>WNFZ01004883.1_pt1 | contig 12358 bp, 12 predicted proteins | sample 5400081 | NCBI WGS metagenome assembly WNFZ01 (sample SAMN13153365, study PRJNA577476) | soil metagenome | isolation source: 80 cm soil or saprolite under grassland replicate 1 | place: USA:California | collected 2016-06-15
ACTGCTGACCGACGTGCAGGTTGCCGAGATCGAGCGCATGAAGCGCGAGGCACATCCTATGCAAGCGAAGAAAGAGCTTGCAGCGCGGATTGTGAAAGATTTCCATTCCGCCGACGACGCGGCGAAGGCCGGCGAAGACTGGGCCAAGCAGTTCCAAAAGGATGAGGTGCCGGAGAATGTGGAGCAGGTTGAGATCCAGCTGTCGAGTGTCATTCCAGAGGGAAAAGGAGGGGGCGCGGTCCGGGATGTCAGCGAATTTGCTGAGGATTCGTTTCCGGTTCGCATTGACAAGCTGATCCGCCAAGCCGGCCTGGCAACGTCGAACACGGAGGCCGCCGCAAAGGTAAAGAGCGGAGCCGTCAGCATAGCGGGTCAAAATGTCAGCGCACAAGAGGTGCTTGTGAACATGCCGCTCAACCAGGATGTCGTGGTCCGGGTGGGCCGACAGATGAGAAAAGTGCGCCTAGTGGATCCAAACGCTGGCAAGTGGGCGTGACCAAAGGAGCTGGCAACCCTTCGCCTCCCCAACCCTGTCATCCTGAGCGCAGCAGAACGATTCGCTGGCGAATCGTTCTGTGGAGTCGAAGGACCCCGGGCAGTTGTGTGCAACCATGAACGTCGAAAGGCATTTCGATCCCGGCGGCATGGGTAGAATTCCCTGCAGGGCCGCTCCTGGTTTCGAGTTTCACGGGGTCCTTCGACTTGAATCCCATTCGCAAGCGAATGGCGTTCTGCGCTCAGGATGACAGTGTTTCTGAATTGGACGCTCTAGCTAGGGGCTCAGCCTGACGGTGTGAGAAGTGCGTGACAGTGTGATGAGAGAGCACGAATATTTCGTTTACATCATGTGTCAGCAACTCAGGGACGCTCTACATCGGAATGACCAACAGCATCTATCGCCGGGTGCTGCAGCACAAGCGAGGCGAGATCGAAGGATTTGCCGCGAAGTACGGCTGTAACCGACTTGTGTACTACGAAGGATTTGACGACGTTCGTAAGGCAATTGACCCGCGAGAAGCAATTGAAACGTTGGGTTCGAAGAAAGAAAATCGCACTGATCGAGTCCAAGAACCCGCGCTGGGAGGACTTGGCAGAGAAGTGGGGTTCGCAGATGGCATTTCCAGGAGAGTCGATCAAAAACAGATAGTTTGAGATAACAGCTTCAACTTTTCTCTGTGCGTCTTCTCTCCTCTGTGGTCTAATTCCTGCGCATGCGCGCTGCTGCGATTCTCGGCCCGAGAAGTGTCTCCAAAGCAGTGCTCTCTTTCCAGCGCGCCACCGGGGCCGAGTGGACTTCGCTCATCGAACAAGCCGACGTGGCGGTCATCTTCGGCGGAGATGGCACGGTTCATCGTCATCTGTCCGAACTGGTTGCTCTCGACATTCCTGTGCTTGTGGTTCCGTGTGGCAGTGGCAACGACTTCGCACGCGCTCTGGGAATCAGAAGTGTACGCGACGCGGTCGCCGCGTGGCGAAAGCACGAAATGGACGGCAGGAACCTGCGATCCATCGACCTGGGCGTAATTTGCGAACCTGGCAGCGAGACATCGGTCCCGCACTATTTCTGCTGCGTGGCAGGTGTGGGCATTGACGGAAGAATTGCAGCGGGCGCGAACCGCCTCCCTGCGTGGCTTCGCGCACGAGGCGGATATGCACTTTGCGCCCCGCAGGAGTTCCTTCGATTCGCACCACTGCCAATGAAAGTTTCTCTTAATGGCAGCCGTCCGGCTTCGAAGCCCACCATCCTCGCAGCCGTGGCCAATGCGCCCGTTTTTGGCGGAGGCATGAGAATCGCTCCTCATGCAAAACTGGATGATGGAAGGCTGGACGTCTGCGTGATTCGGGGGATGGATGTCCTCAAGCTGTTCTGCCTATTTCCAACGGTCTACTTCGGCCGGCACCTCGGATTCAGAGAAGTTGAGTACACACAAACTGAGACCGTGCGCATTGAGACCGAGCATCCCTTCGACGTTTATGCGGATGGCGAGTATATCTGCAAGACGCCTGCGAATTTTGGCGTCGCACCTGGAGCGCTGAAGATACTAACCCTCAGATGCGGAGAACTGTAGTCGGTGAGTCGTGGTTTACGAATCGAAGCAGCTATCTTTCCCTGGGCTTTCCTCAGTGCACCTCTGTGTTCTCTGTGGTGAGGTTTTGAAAATCTTTAACCACGGAGAACGCTGAGTTTCATAGAGGGAACGCCACAGAGGAAGGCTGGACGGCGCAAGTGTGCGACGTGAGGTTACGGCCACAACCCGAGAGAGGACGCCGGGCGATCCTGAGGCTTTTCCGTCAAGAACACGCCGGCGGTGCTAAACTACTGAAAATTTATGGCTGACAATCCACGTCCGCGCATTTGGCTTTGGGTCTTAATCGGAGGAAGTGCCTTTTTCCTCTTCGTGCTGGCGGTCTTCACCCTGGTCTATCTCGCCTTGCATGCCGGCGGTGGGCAACAGGCCGGATTGTTTGGCGACAAGATTGGCGTCGTCGATCTTGATGGCGTCATTCTGAGCCCCAGCGAAACCGTGGACGAGCTTCGCAAGCTGGCCGATGATGATTCGATCAAAGCCATCATCATTCACGTGAATTCGCCGGGCGGCGGGGTGGCGGCGTCCGAGGAGATTTACCGCGAGGTCAAACGCATTCGCGACGAGAGAAAGAAGTACATCGTATCTTCCATTCAAACCGTCGGGGCAAGCGGCGCTTACTACGTTTCGTCGGCAACCAACAAGATTTATGCGGACAGCGGCAGCGTGGTCGGATCGATCGGTGTGATTGCCGAGTGGGTGAATTACGGCGACCTGATGCGCTGGGTGAAACTCAAGCCCGAACTGCTCAAGGTCGGCAAGTTCAAGGACACGGGCGATCCTACCCGCGAACTGACCCCCGAAGAACGTCAATACATGCAGGGGCTGATCGACAACATGTACGGCCAGTTTGTGCAGGCGGTTGCTGATGGCCGCAATCGAAAAGTCGAGGACATCAAGCCGATTGCAGACGGCCGGGTTTGGACGGGAGAGCAAGCCCTAGGAATGCATCTGATCGATCAGATCGGCGACTTCCGGGCAGTGGTCAAAGATACGGCGAAAGCGGTCCATATCAGCGGGGAACCGACCCTTGTCCACGCGGAAAGGCAGCGTAAGTCACTGCTGGATTTGCTCTTTGGTGACGTTACCCCCTGGCTACCCACAAAAGAAAAGCTTCTCGATCAGCAGATGGGGTTTTACTATCTCTGGAAGTAGGGAAAGGGTTAGAGGACGATTTCAGATCAGTGATTTCAGATTGAAGATTGCAGATTTTCAGATTTCACATTGCAGATTGTTCGTCGCTCTCGATCTGAAATCTTAAATTAGCAATCTGAAATTAAGATGGCCCGCGAGTCTTGCAATAACTCCTGTTATTTGAGAAGGTTAAGCATAGGCAGACGAACAGCGGCCAGGGTACGCGGCCTTCACACAGACCAAGCGAATAGGGGAGCGAAACAGTTATGACGAAAGCGGACCTGATTGACGAGATCTCGCGGCTGGCCGAATTGACCCGCAAAGACAGCGAAGTGATCGTCGAAACGATATTCGACAGCATCGTGCGCTCCCTGCGTGCCGGCGACAAGATCGAGATCCGCGGCTTCGGCAGCTTCCGGACGCGCCAGCGCAAACCACGTATCGGCCGGAATCCAAAGACCGGCGACCGCGTTGAAGTTCCCGCCAAGAAGATCCCGTTCTTCAAACCCAGCAAGGAGTTGAAAGACCTGGTGAATGGCGAGCATGCTGGAGCAGGTGCTCCCGCTGCGGTGGCGCCTCCTGCCGCGCAGTAGGGGGGAAGTCAGAAGCCTTTGACCGCAAAGTTCGCAAAGATTGCGCGAAGGCCGCAAAGGACCTACCTGCGAACGCCGTGCGGTTTTTCAATCTTCATAAAATATGATATTGGCTTTTGTATTTGTTTTTCTTCGCGATCTTTTGCGATACCTTAGCGCACCTTGCGGTTAAAAGCTTTTCTCTTGCAGAATAAAACCCATGTTTTCCCGCAAAATTCGTGTGGAGTTTGAACAGGACGGTACTCTCCACCCCTGCCCGCTGAAGTGGCTGGACAGCTTCTCCATGCGCAACTTCACCAATGCCAGCATCTTCGATGACACGCTGCCTACTGGCGATGGCCAGATGGAAATCGGGGAACGCGTGCCACTGCCGGAACTGAAAGCCGCGATGGAGGACTGGTTCAGAAGGAAGGGATACCTGTTAAAAGGCTCGGGTTTGAAGTTCAATAAGTGAACTCGCGATTTATCGCCGTTCACTTAGGATTGCTACCGCCACAAGCCCATTCTTGCTCTGCCTTTCGTTATTTTATTGCGTCCTTCATGTCCTTTTGGATCACAGCAATCTCACGAATTGAGTGCGGTACCAGTTCGTAGCGATTACCGTTCAAATGGTCGTAGGTGGCCCCATAATGGAAGACACCGACGACAGTGACATTAACGATCCCAGCCCCGTTCGGCATTCTCTTCCACGCTTTTTCCAATTCATCAAAATTATCGGGTCGCCTGAAGGATCGAGACATGCTAGGCCTTTGTTGCGGCAATCGAGACAATACAAGTCTGACCAATCAAAGCCATAGTGCAACGTGGCTCGCACTTTAACTAGTTGCCCGTCGTATAGCTTCCGATTTCGAAGTAGCTCGCAAAACTTCAGTTCCGTTTCGTCGTGTGTCGTGCTGCCACATTTACTGACGCTGCTCCTTGGGCCAGAGCCTTCGAGACCCACTGCTACACAAAGTCTGTCCTTTGTTCCCCTTGGATCAACATTCACGAGTACAGCCACTGTGTTGTAGCCGCCTTGGCCTCGGTTCCCGAACCTAACTTCATAAGGTCCTTTGGGCAAGTGCTGGATGTTAAACTCGCCCTTTTCATCGGGCTCCACGGAAGCGACTCTGGCTTGCTCCTTTCTTTTCTCGAACTCTGGCATCGAGTCGTCCAACGGCACTCTTGCGTTGTCATAGACGTCAACCCAGAACCCGGGCACGACTTGGCCAAAACCTCTCACCCTCCCGCGAATAGCCCGAATTGGGTGCTCATAGTGAAACTCGTCTAGTTCTACCATCGCCAACGCTATTCCGGTGAGGAACAAAAGGGCCGCCGAAATCAGCACAGCGTTTGCAGCGGGTTTGCTCGACATGCGCAGAAGTCTACACCGCCGCAGGGAGGAGTTTCACGACACGTGTAGCTATGAGGCCGTTTCCACGCCCAGGCAGCGCCCCAAACTATCCGGCGTCACTTCGGCTCGTACACCGTTTTCCCGCCGACCACAGTCTGCATCACCAGTGTCCCGAGAATCTTCTCAGCAACGACTGCGGTGACATCCCGGTCAAGAACGACGAAATCGGCTAACATGCCAGGCACCAGCTTGCCTTTGTCTTTCTCGGCAAATTCTGCAAATGCAGAGCCTGCGGTGTACGCGGCGATGGCCTGCTCGATGGTGAGTTTCTGCTGCGGATAGTATTCGCGCTTGCCATCTTCGCTCTTGCGCGTGACAGCTGCATAGAGTCCGCGGAAGGGTGTCACCGGTTCAACTGGGTAGTCTGTGCCAAACGCCAGCGGCACTCCATGGTTCGCAAATTCCGCCCAGGTATAGGAATGCGCCGCCCGCAGTTGTCCAAGCCGTGACGACGCCCACCGCATGTCGGTCAGCAGATGGCTGGGCTGCATCGAGGCAATCACACCTAATTCTTTGAAACGGTCAACCTGCAGCGGGTTCGTCACCTGCGCATGCTCGATGCGCAGGCGAAAGTTCTCGGAGCCATCCATCGCCTTTATCTTCTGTTGGCGGCCTGATTTTTCTGACTCTGCAAACGCGTCCAACGCCGTCTGGACGCCTTTGTCGCCGATCGCGTGAAAGCCGAGCTGAAATCCTGCGGCAAGCCTTTCTACGGCCATCTCATTCAACTTCGCTTGTTCGTAGCGCGGAATACCAGATTTCTGCGGATCATCGGCGTAGGGCTGCATTAACGACGCCGTGTGCGACCCCAGCGATCCGTCCATGAACGCCTTCAGCATTCCGGTGCGTAACATCAGGTCAGATTGTGCATGCACCGCACGGTGCTGCTTTAAGAGATCCAGGGGAAGATCGAACGGCATCCATTCCGTGATGCGCGCGGTGAGTTTACCTTCCTTCTCCAGTTGCTCGAATAGCCTGAAGTCCTCCCAGTTGGCTTGCGCATTGGTCGGATCAGAGTAGTCCTGCACGGACGTAACTCCGGCGCGCGCAATGTCCTGCAACGCAGCTTCCATGGCCCGGCGCCGCTTGTCTGGCGCTGGTTCGGGGATGATGGAAGAGGCCAGCTGTCGAGCTGTTTCCCGCAGAATACCGTTGGGCTGGCCGCTGATGTCGCGTCCAATCTCGCCGCCGTCAGGATCTTTCGAAGCCAGCGTAACGTGCGCAGTTTTTAGGGCCAGCGTGTTGGCCACGGCGACGTGGCCGTCTACACGCTCCAGATAAACGGGGTGCACGGTTGTGACCTCATCAATGTCCCAGCGCGTCGGAAGTTCCTTGGAGTGCCAGAGCGTTTCGTCCCAGCCCGAACCAACGATCCATTCTGTTGGTTCCGCACTTTCCACGCGTTTGCGAATACGGTCGCGGAACTCTTCAATCGACTGAACACCGGTGAGGTCCACGGTGAGTTGCTTAAACCCCGCATCAGTCAAATGCATGTGAGCGTCGTTGAAACCTGGCATCACGAATTGGCCGCGAAGGTCGACCACAACGGAGGTCGGCCCTTTCGACTTCAGAACGTCCGCTTCTTTCCCGATCAAAAGAATGCGATCGCCCTTGATCGCCATGGCGTCCGCCCGTTGTACTTCATGAAAAGAGGACGCTCCGGCAACGCCGGTGTAGATATTTCCGTGGATGTAAATAGTGTCGGCTTTAGGCAGGTTGGGTTGAGCCTGAGGCATTGCGCGTGTCGAGAGTAACATCGCAACCACTGCGACAACAGCCCCATATTTCATTCGATTGCCTCCGGTAGCGCTCCCGCGAGCGCAAGCACGAGGAGAAGAATGCGCTGCAGACCGAACTCCCTCCCCGTGGAATCGAACCACTCCTGAAGTGTATGCGCGCCACCCCCTCGACCGCCCGCACCAAGGGCAACAGCTTCGCGACCAAGAGATAGGGGGATGTTAGCGTCCGTGGACGCTCTCTGCACTTGCGCAGTGTTGCCGATGTGCGCATCGACCGCTCGGGCGAGACGAAGAATATTGGCATCGGGTCCAAGCTCGCCCGCCGGCCGGTTGCCAATCACTCGTGCTTCGGCCGCCAACTCCGAAGGTCGCCGACCTGGACCGCGGCTGGCTGCGGCACGGCTCTCCTCGGCAATTGCCTGATCAACCGCTCGCCGCAACTCGATTTCCAAGCGTTCGATTTCGAATGGCGATGCTGAGCGGATGTCCACCCGCATGCTTGCCGATTCCGGTATCGAATTCACGGAGGTGCCGCCGCCGATCACGCCCACGTTGAACGTGGTCTTGGGAGAAGCGGTGACGCGTGTTTGCGAAAAGAGATGCAGAGCATGCCCCAGCGCGACGATGGGGTTCGGGGTTCCAAAGTCGCTCCACGAGTGCCCGCCCGGGCCGCGAACTGTAATCTCAAAACGGCGGCTGCCCAAGCCTTCGGCGATGATTGTGTCGGTACCAGCGCCATCGATGATTACACTCGCAGAGATTGAGTTTTTCCATTCGGATTCGGAGAAGACATGCCTGATCCCGCGCAAGTCGCCTTCACCCTCTTCACCGACGTTCCCGATGAAGAGCACCGAAGCTGTGTGAGGAAGGTTGAACTGTTGGATCGCTGAGGCGATTGCGAGGAGCGCCGCGACTCCGGCGGCATTGTCGGAGATGCCGGCACCGGACGTCTTGCGCCCTTCCTGGCTGACGTTCACAGGAGTGCCTGCGGGAAAAACCGTGTCGATATGCGCGCTCACGCTAATCACTTCCGGGCTCGTGCCGGGAACAAGGCCCACGACATTGCCGATCGCATCCAGGGCCACGTTAGAGAGGCCAACATCAACAAATCTTGAGGCGAGCCATTGCGCTCGATCGGCCTCGCCAAACGGCGGGGCCGGAATGGCTGCAAGTCCCAATTGCCAGTGGGCTATCTGTTCCTCGCCGACACGAAACCACTCGGCCGCCGATACGATTTCCGGTCGTGCCGCGAGCGCAGCAATTCTCTGCTGCAAGACGGAGACATCGCTGGAGGCGGCGCGAGAAACGGGGCTCATGGGATAAACCGCAATATTACAACCAATCGAGTGGAATCAGGAGAGTTCGAAGGTAAGGGGTGAGGTCACTCTTGGGCGTTACTTCGGGTTGAGCTTTTCGGCATGACAAATATGCAGTACTCTGGACTGCATTCGTTTAGGAGTGTCATGCGTTTCATTCTCTTCGCCTGGCTTTTCATCGCTCTGAGCCTGCCTTGGGTGCCTGCCGCGCATGCCCAGGAAGGGCCGCTCACCACCGATCTGCCGCAGGGAGTCATGGCGGAACAGATCATTCAAAAATTCACAGCCAAAGAAAAGGAATTCAAGAACGCCCGCAAGCGCTGCACCCACCGCCAGTCGGTGAAGTTCCAGACTCTGCAAGGCACCGAGGTGAACAGCGATTACGAACAAGTGGCAGACGTACGCATCGACGACAGCGGCAAGAAGGTAAAGAACGTGGTGTTCGCGCCGCAACCTTCGATGACTTTGAGCCTCGAAGATGCAGAAGATATTGAGAGCCGCCTGTTTTTCACGTTGAGCACGGACGAATTGCCGGAATACACGGTGACCTACAAGGGCCAGCAAAAAGAGGACGATCTGCACTGTTTTGTGTTCGATGTTGCTCCCACGCAGATCGAGAAGGATAAACGCTACTTCCAGGGGCGCATATGGGTGGACGATCACGATTTCCAGATCGTCAAAATGGAGGGCAAATCAGCGCCCGACATTTTGCCCAAGAAAAAGAAGCAGCAGCCCAACTTGTTTCCAAAATTTACCACCTACCGTGAGTTGATCGATGGCAAGTACTGGTACCCCACCTACTCGCTCACTGACGACACGCTCCACTTTCCCGTGGCCGACGTTCACATCAAAGGGACGGTAAAGGCAACGGACTTCAAGTGCATAGGCGGAAACAAGGCGCCCAGCAAAGAGGCTGCTCCTTCGAAGACTCCAGGGCATTGATGACCGAACGTTCCTTCGGTCTCCGCCAAATCACAAAAACCACGGAAGATGCCCCATTTTGTGCGGAATAGCCGTATGCTGTAGTGCAACTTGCAGGTTTTGAGTGCATCCAATCTTTTAGGGCCAAGATTATCCCGAACACGCCTACTTCCTCAACCAATGATCACTTCAACTCGTTTTGCATTCCTTCCATTTGCGGCAGCTTTGTTGCTGAGCGTCACCTGTTTGGCCCAGGAAGGGCCACTTAAAACCGATCAACCCCCGGGTGTTACTCCCGAGCAGATCATCGAAAAATTCGCCGCGAAAGAGAAAGAGTTCAAAGCGGCTCGCGATCTGTACACCTTCCGCCAGGATGTCAAAGTCCAGACGCTGGATGGCAACACCGTGAAAGGCGAGTACCATGAAACTTTCGATGTGACCTACGACAACCAGCGCCGGCGCCTGGAGCAGGTCGTATTTGCGCCGCAGAGCACGCTCGATCAGGACCCCAGTGGAATCATGATGTCGCCGGAGGATCTGCAGGACATTCGGCACCTTCTGCCGTTTGTGCTCACCACAGAGGAGATTCCTGAGTACGACATTCTCTACGGCGGCCAGCAGCAGGAAGACGAACTGCATTGCTACGTTTTCGACATTGCACCAAAGAAGATCGAGAACAAGAAGCGCTATTTCCAAGGGCGGATCTGGGTGGACGACAAAGACCTGCAGGTTGTGAAGACATCGGGCAAAACCGTGCCGGACATCCGCAAGAAGAACAACGAAAACCTTTTCCCGAAATTCACCACCTGGCGCGAGCAGGTCGACGGTAAGTACTGGTTCCCCGCTTACACCCTGGCGGACGACACTTTACATTTCAAGCTGAACGACGTGCACATCCGCGAGATCGTCAAGTACACCGACTACAAGCGTTTCGGAACTCAGACGACAATCACCTACGAAGGCAAGGAAGTGGAGAAGGACAAGCAGAAACCTGCGGAAGGGAAGCCTCAGTAGAAGCAATCAGCACTCAGCAGTCAGCCACAAAAAGCAAGGTGACAATTCTGATTCAGGAGTGACTGCCAGATGGCTGAATGCTGATTGCTCAATAAAACAAATACTTCCGCCACTTATCATCCGACCGGCCCATTAGCCGCATAATGTGACGGCTGGTGTGCAGGTTGAACGCGTGCGGCTCACGCATCAGCTTCATTCCTGCTTCCAGCGGATTTTGATTCCCCTTGCGGCGGTTGCAGGAGTGGCAGCAGGCTACAAGGTTCTCCCAGCTCGAAGCTCCGCCTCTTGAGCGCGGAACAACATGGTCCAGCGTGAGATCGCCGGCGGTGAGAAGCTCGCCGCAATACTGGCAGGTGTTGCGATCGCGCAGCAGAATGTTCTTTCGCGACAAAGCCCGCGTCTGATGTGGAATACGCCGGTACTCAAGCAGACGAATCACCGATGGCACGCGCAGGGCAACACGCGCGGCATGGAGGAAGTGACCATTTTCCTCTTCCGTCATGGCAACTCCCTTGAGCACGAGCACAATCGCGCGTCGCGCCGCGCAGATGTTGATTGGCTCATAGGACGCATTCAGGACGAGCACGGGCGCGTGCAGCGCATGCGGATCGCTGTCCTGATGGAAGCCGAAGACAGCAGTCACCGAGTGACGGCCGTCGTCCATGTGCGCTCCGTAATTGTGCCTGTGGCCTGACATTTATTTATTCATTCACCGCAACAGCAGTACCTTCCAGTATCTCGACGGACCCACTATTTTTCAGCGTCCGCGCCACGGTTGCGACCCACACATTCCGGGCGCCAGCCCGCCGCAGCACACGCGCGCATTCGGCAACGGTTGTGCCCGTGGTCATCACATCGTCCACGAGCAGGATGTCGCGCCCGCTTACCCTACTTAGATACGCAACTTTGAAAGCTCCACGCATGTTCTCACGCCGTTGCGGCCGGGTTAATCCGATCTGGGAGACAGTCGGCCGGGTGCGCTGAAGGACATCGGTAACAAGCTGAAAACGTTTGTCGTGCTTCGATTTAAGGGCACTCTGCGCGATGGATTCCGCTTGGTTAAACCCGCGTTGACGGCGCTTTGAGCCGTGCAAGGGCACGGGAACAACGAGCGCTGGTCCGTCAAGTTCCAGCTTGGCGATTGCCAGTGCCAGCATTCGGCCCAGGACGCTTGTCGCGGGATGCACCTGATCATATTTCAGCAGATGAATCAGTTCGCGAAGCTTGCCCTCATAGGCCCCATAGGCGACCGCGCGTTGGTACGACGGAAGCTCCTCGCGGCATACGTTGCAAGTGCTTGAGTCTTCCCACGGATTCGCCTGCGCCAGCACTTCACCACAAATTGAGCAGGTCGCGCATGCTATCGGCGCCATGGCTGCGATGCATGCCGGGCAGACCGGTAAACGCGAGATGTTCGTCAGGGGCGAACTGCAGATGCGGCAATCAGACGGGAAGAGGGTGGCAAACGCGCCTCTCGCGACCGTAGTTGTTCCCGTGAGAATCGAGCGCAGGAGGTTGTGCGTCGCAAGACGGTCAGGACGTACCGTCGCCGAGTTCTGGAGTGGGGAAACCGGCGTGCGAGTTATGTCTCCGGTACTGCTGAAGACCAGCCTCCCTCGTCCGACGCCTGGTCAGGCTCCAGCCGGACGAATTGCTTTCAGTATAGCCGGGAGTTCATGGGCGATCAATTCCTCATGCAGCGCGCTCATGCAGCGCGCGGTCTGATCGGAGGACGCATCTCGCGCTTCCGCGCGCTTGCAAATAGAGACGCTGTGCTCCTTCGAAAGCAGTTGGCACAACGCACGGGTTTAAGGAGAAGAAACGGTTGGATGACCTTTTCGACCAAGCCACGACGGCGAGAACGGTACGCATCAGAGCCACCGCAATCGGGACAACGATACCGATCTGTAATCATCGCTCGGAACTCCGACAAGGCTGTCTAATTCCAAACGAAGCGACTATTCAGAATTCTACCAGCCCGCGCCAGCTCAGACCGGTCCGATTCGCGGGCGTGAACCCGGCAGTCTTTTCCAATCGAAGAATGAGCCTGGGAAGATCCTGGACGGGTGGAGGAGGAAGCTCCTTTCAGGTTTAGATTCTGAACCAATCTAACAGCCGTAGCCGGGGCGGTGGGAATGTGGAAAGCGCGCCTTTGGGTTTT
>WNFZ01004886.1_pt1 | contig 12353 bp, 11 predicted proteins | sample 5400081 | NCBI WGS metagenome assembly WNFZ01 (sample SAMN13153365, study PRJNA577476) | soil metagenome | isolation source: 80 cm soil or saprolite under grassland replicate 1 | place: USA:California | collected 2016-06-15
CAGCGTGATGATTTGGGTCTTCATGCCTGGTGAATTATAACTGGCAAACTGAAAGCACGTTTCCCGTCAATGCGAACCGCGAAGCAATCTCATTTAATCTTATCTGAGATTGCTTCGCGGACCGTCCTGGCGTACGGTGTCAGGAAAGATCGCAATGACGGGAATATTTCAATCCATCAGATAATAGGCTTCCTTGATCAAATCCATGAACTCGTTCATCGTTTCGTCATGAGGTAAGTATTCATTGATTCGTTGGGCTTCATGATAGACATGTTTCAGTGAACTTCCTTCCGCCCAGTAACTGTGCTTCAAAATCTCAGCGTACTCCGCCACAACGACCGCTCGTTGAAAGTAAGGATTTGATTCTTCAAATTCAGAGCCTAATTCGCCTGTGTTGAAGTCCTTGGATAACTCTACGACTTGATGCGTATCAGGATCCTGCCAGCGCATGAAGACGGTAGCGATCTTCCCTTCTGCTTCAGGATACAGCTTGACCTCGTACAAGGCGGTGACGGAATGTCCGGCGCCAATCTCGCCTGCATCCACGCTGTTATTACGGAAATCGTTGTCGGCGATGGCGCGATTCTCAAAGCCCACCAGGCGATACTTTTTCACAACTTCAGGATTGAAATCGACCTGAACCTTTGCATCCATGGCGATCGTTTGTAGTGTTCCCGTGATCTGGTCAATGAAGAGGCGACGCGCCTCGCTCAGGTCATCCACATACGCATAGAAGCCATTTCCGTTGTCGGCAAGTTGTTCCATCAATACGTCGTTGTAGTTATCCACGCCAAAACCGACAGTGGTGAGCGTCACACCTTCCTCCACTTTATGCCGGATCTCGGAAAGGATTACATCCGATTCTGTCGCGCCGAAATTGGCAACACCATCCGAGCAGAGGATCACGCGATTGATCCCTTCAGGCTGAAAGGCGCGCATCGCCACCTTATATCCAAGGCGGATTCCGGCTTCGGCGTTGGTCACGCCTTCAGGATGAAGACTGTAAATCGCTTCGAGAATCGTTCCTTTATCGGAACCCGACGTTGCGTCCAGAATGACATGAGCTTCCGTCCCGTAGACAACAATGCTGACTGTATCCTCGGAATGCAATTGCTCGACCAGCAACTCAAGGGAACGCTTTACCAATCCGAGACGATTATCCAAATCCATGGAACCGGAGACATCGATAACAAATGTCAGCGCGGCATCCTTGCGTTCATATTCCGGGACTTGATATCCCTGAATTCCCACGCGCAGCATTTGATTTCGCTCATTTTGTGTAAACGGTGAGGGCGCGCCATCTACATAAATTCCGAACGCTTGATGCGCAAGTGGATTCTCATATCCCTGACCGAAGTAATTGACATATTCCTCCACGCGCACAGATTCAGGTGGCGGCAAATTTCCATCCTTCAAATAGCTGCGCATGATCGTATAAGAACCCGTATCCACATCCAGCGCAAACGTAGAAAGATGATCATCTTCCGTATCGATCGATGGATTGACCCCATAATTCTGGAAGAACATATCATACGGTTCATCATTGGCAGGCGGACGCAATGTATTGGATGGAAAGTAACTGGGGTTGGATTGCGTTGCCGCTGGAGATTGTGTGGCTGGAGACGCAGCACCGCCACAAGCGGTAACAAACAGCAACAGGAATAACATCCCTGTGAGCAGGGCATTTCGTTTGGTGAACATCTTCTTCTCCTTTACTAATTTGAATAAGACGCGACGAAACGAACATCGGGTCGGCGTTCCCTTTGTTCGTGAAAAACATGTTAGGTCATATGCCCTCCTTTGAATAACCTTGCGAAGGCATATCCGTAGGATGTGAACCTTCGCAAGGTTTAGAGATGAGTTGTTTTCTTACTGCTTTGACGTAAGGTCTGAATAAATGTTCCCCACCAACAAAAAGAGACGAACAAGATGTTCGCCTCTTTTATCCGTAGTATATCGTACCGCTGATCACTTGATGATCATCACTAGGAATCTGTTTTGATCGGGAAGGATAGAAATACTTACCGTATCCTCCTCCATGGAAAAGATGAGGAGAATGGCGCCTAAATTTCCGTCTTTGGTTCCCGTAAGCTCCCAGCCTCGTTGAGACAGTTCCTGTTTGTAGAATGCCTGGATCTCTGCCGGGCTGGCAGGTGTTGTGAAGCGATATATACCATCCCTTTCATCACCGGCAAGGGCACCTGGCATAATCGGGATTCCGTTCCACTCGCTGGCAGGTTGGCCCGCGGGAGCAAGGCGTGCAATTATTCTGGCTGTTTCTGTTGCCGATAATGTTGGAACAGCCGTAAAAGTTGAAGTTCCTGCATTGCACCCGGAAATCAGAATAGATAGTGCTATTAGGCTGGAAATAAATCTCTTATTCATACGACCCTGCTTGAGAATTTTCAATAAGTCTTCAGGGCAACCTGTCGATTGCCCTGAAGCATCTGATCTTTTCCAATTTATCCCATCGTCAAAATAACGACAACCGAATCGTTTACATTCATCACTGTTACCGTCAGAACATTACTGTCTTTTTGGAATGCCTCGACCGAAACATTCCCCACGTTTGGCATCGTAAACGAGGAAGACCAGCCAAGTTTAGGAAGTTCTGTCTCATAAAACTTCTGGGCATCCTCTACTTTCGCATTGACCTTGAAACTGTAGGTATGCGTATCGGTAAATTCCTCACCGGCAGTCGCCTCTTTCATGATCGGAATTCCATTCCAATCCGACACAGGCGTCCCTGTTGGATTGATATAGGCTTGCAGTTGGGGCATCGCCGACGGAAGCGCTTCAAGTGTAGACATCGGAATCTGAGAAGCGAGGGCTTTGAGCGTATCTACCGGCATGGCAGTCGCAATGGATTGCACGGTGCCGGCAACGTTCTGAACATCCTTGAACGGCTGGGTCACCGTACTACAGGCAAGCAGAAACAAGATCAAAGCAATTAACGATAGAAATTTTGTAAGGCGTGACATAGGTTCTCTCCTTTGGTTTGTCAATCATAACGTATGGAAATTGCAAAAGCAAATAGGGCTTTTCATGGTGCTTTGCTCAGCACAACAAGCACCTGGCTGGGGTCTTTATCGAACGAAGCAGCGAGAATGGTGATCGGTCCACACAGAAATGTTGTTTGATGATTTGCCTGATCGCCGGTGCCACTTGAGCCGCTCGCGGGCGGGAAACAGGACCAGTTCAACGCGCTTGCCTGCTTTGCATAAAAAGCCGTTGCCTGCTGCAAGGTTGCTGAGGCTTTGTAGCTATAAATATCTGCCTGGAATTCCTGTCCGGCGGTTGCCTCCTGCATGATCGGGATATCATGCCAGCTTTCCAATGGCGTGCCTGCAGGGTTGGAATAAAGATTCAGAAAACCAATGAGATGCGCAGAAGGTCCCATGAGAGCAAATTCTGTCCCTACAATTTGAGTTTGTAGAGCAACCAATTGGCTGACGGTTGCAGTAGCAGCCGGCGTATCGGAGGGCTGCGCGGTATCCGTGGCTACCAGCGTATCTGAAGAAGCAAGGGTGACAGTAGCAGCGGGCAACCGTTGTCAATACCAAGGCAATCAACGCGCTGAACCGATAAACAGTTGACATCTCTCACCTCTTTAGGGCGCAATCATAACGCGTTGTACGCGGGCTTGCAGAGGGATTAATGTACTACCGCTGGTCCACAGGATTGCTACGCTTATCTCACGCATGTTGAACATGCGTAAGCAAAGTTTTGGAATTGCTTTGAAGGTCAAAATCAAGACTTGAACTTTACCAAATTATGCGGCACTCCGTAACTAGATTTACAATTTATCCAAAGGCAACTTATGACTTCTTTGCCCTGATATCACAAGACAACAATTTATCAAATTTATCCGCGTTCATTTTGCGATAGCAACGGGGATGGGATCGGCGATCTCCGGGGCATTATTCAAAAACTGGATTACATAAAAGGATTGGGATTTGAAATGATTTGGATCTCTCCGTTCTTTGCCTCCCTACAAGCGGATTTCGGCTACGATGTTTCGGACTACACTGACATCGCCCCCGAATACGGAACAAAAGAATTTCCAATTGAAGCGACCGAACCAATTTTCAAGTTGTCAAAAGAAAGCCAGTTGAATGGCAAAAGAATACATCTGGGTGGTTATGATGGAGTGGTTCTTAAGATGTCATCTCCCCGGCACCGAACCATGATTTGCTAAGCAAATCAGGCGGTGTGAGCGTAGCGAAGGATCTCTTAGCCACGGATTTCACTGATTTACACGAAACAATAAGCCGACCCAGTTTGGCAGGTCGGCTTATTGTTTGGTCCCTTTCCAAGTAATTAATTCAAAATCTGCGACAATCCGTGCAATCTGTGGCTGACAAGCTTTATTTCAGCTTCTCTTCCACAACCTTGGCGACCTTGTTCATCGCATCATGTACGATAGTTGTCTCTGGCAAACTTCCCTGCGCCATATTCGGACGCCCGCCGCCGCGACCGCCGATGCCTGTGATCAGGTCACCAGCTTTCAAGCCGCGCTTAGTGACATCTTCCGTTACAACGGCGATGACAGTTGTTCCCGTGGAGAGAACCGCCGCGCCGCTCTTGGGATATTTCTCGCGGAACTTATCGGCTAACGAACGCAAAGTATCGGCGTTGGCATTGGGAACTTCCATCGCCAGAAGATTTATATCTTTCACCATCTGCACATTCGCAAGCTGTGAATTGAACATCGAAAGTGCCATCTGCGTGCGCAGATTTGCAAGTTCCTTCTTTAGATCAGAAATTTCATCCTGCAGCGCTTCCACTTTGAACGGCACATCTTCAACAGCTGATTTCAACGTCCCGGCAACTTGTTTGAGCATTTTGAAGCGACGGGCGATCAAATCATATGCACCGCGACCGGTCACCGCCTCGATACGCCGCACACCTGCTGCCGCCGATCCTTCACTGACAATAAGAAATGCTCCAATGTCGGAAGTGCGCTCGAGATGCGTACCACCACAAAGCTCATAAGAATATCGATGTTGATGCTCCGCCGTCGCGGCTGGATGCACAACAGATTCTTCAAGAGTATGGAGTCCAGAAGCTTGCTTCTGAGGAACGGACAGCAAGCTGTCCGACTCCATATCTATAATCGTAATTGTTCGTACGGTCTCACCATACTTTTCGCCGAACAACGCCATCGCGCCTTCAGCGATCGCATCTTCACGGGCGCGCAGTTTGGGAATGACTTCCATATCGGCAGCGACCGCCTCGTTGACAATCCGCTCGACGCGTTCGACCTGTTCAGGAGTCATCGCCTCCGGATGGTTGAAGTCAAAGCGCAGGCGATCCGGCGCAACGAGTGAACCAGCCTGGCGCGCATGGTCTCCTAATACCTGATGCAAGGCGGCATGTAGCAAGTGAGTCGCCGTGTGATTGCGCATGATGTCGTGGCGACGCGGCATATCCACTTCGGCGAGGGCGAGGTCGCCAACTTTTGGTTGACCGGAAACCACTTCTCCCACATGAACGATCACGCCCGCCGAAGCGCGACGGACACTGGTGACATCAATTTCCCAGCCCCCCTCTTTCTCTCCCCCCAAATTCTGAGAATTTGGGGGGAGTTGGAGGGAGGTCAGAGAACGGATCTCTCCTTCATCATTCACCTGACCACCGGATTCAATATAGAAACCCGTCTTCGGCAAAATGATTTCCAGCTGGTCGCCAAAAGAAGCTGAGTCAACCAATTGTCCATTGACCACAATCGCCAGCACTTCACCTTGTACGCGCGGGCTGGTGTAGGGATCATATTCCACGCCGTGTTCGCCGAGTTTCTTTTTCTTTTGCAGATCTTTTAGAACACCTGCATAGAACTCGGCATCTTCGCCGCCTTGTTTGCCCATGGCTTTGCCGCCACCAGAAGCGAGACTGTGCTGCTCACGCGCGGCTTTGAATCCTTCTTCGTCGACATCGAGACCTTGCTCACGGGCAATATCACGTGAGATTTCAAAGGGCAAACCGTACGTCGCGTACAGATCGAAGGCGCGGTGACCATCCAGGACGGTTTGATTGGAGGCGCGCAATTCAGAGAGGAGATTCTCCAAATGAGCGGTGCCCGATTCAATGGTCCGCGCGAACCGCAGTTCTTCCCTGGTCAGATTATCCAAAATGGCGGCACGACTTTTTTGGAGTTCCGTATAAAAGCTTCCATATTCGGCGATAACCGCTTCTGCAACTTTGGCAAGGAACGGTTCATGCAATCCAATTTTGGTTCCGAAGCGCGCCGCACGGCGGATGATCATACGCGTGATGTAATTGCGCCCCGCGTTACCAGGGACTACGCCATCCGCGATCAAAAATGCAGCCGCGCGGGCGTGATCTGCAATAACACGATAAGGTGTGAAGTTTTCATACATCTGCTCGCGGGTTTTCCCGGTCAATGAAGCAAGCACGTCCAATGTGCCAGTGAACAAATCGGTCTTGTAATTGGAATCTACACCCTGCAGCACAGAGACAAGGCGCTCGAAGCCCATACCCGTGTCGACATGCTTGGAGGGAAGCGGCTCAAGACGACCGTCGTGAAACAGATTGTATTGAATGAAAACGTTGTTCCACAACTCCAGATAGCGCGTGCATTCGCCGTTCACACCGCACAGGTGATCGGTGCCGCGCAGGTTATCATGCTCCTCGCCGAGATCAATATGGATTTCGGAACACGGTCCACATGGACCAGTCTCCGCCATCTGCCAGAAGTTTTCTTTGCGGCCAAAGTAAAGCACATGGGACGGATCAAAGCCAGGCTGTTCCTTCCAGACATCAGCCGCTTCGTCATCGCGAGGAATATTCCCCTGGTCGTCTTCGAAGCAAGTTGCGTAGAGTTTATCTTTTGGCAAGCCCCACACATCGGTTAGCAATTGCCATGACCATGCGATGGCTTCCTTTTTGTAGTAATCACCAAATGACCAGTTGCCAAGCATCTCGAAGAAGGTGTGATGTGTATCATCGCGACCGACATCGTCGAGGTCGTTGTGCTTGCCAGCCACGCGCATACACTTCTGCGAATCGACCGCGCGCTTATAGGGGCGTTTGTCGGTACCTATAAATACATCCTTGAACTGGACCATGCCAGAATTTGTAAAAAGAAGCGTGCTATCGCCACCCGGGACAAGCGACATGGATGGCACAGCCGTATGCCCATGCTCGACGAAAAAGTCGATGAAAGTCTGGCGGATCTCATTGCCTGTCATTTTTTTAGTCATTTGGACCTCGGATCATTGAATTTTGGAATTATACCAAGTAGGGACAGGGTACGCGCCCGGTGATGGAAAGTTTCCTTGCTTACTAACCCAGGAGGGCTACCTCTAACTATTGGAAACAAAAAGTCCCGAACCTGTTTAGATTCGGGACCGGAAGGACACATTCCGTCGGCGCTAACACAGGTTCATAGAGCAGTCCCGATTTGGGCTGTGCTCGTAGCTGCGGCAGCGACGGCTTGCATTTGACTGGAAACAACCTCAACGTTTTTGTTCATAGGTGATGATTATACCATCTGTTCCCTTATGTTTTCGCAGGCATTGATAGAAGTTTTATTCTCCATGATGTTCGGCTGAAAACGACGGATCATTGATAGATGGAATCAAACCAGGTTTCGCTAGAATGGAGATGTCAAACTTGAAAAAAGAGCAGCAGATTGGAGAGAAAAATGATCGTGAAGCAGATCCCAGAATCGCACCTGGATTTGATCGATGGTCCTTATACAGTGGCGTTGACCACGGTCATGCCCGATGGACAGCCACAGACAACGCCCGTTTGGTGCAATCGCGAGGGGGCATACATCTACATCAATGTGATGAAAGGTTTCCGCAAAGAGAAGAATATGCGCATCTGTCCAAAGGTATCCCTGCTTGTATATGACCCGAAGAATCCTCTGCGCAATATTGAAATTCGAGGCTGCATCGTAGAGATGACAGAAGAAGGGGCAATCGAGCACAATGATGAGTTGACACAGCTTTACATGAACAAACCAGATGCCAAATTTTTTGGTGATTCTGTCCCTGCAGAGATGCAATCCAGGTATACACCAATCAAAGTCAAGATCATGCCTACACATATTCGTGTGGAGGAATAGCTCGTGAAAACAACCATTCCCGATTCTCATCTGGATTTATTACAACGGGGTGTCCATGGAGTGTTGGCAACCATGATGCCTGATGGCATGCCGCAATCGAGCATCGTCTGGACCGATTACGATGGCGAATACATTTTGATCAATACCACATTGGAGCGGCAAAAAGGGCGGAATATGCAACATAACCCGAAGGTAACACTGCTCGTTATCGATCCCCAATATTCGAGTCGCTGGGTAGAAGTGCGCGGAGTAGTAAAGGAATTGACTACAGAAGGCGCCGAGGCACATGCCGACAAACTCACACAACGCTACTGTCTGAACAAGCAGTATTTTTACAGGGATATCTATCCGCCTGAACAAAAATATAAAGAAACGCGCGTCATTGCAAGAATCGAACCAATTAAAGTTGCAATGGATGCCATATTCAAATAAACTTTCGTGAAACGTCCCGAAGATTTATTTTCTATATCTTGAATCTTAAGAGGCAAGCCTTCGGGACGATTTGAGGAACTTATTAATCAAATTGTGTCTACATTTATACCCATCTTATTCTTGAGAGATACATGGACGCAATTTTTACCTGTCAGTACACTAAAGATGGCTTCAATTCTGTGACACATCGCTTTTGCCCATGAAAGTGATGCGCCATCGCTGGCTGACAGGCGATGGGTTGGATGTTGTGAAGCAGTCGCACCCGCAACAGACAAGTGTGAGTATTTCCGTTAGAATGGAGCTTTAAGCTTCTGATGGTCATCTCGAGAGAATGATTCAACAAAGGATCATTCTCTCCATCCAAGGATCGTGAAGATCCAGGTCTGTCAGACTCACTCACATAGAAAGACATACCATTTCTCGATCGATGGGGATGGCTCCCTTAAACAAATGACCAAACTTTAAATCAATCAGAGTGAGCAAAGGTTTGCTATGCCTGGGCTCAATCAAACTCCCCTATCGTTATGGAGAGGGGAGTTTGATTTTATCAAGAACGAAACTACTGTACTTTTGACTGTTGGGACACTAATACCTTGCGAAGATTCCCAAGGGCACGGTTCTGTGCAGCCTTAATAATATTTACTGATTTTCCCAGGATTGTAGCGGTCTCGCGCAGGCTAAATCCTTCCATATACCGCAGGAAGATCACGTGGCGTTGATAAGCCGTTAACTGATATTGAATCACTTGCAGTGTCTGTTCGAATAATTCTCGATTCTCGGCTTCCAGGGCTGTGGAATGATCAGCGTACAGGAGGACATCCACCACATCCAGTGGAGCCCTGCGGTAGGAATAGCGCACTTCATCGACAATCAGATGATAGGCAGATTCAAAAAGATAAGAGCGCAGATTGGTGGTCGGTCCATTTCCGCAGCAAAACTGGTCAACCAGTTTTGCGAACACATTCCCAACAATATAGTCTGCCATTAAGCGATCATGGCATAAGTTTATGGCGTAATTATAGAGAGCACGTACATAAAGTTCAAAGATCTGTGCCAGCGCCTCTCGATCCATCCTTCTTGCAGCCTGCAAAAGCGTTGTATCAGCTTCCATGAGAACCCCAATAAATAAAAATGAAAAAAGACATTGTGCGCAACATTTGAAAAAATTTGTTGCACGCAACTGGGAGATTTAGCGGTCTCGATGTGAAAAATCAGGAATTCGCTCAGTGGAAATGAAATACCGCCTGAACTGCGAGCGCAGAGTCATTTACTGCAAAATACACTATAGCACTACTTCGTAACTTATTCTATGGGGGAATCTACTGAATGCCATCACCCTTAAAGGTGAATTTCAATGTTGGGTTAAAATGGATCTATCTCAACCCCTTTCATTTACAGGCAATTACCATGACTATCACGATCCGCCCTGCACGGCAGGCAGAGCAAGAAACAATTGTTTCTCTGGTCCATCAGGCAAGAATCAGCCCGCGCAATTTACACTGGCAAAATTTCCTTGTGGCTGAGGACAGCGGAAAAATCGTGGGTATTCGACAGGTCAAAGTCCATGCACAGGGGACGCGTGAAGTGGGGTCTGGATATGTTTTACCGGAGTATCGTCGCCAGGGAATCAGCGCCCGTTTGATGAACGAAATCTTAGGTCGCGAGCATGGCATCCTATATCTGATATGCCGCGATCTGTGGATGCCGTATTATGAACAGTTTGGTTTCCAGCGTGTGGCGGTCAATCAACTGCCCGGGGATTTCCGCAAAGAATACCAGATCGGCAGATTCATCACGCGGGTGATCAGCCTTTTTATACGCGATAAGATTCGACTCATACCTATGAAGAGGAGCGCATCATGACAACTGTCGTTCGTTCTCATCAGATTCTTGTTCATACCCCGCTGCAACCCACTTTTGCTTATGTCTCTGATCTGACGCGCCACCCCGAGTGGAGCGGCGGTCTCAAGATTGAAGCGCTAACTCCCGGTCCGGTGGCGATCGGCAAGGAGTATCAATCGCGCGGTGAGGTTGCCGTGCAAAAGAACCGTCCAAATACGGTGCGCGTCTCGGAATATCAGCCGCCGCACAAGTTCGGGTTCATCGCCAACGATCCGGACTTCGGAGATGTGGCACATGAATTCACATTCGCCGAGCAAAATGGCGGGACTCTAATCACGCGCACCATGACCGTAAACCTGAATCCTGTCATTGCCCTGGGATTCCGATTCTTCATTTATCCCCTGATTGGCAAACCATCCATGGATAAATCCCTGGCGGCTCTCAAGAAAAAGCTGGAGGAGAAGTTTTAACCCCTCTGAGGTGGGAACATTCCCAGTACTTTCCTTCGTTAAACAAACAAATATGTTGCTTTTACCGGCTTAACTTGCTATACTTTACTTACACGAACTGAGCAACAATCCTCAATTCGGTTCCCATTCACAGAAAGGGATGAGGTATGAGCCGTTTCCTTCGTCTATCGCTCTTGGTGACTGCAATTCTGCTGATGATTGCCTGTGGACTCAGCACCACTCCGCCAGCAAGTTCGAATGCGATCCTGGCGAACAATGTGGTCGCTCTTGCTGTCCAAGCCCAGCCGACGACCTTCAACGCTGTCGGACAGGCAATTACCTTTAATTACACTGTCACTAATACTTCCACCTCGGCTCTGACCGGACCAGTAACGATTACCGACAACAAGGTAACAGGCATCAACTGTCCGGACCTCAAAACAATTGGCAACAAGGATGACAAACTCGATGCCACAGAGACTGTGGTCTGCCCGGCAACTTACACCACCACCCAGGACGATATCAACACCGGAGCGATCACCAGCGCGGCGCAAGCCCATATCGCTGGCAATGATTCCAATCCGGTAACGACCGTTGTCAACATAGCATTGAATAAAGTTCTGACCATCTCCGTTTCCGCCAGTCCGACCAGTTATAGCCAGGCGGGCCAAACGATTACATATACCTATGTTGTCACGAACACAGGAACCGCGACACTGGGTCCGGCGCAGTTTGTGGTGAATGATGATCACGTTGGTACTCCAACCAACTGTGGACCTGCAACCACTACTTTAGCGGCAACCCAGTCGGTAACATGTACAGCCACTTACTTGACGACTCAAAATGATACAACGGTCGGTCAGATCACGAATTCTGCAAGCGCGACGGGCGCAGGCGCAGGGACAACTCAACCGGGGAGTGCAACGGTCACCAATACGAATATTGTTGGCTCAGGTACAAATCCTTCTAATTATCCACGCGGATCTACGGTCCAGCATAAAGTTTCTGCCGGTGAATGGCTGTTACAAATCACTCGTTGTTATGGAGCAGATTTCACCGCGGTCGTGCGTGCGAATCCACAAATTATAGATCCCGATCTAATTTCTTATCCCTCTACCATAACGGTACCCAACGTAGGTAGCGTTGGCAACATCTATGGACCACCATGTATTAAGCCTTACACTGTGAAAACCGGCGATACGTGGCAATCGATTGCAAGCGACCCAAGCAACGATGCTGCCGTTGATATTTTGATGGCTGCCAACGAAGACGTCTCACTCACGGCCGGAAGAGTCATTACCATCCCGTTACACTCCAGAAGTTACGCGGGCCAGGTAACGCCTGTTCCTACCACACCCTCGCCGCAACCCAATCAGCCGATTCGTCTCAACTTCTCGGCACAAAGTCCCAAGGTGACGCAGCAGGGGAACATCGGCACGCCCCAAACAATTCGATACGTTTTCACCGGCGCCGTGGGCCAGATTCTCACGATCAAACTCACGGTTCCGACCAACGATGTTGGGTTTGCCGTCTTTGGA
>WNFZ01006780.1_pt1 | contig 12347 bp, 9 predicted proteins | sample 5400081 | NCBI WGS metagenome assembly WNFZ01 (sample SAMN13153365, study PRJNA577476) | soil metagenome | isolation source: 80 cm soil or saprolite under grassland replicate 1 | place: USA:California | collected 2016-06-15
TGAAAGCCGGATGGATGTTGTAACCGGAGTAACGAGGATTGTTATAGACGAGAATCGGCATGCCTAGCGCGCGATCGACCATTTTGAAGTGCTCGATGATCTCATACTCCGAACGGTCGGCGTAGTAATAAGGCCCCACCTGGCCGATTGCGTCGGCGCCGATGGACTTGGCATGCTTGCCAAGATCGATGGCCGTGAACGGATCGACGGCGCCGATATGGACGACGACGGGCACGCGGTGTTTCACCTGCTGCACGACGATTTCGGCAACTTTTTTTCGCTCGTCAGGCGTCATCGCCGGCCCTTGGCCATAGGAACCCAAGACGAAAAACGCATGGACGCCACAGTCGATGAACCAATCCGTCAACTCGCGCATGAGCTTCTCGTCGACCCGCCCATCTTCAAGAAAAACCGTCGGACTCGGTAGAACGATGCCGCGTACTTGCTCCATCATAAAAATCTCCTACGTTTGATAGAAACACCCCGCATTCAGCTGCGCTATAACGAATCGGTGGGCGCAGCGCACCGTACGAAAACTTGGAGCCCCCTCCTTCATCCTCCCCCGCGTGCGGGGGAGGAAAGAGGTGGGGGCTGCTTCGCTTCTTCCATCGCCGCTCGCAACATGACGCCGTGTAGGTCTACTGATGTCATGGCACAGTATTCCAATCCATACGTCGGCCTCTCGTCCGCCATACCGGTCTCGAGCAATCGCTGTAACGCTATGCGATTGAAGCTCGCGTGGCCCATGACACCCTCTTCATGCTCGCCCAGATCGGCTTCGACGTGGGTGGCAAAGTACGTCGCCTTGTCGCGGTCGAAGCCGTAATGCGTCGTCAGCGCTTTGTAACAGACCGCCGACCAGTGGCCGATCTGCTCCTCAGTGGTGACTGCGGCGTACCACTCCGCCGCCGTTCCTTCGTAAACGATACTCCGCATGAAATCGATTTTACCGCGAAACTCTGAAAGCATCGGCGTCGTGAAAACTTCTTCTTCAGTAAGGCCGAACGCTTCGGCCGTTCGCAACATGACCAGAAAGTGGCCCGGCGGTTTCGGATGAATGAATTCGTCCGCGATCTTCTCGCCGATAGGCCCCATGAGATCGCGGTTTACTTTCAGGAACGTAATATTCCGGTGATAAGTGCAGGCCGTGAGCGTGTTGATTTCGATCGTGTACGCACCCCAGTTGCGGAAAAACGTCTGCAGCACGTTGAGTGGTAATGTTCCCGCCATGAGTTGCTGCATGAATGGCCTCTGGTTGACCTTCGTTTCCCAGCGTTCACGCACTAGTGAATAAAGCTGATCGACGATCGCTTTCGCGTGATCGGCCGGATACTTTTTTCCCAAGTCAATCTTCAAAGTCATGATTCACCTACCGCGCGGCTACTTTTCGTCATCCTCGGTCGCGCTGTCTACTTAATTTTGAGCTCCTTTTGCACTTCGCGAAGGAGCGAAAAATCTCGCACCTCATCCGCCGTCTTTTTCTTTTCCGTCAGGATATCCCACTCCTGATCCGTAATCTCGCCGTTGCGGCTAAGGGAAATCAGCAGCAGATCATACGATCGCTCCGCCACTTCCGGCGTCTGGGCAAGGTAGCGGATCATCAAAGGCACGATCTCCTTCTTGTTTTCGAAAACATAACGGTGCGATTTCATCAGCGCGCGTACGGCCCGTTTGACGAATTGCGGATTCTGCTGGAGTGTGCGATTTGACACCGCGAGGCCGGACGTCGGCAGCGCGATCTCCACATCCTGCGGCCCGGCCAGAACGCGAAAGCCCTCCGCCTTGAGAGCGAGATCGAAGGGTGGCGAAACCGAAACCGCCTCCACCACGCCGCTGCGCAAAGCTTGCGCGCGCACCGGCGCTTCGCCGAGCGCCACCGGTTTGATCATTGTTGGAGAAAACCCCTTGCCGCGGATCATCTCCTCCGCCGCCCGCTGGTCCGAACCGAACAGTGTCGCCACTCCCAACTTCTTGCCGTTGAGGTCGCGGATCTCCTTGATCTCAGGTCGCACGACAAGAAAATGTTCTGATTTTCTCACAGACACAGCGACGAATTTTATCGGGAAGCCGCCGATAATGGCGCGCAGCGTGGTGCCGAACGTCGTCGTGAAATCGAGATCGCCGTTGATGACGGCAGTCGGGCCGAGCCGCGGATTGACCTGGATCAATTCCACCTCCATGCCTTCTTCAGCGAAGAAGCCTTTGTTGATGGCGATCTGGAATGGCGTGTTGGAGTTGCTACGGCTGGAGTAAGAGATTCGAATTTTAACAGGTTGGGCAGCCGTCGCGTCTTCAGCGGCGAACAGCCAGCAAACGAAAAGTAAAATCACCATCCTCGGCATCATCCCGTTACTCCAGCACTCCAATACTCCATCAGCGTGATTTCACGACGTTGTCTCATCACAAGTGTGCAATGACATGGATTGTTCTCAATCCGCGAACCTCTCCGGTGAGAATGGCGCAGCTTTTTTATTCGGCCCAGCGATAAGGAGATCAGCTGCCAATTCGCCCACAGCTGAACTTGTCGTCATGCCATGTCCGCCCAGTCCGGCGATCCAAAAAAAATGTTCAATCCGCGGATCCCAACCGATCACAAATCGCCCATCCGGCGTCAAAGTTCTAAAACCCGCCCAACTCTTGTTGATACTGACCCTGGAAAGAGCCGGCATGAATCGTTCAATCTTCTCTGCCAGCAGCTCCTTTACACTTTCGTCTACTGGCGGATCACCGGGTGACAACTCCTGCTGGTCGCAAGCACAGAGCAGCAAACCGTTGCCCTCCGGCCGAAAATAAATGTCGTGCGTCACGTCCCAGACAAATGGCCAGTTTGGATCGACCCAATCAATCGGCGGTGACACGAAGAGGTGGCGTCGACAAGGTCGCAAGGGCAACTCCCGTGCGCCCGCCATCTTGGCAATGACGTTAGCCCAAGCGCCGGTGGCATTGACAATCACGTTGGCATGGATGGTTTCGCTGTCGGTGATTAGTTCAACCCCCCGGCCCGTCACTGAGTGAATCGCCTGAACGCGGCTGCCATAGCGAATCCTGACACCCTTGCTTGTCGCCGCTTTTAAATATCCCGAAAGGAGCGCGTGAATATCGATGATGCCGTCGCTGGCGCACCACGCCGCGCCATCGAACTCCGCCTCATCGAGCACCGGCACATGGCGCTTGGCCTGCTCCGGCGTCCACCATTCGACATCGATCCCGAGAGATTGACCGACCTCGGCATCCTTCTGAAGCTTGCGCCAACCGTCGCCGGTCCCCAGGAGCAGCGAGCCATTTTGTTTGAAGCTTACCGGTTCGGGCCAGTCGCTCGGCAAATTGCGCAAAAACGCCGCGCCGTCACGCGTCAGCTTCGCCAAATCCGGATCGGGTACACACTGGCGCATCATCGCAGCATTGCGGCCGGACGAATGAAATCCTGGGATACTCTCCTGCTCCAAAAGCAGGACATTGCTGACGCCGCGTCGCGTCAGATGGTAAGCGGTCGCGGCGCCGGCAAAACCGGCGCCGATGATCACGTAATCGTAAGCGTTCATAATTTACCGGCAACTCTCCTATTTCTATACGAACTCATAACCAATTCCAAAGGGTCTAACCAGGCTGCCGGTCAACAGGGCATTGCTCTCGATATCTCACTTTGGGGTTTGAAACAGCGCCAAACTGCGATATATTCGAAAACAAATGAGAGTCCATCGCTATACCCAGTGGGATGGGACGCAGGAGGTTCTGTTTCCCACCACGGATGATTTACTCAAACATCTTTCGGACCATTTGTTAGAAGAGGAAGGCGTCCGACGCGCGCTGCGCGATCTGATGCGTCGGGGCTTTACGTCGGAAGACGGACAACGGTCAGTCAAAGGTATGCGCGATTTTCTGCGCGAAGCGGAGGAGAAACGGCGCGAACTGCTCAACAAGTATTCTCCCGATTCTTTCAAGCTCACCCCACAGCAACAACAAGCTCTCACTGATAAACTGAATAGTTTGGCCGAGAAGCTCGAGGCCTACCACGAGCAGATGCGCAACTTTATGGAGCGCATGTCCGGCAAATACGCCGATCGCATGGACGAAATGAACCAGAAAATGCAGGAGGCTTATCAGCGTTACCAGGAGCTGAGAAACCGCCTGCAGAACCAGATCGGTGAACGGGGCACGCGCGGGCAGCCGAACATGAGTGGTCAGGATCCACAGTCCCTGATGGACATGCTGGACCGGATGCAAAAGCTCTTGGAAGACGAGAATTTTCTTAAGAATCTGCCCAGCATGATGGACGCCGCCATCGGCAATCTCGAAAGCATGTTGGAAAACCTCAACTCGATGACTGAAGAACAGCTGCAGCAACTAAGCGATATGATGAACCAGATGCAGCAGCTGGAACAGCTTCTGAACCAGTTTCCTTTTCAGGGCTCGCAGCGCATGGGCATGGGCGAAGCGGGACAGATCCTCGGTCAGATGCGCGGGCTCGAACGATTTCTCCGCTGGGGCCAGCGCGGCATGGGCGATCCATCCGAGCTCAATCTCGATGAGTTGCGCGAGCTGCTTGGCGACGAGGCTTACGAACATCTCAAATACCTGCAGAGCGTCGAGCAGACCCTCGAAGATGAGGGTTATATCGTCCGGACCAACCACGGGCTTCGCTTGACGCCGAAGGGAATCAGAAAAATCGGCGACAAGGCCTTGCGCGAGATCTTCCACATGCTCAACAAGGGCCGCTGGGGCAATCACGCGATCTCTTCTCGGGGCTCACAGGGCGACCGCATGGAGGAAACCAAGCTCTACGAATATGGTGATCCGCTGAACGTCAATATCGGCGAGACGCTGCTCAATGCGCTGGGGAAACGCAAGAAGGGCGAGCCATTGAGAATTGCGCCAAATGATTTTTCCGTACACCGCGTCGAGTTTTCGACAGTGAGCGAAACAGCGTTGTTGATCGATGTCAGCTATTCGATGCTGATGAACGACGCGCTGCACGCCGGAAAGAAAGTCGCGCTGGCGTTACATCGGCTGATCCAAACCAAGTATCCACAGGACACGCTCCATCTCGTGGCCTTCCGCTCTAACGCCAAGCTGATCCACGCTGAAGATCTGCCGTCAATCGTGTCGCTGACTTACTTCATGGAACACGGCACCGATATCAAAGAGGCGCTGCGCTACGCCCGTCAATTGCTCGGATCGAATCGAAGCGCCAACCGCCAGATCATCCTCATCACCGACGGCGAGCCCACGGCGGCGACACTCGACCGCGGCGGGCGTCTCCATAGCGGTTGGGGCTCCGCGTTGCTCCACAGCCGCATCGTTCACGAAACGCTCAAAGAGGTGAAGCGTTGCACTCAGGTGGGAATCAAGATCAACACTTTCATGCTCGGCTCCGATTTTTACCGACAGGGTTTTATTGACCAGTTATCGCGCTTAAATACCGGTCGCGTCTTTTACACCACGCCGGACCAAATGGGCAACTATATCGTCGTCGATTATCTCAACAACAAGCGCAAGCGGATCGGACGATAGCCCCTAAAGACCGGCTCGGTTGGAGTGCTGCACAAACCATTACTCCAATACTCCAATTCTTCCGCGTTTTAATCCGCTTCTGTAATCAGTGCTAAGACGCCCGTGTAGGCGAATAGGTGGTTGACGCGCCCCAGCGGCGCAAGCTCGTAGCCACCGAACATGCCGATCAATGGAAAGTCGCCCAGCACCTGGTGAATATAGGCTGAGTCGATGCCGGGCAGGCCGTAGAGCGATCTGCCGCGCGCACAACAATTAAAATACAAGCCGAAGGCCGGCTTTTTTCCACCCAGTGTCCCAACCTGTCTCTGAAGCATTTGACCGAGGTCCTCCCGGGCGCGCTCGCCGTCGCGCATCGCGAAGATCATCGCCTCGCCTTCAGTGACTTCCTCGGAGACGCCCAAAATTCCTTTTTCGGGATCCAAGCCGATGATGTTCCGGACCAAATATTTTCCGGCAGTGACAGAGTTTTCTTGCCGGTCCGCGGGCAGCCCCACGAACAAGACCATTAGCGCCCGTCGAATATCTTCGGCGAGCGGGCCCTTGAGTAAGCGGGCAAACACATCGATTGCCGGACGGTCATTGATTTCGTAAATTAAATTTCTCTCGGCCTTGGTAATGACCATGGGCTCGGAAATGGGCTGGCAACCTTGGGTGATATCCAGGTGGACGTTGAATGCGCCGGAAACGTAGGCCCCGGCTACAGAGTTGGTGGCGATCTTATCGCCACAAAGCTGAAAGGTGGCGCCCACCGCACCGTTTTCGGTCGATCCCGCACCAACTACGGGATGAAAGCCTGCTGTGCTTGCCATACTTTCCAGTAACCGTTGCGGATTGCCATTATAGGTATCCGGAAGCAAAACCATCAGCGAATTTTGCTCTTGGGTCTTGGCAAGAAACTCTCCGAAGCTCGTGCCCAGGTTCGTTTCGTTTTCTTTCAGCGGTTCAAATATAAAAGGACGCGCGATGATTTCGTCTGAGGCGAGCGCCAGCACGGCAATGCCGCGGCTACCTTCAATTTCACTATCGCCGGTCACCACGCCGGCAGCGCTGGAGCCGACGACACAATCGGTCCCTATCGTGCGAATTAGCGACGTCACGAGTTCGCGCTGCTGCCCAGCGTGATCCGCGGTAAAAAATATCATCGCGAAGTCGGCCCGTGAGATACCGGCGTGCGCGAGCGCGCCGCGAGCGGCTTCTTCAACCGCCTGACCAGTCGCTTGCTGTTGTGATCGTCCAACTCCGGCGCGAATCATGATGCTGGTAATATAAAAAGGTCGGTTTACGGGGTCAAGGGGAATCCATCGAGCATTCGGTGTTTGAAAAACCCCTGCCTTATGACTACAATCATAACAGACTCACCACTATTTCATGCAGGTCGATTCACAAATATGAAAATTCGTCAGATTCCCCTGCTCCGGGATAACTACGGCTACCTCCTAGTCTGCGAAAAATCCAAGCAGGCCGCCATTGTCGATCCATCCGAAGCGGAGCCCGTTCTGAGCCGGATCGAACAGGAACAAGTGACGCTCCAATCGATCCTCAACACACACCATCATCGCGATCATACCGGCGGAAACGAGGGAATATTGGCAGCTCATAGAATTCAAGTGTACGGCCACAAGAGCGACACCGGCAGGATTCCGGGATTAACTAACGGCGTTGACGAGGGCGATAATATTCAGCTCGGCGAATCGAGGGGAAAAATTCTATTTATTCCCGGTCACACGACCGGCCACATCGCTTATCTATTCGATAACAATCTTTTTTGCGGCGACACACTGTTTACCGCGGGCTGCGGCCGGCTCTTCGAAGGCACGCCGGAGCAGATGCATGCTTCACTCAAAAAGCTGATGGCGCTGCCGGACAGTACGAAAGTCTATTGCGGCCACGAATACACGGAAAGCAATCTTCGCTTTGCGATGTCGGTGGAGCCAAAGAATCCCAAGGTGGTTGCGCGCTTTGAACGCGTGCAAGGACTACGCTCGCGCGGCGCGTCGACTGTGCCCTCGACACTGGAAGAAGAAAAACAAACTAATCCGTTTCTACGCTGGGACAGCAAAGAGATTCAAGCAAGGGTCAAGTCCGCTAAACCTGATACTCGCCTCGATCCAGTTTCAGTTTTCGCCGCCGTGCGGAAACTGAAAGACGCGTTCTAGCATCGCCCACGTCGGTGCCCATTCGACGAAACATTTTCTAGCCACGAAGAGCCCGAAGGTTCACCACGGAGCCGCGGAGGTCACGGAGGGGAGATAGATGTAGGGGCACGGCATGCCGTGCCCCTACCGTACTCTGTGCCTCTGCGGTGAATCCCGTTTTTTTCCACTTTTGGTTGCGACATAGCAACGCTAGGCTCTTTGCGCTACAGAATCATTCCCGCCCTTTGCGGTGCATCTTGTCAACGGCAAATTCTCGTCCGACCCCGTGACAGACCACGCAGCTTTCTCGTCCTACGGAGGCGATCTGCGCTTCCATGTGCGCTTTGGCCGGCTCTCTCGTGTGGCAGCCAACGCAGGCACTCACAATTGGCGTCAAGGATTTGATCGTTCCATCCGACTGCGGCATGGCGGTCGCTAAGACGCCGTCGGGTAGCGGTAGCTCATTGGCGCCCTTCTCATGGCACTTGAGACAGTTGCGCCGATCTCCTGGAAAGCGAATTCCGCCAAAATCCACCGGCACTGGGCTCGCCGCCGGTCCACCGTAAATGATAAACGGCTCGCCCAGGTTTCTTCCCGTGTGAATGCGGTGAACGAGTCGTTTGTAATGCACGTTCTCCGGCGGCAGCGGCCCGTTGGCGGTCTTCCGTTTGTCTGCGTCGGTACGATTGGCGTTGTGGCACATGACGCAGAACTCGGTGTTGTTTCTTTGCTCGCCGTGCATCTGCAGCTTTAAGTGGCAAACGTTGCAGTTTTCGGTCTTGACCACGTTACGCCGGGGAATCGCTTCGCGGTCGGTGATCGCAAAGTATTTAACGACGTTGAAACCGGCGTTTCGTTGGCCTTTTTCGACGACGGTGCCGCTCTCGCGCTTCACATCGAAGAGCCGATAGCCTTGAATACCAATGGCGCCGGATCCGGTGGCGTCCGCGGGAATTGCATAACGAAACTTGTAAACGTGAACGCCGTTGCCGAGCGGCTCGGCTTTGCGCGCGTCTTCCGTCACTTCCTGTTTGTAATCGACTGTGGGCCAGGCAAGCACGAGGCCTAGATTGTTCATCTGGGCGGCGTTGATCGGCGCGCCACTTTTGTCCTTGATGCTAAACGTCACAACGGGATTACTTCCGGGTTTTCCGCCCTCGATCTTTAGAATATCGAAGACGGTGCCGGGCAATTGGGCAGCATTTCCCGGGAACACATGCGCGCCGCCGATCGACGGTCCAAAATCCGGCCCGTCGGGTTGGTGGCAATTCACGCATGTACCGTCAGGCGCTGGACCGGGACCATGCTTCTTGCCGGTTCTCAAATCGATGTCGTCGTGGCAAGAGACACAACCGACGCTCGAGGGCAATGTCTTCCAATTAGTGACCCTGGGGTTCGCATGGCAGGCGGCACAGTTGCGGTATTCTTTGGGAACGGTTTCGGTCACCACCGATTGGGGCGATACCACCGTGGAATAATCAAAAATCCTCTGGCTCACACCGACAACAAAATACGGCTTTCCCTCTTTCACGCTGGGGAGATATTTTCCTCGATGGATTTTGTGGACGAAATACCTGAAATCGAGATTCTCACCGGTCTCCGGATCGCTAAGCTGGGAGGTATGACAAAGCGCGCAATAAGCGGTCTCAACTCGCGCGCCACCGTGGGCCTTCAGTGGATCATGACAGTTGTTGCATGTGGCGGTTTCAATGACCGAACCATCGCTCTGGACTTTCCCTCCGGCAGGAACAAAGTGATAGACCGGGTTGGCGACGTACCTGCGATTCCCGATCGACATTTCTCCGCCCATAACATGAGTCGCTCTCTGATCGAAATTCGCGGGCAGCGCGGTTTTGAATGTATAAGTCAGCACGCCGGGGCGGACGCGCGCGAGCACGCCGCCCTGGTCATAATCGGGCTGCAGCGTCTCGGCGAGTGCCGGCTTTCTGGTTTCTCCCTTGTAAACATATTCTCTGCCAATGACTTTTGTCAGGATGTAATTTTGGTAATCGCGCTCGCCGCTTTTGCCGACTTTCTGCGCGGCAATGGTAAATTTCACGCTATTAGGATCGAGGTCGTAGAGATCAATCGGTTTGCCCTTGACATCGCGCACATTGAACGTCACCACGGGCCGGCGGTTCGCAGCAATCATCACGGTAGTGATTTCCGCCTTAAGCCCGCCGAGGGGGCTTTGGGCATGAACGCTCGCCAGCCCTGAGAGCATGAGCATGATTAGAAAGAGTGTTTGCCAGCGTCGCATCCTTTTCCTCCCGTTGTGCTGCACCGCTAAGCAGCCAAAAAAAAGATACTAAGTAACACCACGGCCGCTGCAAAATTGGGCGATTTTTAGTCCCGCGCTGCGGCTTTGTCAATGGGTAATCTCGGCGTGCAGAGCTAACAAATTTTGCTTGAACCGCTTGAGCATCAAGGCTATCTTTAACTGTGGGGTTACGAATAACGACCCCATTGCTCTGGATTCAATCGTTGTCTTGAGCAACCGCGCTTCCTGAGGCACGCAGGCAAAGCATGAATCTCAAGGAACGAACCTATCTTTGGTATCTCTCTGTGCTGCGCATCTACGTCGGATTCTATCTTCTTCAGCAGGGCATCAGAAAATTTCAACGCGATTTTCCCAAAGGCGATTGGATCGGCCGGCAGATCGGCGTGTTTGGCTACCTGGTGATGGTCGGAGAAATCTCGGTAGGCGCTTGCCTGCTTTTAGGCATCTTGACTCGCTTTGCCGCCGCCATTGGGTTGTTCATGTTGATTAATTATTACCTCGGGCCCGGCATGGCCCGCGGCGGCGCGCCATTAGCGCAACAGCAAACCTTTATCGTAGCGCTGGCGATTTTCGTGCTGGCGAATCCCGGCCGAACGCTAGGTCTCGACGGCCTGCTCTTCGGCGCCGGAAGAGGAAAGGGGGCATGATGAGACTTCCTGGATCCGCGACGCCGGAAGGCACCGCTCGTTATCGGAAACGCTTCGACGGCAAGATTCCGCTGGAACATTTTCGTCACGCTCAAAGCTTGTGGATGTCGTCCATCGGCATCGGGACTTACTTGGGAAATTATGACGATGCGACGGACCAGGCGTATCACCAAGCGGTTGTCCGCGCTGTCGAAGCCGGCTGCAACGTCATCGACAGCGCCATCAACTATCGCCTGCAGAGAAGCGAGCGCTCCATCGGCACCGCTCTCAAGGAGATGGCGACCAAAGGTTACAGCCGGGATGAAATCGTGATCGCCACCAAGGGCGGCTTCATACCCTATGACGGCACGCCGCCCAAGGATGCACGAAATCAACTTGACAGCAGTCTGTGCAACCTCGACGTCGAATGCATCGATATTTATTACTTGCACAATCCGGAAACACAGCTAGGAACGATCGCGCGCGAGGAATTTGGCAACCGGCTCTCGAAAGCCTTCGAAACGATGGAGGAAGCAGTTACATCCGGAAAGATCCGCATGTACGGGATCGCCACCTGGAATGCTTTTCGAAATGAAGTTTCCGCCAAGGACTATCTTTCATTGGCTCAGGTGGTTGCCTTAGCGGAAAAGGCCGGCGGCAAGAATCACCATTTCAAAGTCATTCAGTTGCCGCTCAATCTCGGCATGAGCGAAGCACTGTCCAATGCCAATCAGCGAGTGGGAGACAAGGAATTGACCGTACTCGAAGCAGCCCAAGCGCTCGACGTTACTGTCATGTGCAGCGCATCCGTGTTGCAAGGACAACTGACGCGCAATCTCCCGTCCATCATCGGCGAGACTTTTGAAGGTATGGAAACCGACGGTCAGCGTGCGCTTCAATTCGTCCGCTCGACGCCGGGAGTGACAACGGCGCTGGTCGGAATGAAACAATTGAGTCACGTCGAGGAAAATCTCAACACCGCGCGAATTGCACCAGCGTCCTGGGAACAGTACTCGAAACTGTTTCAAAGCGCGTGAGAATGCAGAACCGAGGATCGAGAATGGAGGATCGAGGATTGCCTCCGTGCCTCCTTTATCCGCCATCCTCTATCTTCTATCCTCGAAGATTTTCAGGAGCCTGCTAATTCCCCGTCAGGTAATCCAAATTGCCGAAAATCTCTTCCAGTTTCTCGAGCGCCGGTTTCGGCAACGGCGGCTTCAGAATCGCCGCGACGTTTTCTTTCAAATGAGCCGGATTACCGGTGCCCGTCAAAACCACGTCCACGCCTGGCTCATGTCGGCAAAAGCGATAAGCTGCTTCCGGCAGCGTCGCCGAGTCGGCTTCCTTGAGGAGAAATCCGAGCGGGTCGTTCAGATCGACGGAGCTCTTCTTAATTGCGCCTTTTGCCACCAACTCAGCGCATACCGCTTTCAGCCGATCGGGCTGACTCAAAGCTCGCCGCACAGCGAACATGTTGAGCATGCCAACGCCGCGCTTCATCGTCGACGGAAAAATGGTTTTACGAGCCGACGGGTTCAGCATGCTGAAACCCGCCATGACGACGTCCCACATATTTTCCTTAAGACTTTCCTCGAGCACCGTATGCGATGGGTCGACGACGAAACCCTCGGTAACGCCGATGAAACGAATCTTACCTTGCTCTTTGAGCCGGCGCATCGCCGGCATGAGCCGGTTTTTGGCGAATTCGTAATCCTTCGGCTCGACACCGTGCAGATGATACACGTCGATGTAGTCGGTGCCGATCGACTTGAGACTCTGCTCTAAACCTTTGAC
>WNFZ01005834.1_pt1 | contig 12345 bp, 9 predicted proteins | sample 5400081 | NCBI WGS metagenome assembly WNFZ01 (sample SAMN13153365, study PRJNA577476) | soil metagenome | isolation source: 80 cm soil or saprolite under grassland replicate 1 | place: USA:California | collected 2016-06-15
CCAAAAACTCCTTGTTTCATGCTGTGCAAGCATTTAGAATTAGAGGTTTTTACCTAAATGAAGTGCTGTGTGAATGGCTTTTCGCTAGAATTCATTTCAAAGATCGAAACAGTGTTCGCGCACAGCATGCATGTGAAGCTGCCATTTCAATAATAAAACGCCTTATTCAAGATTGTAAAACGGATGTTCGTTATGGGCAGGTAAACGAGTACACCAAGCACCTGGCGCAACTTGAAAATCTTCTTGAGTCAATTGAAACGTTGTCGCCTTTGGAAGCTAACATGAGCTCAGAAAACCATCCTCCCTCATCTGAGGAAGACTACATCCTTCTTCCCTGGTTACCAAGATATGATTCTGTACGTGCTGGACTGAACGGCCTCATTTGGGCGGAGCCGCCCACAGGGAATAGTACCGTGATCCGCACAATTGAGATTGATGGGACGCTGTGTGAGATATTCTCAACGAGTTCATCTAGGAGGGTTCAAAATCGTCAAGTCACTCTCACTCGTAGTATGGAGTATGGATGGGCAAAAGTGGAAGGACAGAGCATGAATGCAAGCCGACCTGTCTGTATTGAAGAAGGCGATTACGTTTTGTTTACCAAACAATGGCAGCCAGGTAAAGATGCAATAGTGATTGCCTGTAGATTCCTTACGGATAGCGAACAGACTTATATGGTAAAAAAATATAGTAGCAGAAATCAAACACTGGTATCGGAAACTACAGATACCACTCAAGATTATTCGCCTATTGATATGAATGAGGATTATCAAATTCTTGGAACAGTAATCGCGGTTGCAAAACCTAAGAAATAGTTCGTCTGTTCAAGAACAAGATTTCTTCGAAGGAATGCACTTTTAGGTTAAGGAGTTGATGGTAACGAGCCATTGACGCACTAAGATCTGACACTTTTCTTTTCCCAGATTACTGTCACATCAAGTCAAACTGCTTACGATATATCCTGTATCGAGTGAGAAGCAACTCTCTCGGCCAGCTAAGAAAAAATTGGATTTTTCTTAGTAGGCATTGCTGATATTGCCAACATGAATTTGTCCTTACGGCCGGACAATCAGACCATTCCAATTATGGTTATAATACTCCCATACCTCAGATGGACGACGAGACCCCGTTTTATAGGCGACCGTGGTTTTATATTGCTGGCTGGCTGGCGATCCTATTAATTGCGTATGGCCTGCAAGTTTATCGTATGGGGGGAGTGCAAGCCAGTATCTTTGATATTTTCCTTGACCTGCTCTGCCTTTTTCCCCTTCTGCTGCTATTATGGATGGCGTTCTTCGCGCAATTCGTTCTGCCGGTGAGAACCGTTCTGGACCGCGAAAAAATTTTTGAACGCTTGCTCACTTATTTATTTGGAGGGCATGGTCCTGCGTTGTTCATCGAGAATGGCATTATCAAGGAACATTCCGGGGAAAGGCTTAAGAGAGGACCTGGCGTCGTGTGGCTGGATTCCGCCAGCGCAGCGGTCACGCGCACTCCGGTTGCGATTCGACAGACCATGGGTCCGGGCGTGTATTTCATTGAAAGCAGGGAATATATTGCAGGGACAATCGATCTGCATATTCAGGCGCAATCCATCGGACCAAAGGAAACAGACCGTCCCTTTGATGAGAAGGGTGAATTTCAAAGTGAGGAGGAATATCACCAGATCCAGGACCGCCGCAAGCAGGTCAGCGCGTTGACGCGGGATGGGATCGAGGTCATTCCCAGAATTTCCGTGGTATTCAGGGTGGATACAGGTTTTCCTCTGGAAGGTCAACCAGGGTCGCGCTTTGGGTTTCGCAAAGGCATAACAAAGAAGGAAAAAGAACGGGAAGAAAAAGATAAGGAAGCGATTCGGAGGGCGATCCTTGGTGAGGGGATCAATCCAATGGCTGAGCCTGATTCGCCGCGTCGCCGTGTCGCCTGGAATCAGCTGCCAGTTGTCCTCGCAGTGGATATCTGGCGCGAATATGCTGCCAAATTCACCCTGGATGAATTATTCCTGCCCACACAAGTTGTGCCTTCTCCAGCGCCACAGATGCCAGAACCCACCGAGTTGGAGTTCGACCCGTTGAGCCAGCCAATCCAGGTTGGGGCAAATCGTGAAAAGATGCAGAGTATGTTTACATCCATGCTGCGCAGGATCAATTTGTTCATGGCGCGCAGCTTGAAAGCATTGGAAGAAAACAAACAGGACGACAGCAACAGATCCATTCATCCAGACATCAGAACATCTTCGAGTACAAAAGCAGAAAACAGCGAACCACAAAAGAAGACTGCCCTGCAGGTGGTCAATGACATGATCAAGACGCGGCTGACACAAGCGGAAGTAGATATTCTCGATGATGATGGCGTACGTGGACAAGGGACAATCCCCAGCGCTGAATTCAAATTATTGCATGAGCGTGGGTTAAAAGTTTTAAATGTAAGCGTGGGCGGATTGATACTCAATCCGGTCATCGATGAAACAATTGTCAACCGTTGGTCAACAACCTGGTTCAAGGTCGCCAAAATGGAAAGCGAGCAAATTGAGCGCAAACGGAACGTTATCGAATCGGCAGCACGCGAACAAGCCATCCGCCAATACGCGGATATGCTCAGCCGCGATTTGATCCAGAAAAAACCAGTGGGGGTAAAGGAAACTCTTCGAACGCTATTGATGCGTACTCGCACAATTATTTTTAACAACGACCAACTGCGTCAGCGTATGACAACCGAGCAACAGGACTTGGAGGACATTATCAAGTGGATTGAGGTGGATGACTCATGAGTATCCCTGTCTCATCCACACTGGAAACTCCCGGGACAACGGAGACGAACCTGCAAAAGGAATGGCAACTTTTTAAGGAACTCTTCCGCCGTCTTGTCAACGCGGTGATTAATAGCATTTTTGACCTGCGCCCTGAAAGAGCGGCGCAGCGGGCGCAGTATCTGCTGTTCCTGTTCTTCCTCAGCATCTTTCTCATCTCACTGACGCATCAGGATTATACGCTGCCCATTTGGGCAGATCATCTGCGAAAAATCTTCTTATATGTACTTAGCGGTATACGCGAGGGGGATCCAATCAACGAATTCCTCCGTTTCGTATACAATGCATTCACAGACCCACATACGCTGCAATATGTTCCCATTTTTCTTGCACCGTTCTTCATCGCCCTGCAATCTGCCGCGATCTATCTCGCCGATATTTTTGAATTGGAGAACGTAAGCATCGCGCGCACGTTCATCTCGGAAGTGGCGCTCACCGGCAGCAATGAGACGATCCGCATCAAAGAGGGAGAGATCTCCGAAGAGCACAGACAATCGTCCACATACCTGATTGGCGGTCCAGGCAAAGTGATCGTCGATCTGGATTCGGTCGCGCTGTTTGAAAAGCCCGATGGTACCCCGCGCGTCATCGGGCCTACAGGAAAAGAACCGGGTGGAAGAGCTACGCTGGATGGATTTGAACGCTTCCGCCAGGCAATCGATATTCGCGATCACTACGTGGACTTGCGCGATCAGGATCCCCGATCGCAATCGGTGAAAAGCCGAAGCCGCGATGGCATGCCAATCACCGCGACGGATGTTCGTCTTATGTTTAGTGTCTACCGCGGCGAAGACCCTAAAAAGACGAATCAATTTCCTTATCCGTTTAGCAAGGAGGCAATTGAGAAGATCGTCTATAAGGCTTCATCAAGAGTGACACCCGATCAGCCCAACCCATCCGCTTATGAATTTTCATGGGTCAACAATATGATCGGTTTGATTCGCGGCCGGCTTGGCGCGTTCATGAGTGAACGGAAATTATCAGATTATCTTGCCAGTATTGGCATGCCAGAATTTGAAAAAGCAAAGCAGAGTGAACAGCAGATCGCGGAACAGATACGGGAATTAACCCAGCAAACCGATGAAACCGTCCAGCAAAAGGAAATGAAGCCACCAGCTGGGTTTACACCGCGCTATAAGATCACAAATCTCTTTTCAGAATTTGCTGAGGATTTTACGCGCAGTGCCCGCAACAGCGGCGTAGAACTGCACTGGATCGGTGTGGGCACCTGGAAAACACCGATCGAAATTGTTCCAGAGAAACATCTGGAGGCCTGGAAAATCACGCAGGAGAACCTTCGGAGCGGCAGTGATGAATTATTGAAGAAATCAGAGAACGAAGCCATGCTTCAAAAGACGGCGGCGCTGATTCGCAGCGTTCCGCTGGAGGCATATGAAGGGATCAGTGGCTCGGAACGACAAATGAGGCGGCGTTCATCAAGTTCAAAAAGAGATTATGTGAAGAAGGAACCGGAGAAGTCGACCGATCTCACCCTTGCAGAACCAGGCTTGACCGGCGAAGGCGTGGATGAGATGTCATTAATGCTCCTGCAGGCATTCCAGGGCAGAAGATCTTATTCGTCGGAGTATTATGACCTGGACCACGAAAGCGCTATGAAGATGCTCTTACTTGAATATCGCAAACAATTGATCGAGGCGGTCGAATTTATGAAAGCCAGGAATGAAACAGTACCACCGAAAATTGAAGAAGCGATAAACCATGTCAACGATCAATCTGGCTGGCAACATTGGATCGGCCGTTAGCATTGAGAAAGAATAATCGCAAAGAGAGAAACAATTCAGATGGATGATCTTTCCATAGAAACATCAAGTGAAGTGAAAGAGGGAAATAATATCGGGAAGGCTGTTGTTGCACTTGAATCTACCGTTCTTACACATGGACTGCCGCGCCCGCAGAATTTACAGTTGGCGCGGGATATGGAGCAAGCTGTTCGCGAGAATGGCGCAACTCCCGCGACCATCGCGTTTCTGGACGGACGCCTGCATGTTGGTTTGACTGACGCGGAACTGGAACGACTCGCCAATGAAACGGATGCGGTTAAGGTCGGTCCGCGCGATTACGCAACTGTGATGGTCGAAGACGCGTGCGGAGGCACGACTGTGGCCGGAACAATGCTGGCGTGCAAACACGCGGACATCAAAGTTTTTGCTACGGGTGGAATCGGCGGCGTCCATCGCGACACTCCATTTGATATCTCAGCCGATTTGCAGGCGCTGGCGACCATTCCAATGATCGTTGTCTGCGCGGGGGCAAAAGCGATTCTCGATCTGCCCGCGACGCTGGAATATCTCGAGACAATGAGCGTGCCCGTCGTCGGCTATGGGACGGATGAATTCCCGGCGTTCTATTCGCGCGAAAGCGGACTCGATGTGAGCGCAAAGCTTGAGACGTCACAGGAGATCGTTGACTTTGCAAAGGCACACTGGTCAACCGGGTTGCAGAGCGCGGTCATCGTGGCGAATCCCGTTGCTTTGGGAGACGCGATCTCCAGGTCCGAGATGGAGCCCTATATCACACAGGCAAATCAAGAGGCACACGAGAAAAAAATCCACGGCAAGGCGCTTACCCCCTTCCTCCTCCAGCGCATCAGCGAATTGACTGAGGGAAAATCCATGCGCGCCAATTTGTCGCTCTTATTAAACAACGCGCGTCTCGCGGCGCAGATCGCTACTGCGTTGCGCATGACAGAAAAACGAAGGCAAATTTAAATGAAGAAAAATGGATTCACCATCTCAGAGTTCATTCCCGCAAAAGCATCGAAAATCTACGAAGCCTGGTTGAGCAGCGACGGTCACGCGGCGATGACGGGCAGCTCCGCGCAAATGGATGGAAACGTGGGTGGCAAATTCAGCGTGTGGGATGGATACATCTTCGGTTCCACTCTGGACCTGACGCCGAATCAGCGCATCGTTCAAGCCTGGCGAACGTCTGAATTTCCTGAAGACGCGCCCGATTCCCACCTCGAAGTTTTACTCGAAAAAGTAGATGGTGGTACAAAGCTCACCATTATTCACGTGGATATGCCCGAAGATCAGGTGGACTCGTATCGGCTGGGTTGGGAGGATTTCTACTTCAGGCCAATGAGAGAATATTTTGGGAAGTAACAAGAACTCGGAAGCCTTAACGATTTCCGAGTTCTTCTATATAACCTTGACCTTTTAGAACAACTGTTCTATAATCGGCGCAGTGTCCTTTATTCGACAAAGGAGGTCGAGATGACTGCGTACCGTAAAAATACTGGAGATGGATTGTCTTCTCTATTCCGTGATCTGACTCGCGGACGCCGCCTTAACCGCGGTGCAGCGTGGGGAATGATGATTATTGGTGCTTTGCTGGCATTTGAAGTGTTTAACTTTAGCACCACGCAATTCGCCCTCGCAGATGTGCTCGGAGATCTGAAGTTTGCAGGTTTCCGCTGGGCTACTATTCTTGCCATCGCGTTCTGTGGAATTGACTTTGCCGGCATCGCCCGAATTTTCACACCACAGCAGGGAGCCGATGAACCCAAGGAAGTCTATTACCTCTTTGGTGCGTGGTTCCTGGCCGCGGCATTCAACGCCTCCCTCACCTGGTGGGGTGTTTCGGTTGCAATCGTCAATCACACCAGCCTGTCGGGTGGTGCGGTGATCAGCAATGCAGCCATGACGAAGATCGTCCCGATCTTTGTAGCAGCAATGGTGTTGCTTATCCGTGTGTTGATCATTGGCACGTTCTCACTGGCAGGTGATCGTCTCTTCACTACAGACAGTCAACGCTCATACAGTAACTCGCGCCCGGTCGATCAGCAATCCTATCGCCCTGTTTCACAAATCCCACAACAGCCGGTGATCCGATCTGCTTCGAGTTTCAATCGTCCGGCTGCACCACAGAATCCGCCTAACACATTCCGTCCCGCACCAAAGCCTAATAATCAGCAAACGTCGTTTGTTCGCCCGGAGCCTACTTATCATAACGTTTCCTTTAATGGACAAAACAACGATCGATCAACAACAAGTAATGATCGGCCCCACGACGCTTAGTTAAAAATACGTTTGTAAAACTTAATATCCGAACTCGTTTCGAGCTCGGGTCCTTTAAACAAAATTGAGAGGAACCCATGCCCCGCGCTCGCTCCATAAATCAAGACCAAAGGCAGACAGCCGCGGCCCCTGAAAATGGCAGCGGCTGTTTTTCTGTCTATTGGATACCACCGTTAGCCGCGTTATTCATCGCGTGCCTGTTGGCAATTTTTGCACTCAAAGCACCGCTGCAAACAGCTGCATTGAACAATGAGCTGTCGATTTCATCGGCGGCGACATCTACACCCAACCCTCAAACGGGGGACCCGCTTTTACCTGTCGTCACACAGGGTTTACCCGTTGCGGATAATTCTGTCTTAGTTGTACCCACCTCGGCACTGGACACGAGTGTAGTCAATGAAGCGCCGAAGGCTTCAAATAATCCGTTGTTTAGTTTTACGATTGCTTCCTCACCCACTGGGATCTCGCCTATCTTTTCAAAGGAAGTTCAATATTGGGCGAATGACATCGTGCGATGGGCAAACGAATCATCCTTGGACCCAAACCTGGTCGCCGTTATTATGCAGATTGAATCCTGCGGAGATCCCCACGCTATTTCCCGCTCCGGTGCGATCGGCTTATTCCAGGTGATGCCCTTCCATTTCCATATTACGGATAATCCATTCAACCCGGATACCAACGCGCTGCGTGGATTGAACTATCTTTCGCGCTCGCTTGAAGCCGCGGGAGGCAATGCTCGCCTTGCCCTGGCAGGTTATAACGGCGGCATTGGTGTCATCTCGCGCGCCGAATGGACTTGGCCCGCCGAGACGCAACGTTATATCCAAATCGGTGTACCGATCTATGAAGACGCACACAGCGGTGCCACATCAAGCCCAGCATTTGAACAGTGGTATGGACCGTCTGGAAATAGTTTGTGCCGTCAGGCGAGGAACCGACTAGGAATTACTGAATAACGGAAGCCAAACCGCGAAGGTTGTCCCTTTGCCTTCCTGCGAGACAACCTCAATCCGTCCCCCGTGTTTTTCAACAATCCAATTTACGATGGAAAGTCCCAGGCCAAAACCTGTGGACTTTCCACGCGTACGTGACTTCTCGGCGCGATAGAAACGCTCGAAGATATGGGGCACGTCTTCGGCAGGGATGCCTGGTCCGGTATCCCGAACAATCACGCGTGCTTGATCCTTGATCTGCTCCAGACTGACAAAAACGTCGCCGCCCTGTGGTGTATATTGAATCGCGTTTGCAGTTAAGTTAATGAATACCTGTTTGAGCCGATCACGATCACCATTGACATACACTTGATCGATCTCGTTCAAATGCACGTGCACCTTGCTGCCTGCAAGGATCGACATTTCCTGAAAGACTTCAGTGAGCAGTAGATCTAGTTCCACCTTTTTCATAACGAGGGTTAGTTTCCCGGACTCCGCTTGTGCTATGAGTAGCAACCCACCAACAAGACGGGTCAAGCGTCCTGCTTCCTGATCGATGCTGGTGAGCGACTCAGCATCCAGGCTTTTCATGCGACGCATTAAATCCACGTTGCCTTTGATGACGGTAAGCGGTGTGCGCAACTCATGGCTGACATCAGCAAGCAGCCGCTGCTGGGATGTGAAAAGCGCCTCGAGCCTTTCGAGCGTTTGATTGAACGAACTTACCATACTGCCGATCTCATCGCCCTCGGGTCCGCTATAAGGAATACGACGCGAGAGATCATCGGCGCGGTTGATCTGCTCGACTGTCTCTGTGATCGCACCAAGTGGCTTGAGCGATTGTCCAATCGTTACCCAGACCGCCATGCCCGAGAACAAAACGGCGACAATCCAGATAATGAAAAGGATGTCGGTAAGTTCTTTTCGCGCGACATCCACCACATCTAATTTAGTAGCGACCTGCAGAACGGCGACTTTATGTCCATTCTGTTCGAGTGGAATACTTAGGGTGCGAATGTGCCATCCAATCCCACTTAAATCGCGATATTCAGGATGATCTCTTCGAAGTGCAACGCTATCGAAAGGTATATCCTCAAAACCTTTCAGCACGCCAAAACTGGATTGCAAATCTCCATCCAGGCCCCAGATTTGCATATAAACATCAGATCCAATATCTGTCGATTCAATTCTCGAATCGATCTTACCCAGATCCGTGATTACAATCTTACTGATGATCACTTGCTGAGCAGCCTCGAGGGTATCGTCAATTTGGTTAAGTAATAACGAAGTAATAACATACGTTACTGCCGCGCTGGTGACAAGCAAAATCGCCCCCATAAGCGTTGAATAGAGCAAAGTCAACCGCAGACGGAGGGACATAGCTATTTGCGATTTTAGAATTGAGATTGACGATTGAAGTTAGGGATTTTCCCGCAGGACGTATCCAACTCCGCGTACCGTATGGATGAGTCGACTCTCGCCCTCACCTTCAAGCTTTTGGCGCAGATAGCGAATATACACTTCCAATACGTTGCTCTCGCCGCCAAAGTCATAGCCCCAAACGCGATCGAAGATCACCTCGCGAGTCAGAACCTGCTTTGGGTGGCGCAGGAACAATTCAAGCAATTCATATTCCTTGGCGGTCAATGAAATAGAACGATTGCCGCGTGACGCCTGACGAGAACCTGTATCCAGCGTCAGGTCAGCGAATTTCAACACCGGAACGCGCTCGGGTTGCGTGCGGCGCAACAATGCGCGGACGCGTGCCAGCAATTCATCGAGGTTGAACGGCTTGATCATGTAATCATCCGCGCCCGCGTCCAAACCCTGGATGCGATCCTGAACGGTATCTTTCGCAGTCAACATCAAAATGGGAATGGATCCACCGGTCCGCAAACGATGACAGACCTCCAGTCCATCCATGCCGGGTAACATCCAATCGAGGATCACAAGATCCGGCGTGTGATCACGTGCCAGGATAAGTCCCATGCGCCCGTCGGTAGCGGTGTCCACGGTATAACCCTCATACGCGAGGCCGCGTTGGAGTAATTTTAGAATTTGCTGATCATCTTCAATAATTAGGATTCGCTCATTCATATTTCTCTCCTAACCAAAATATACCACATTTACCGCGTGTCTCATAAATAACTAAATTTATCGAATGCTTTTGCAGGTTGAAATTCAAATCTTAAGTTTAAATAATTATGCGGCACTCTGTAAGGTTACAAGGTTTCAGAGCAAATCCCGCAAAAACAAATTTCCTATTCCCTTAAGCCAAGTTTTTCTTTCAGCCAATTCTTTCGATCAAGGGTGGCATCCTCATTGAGCCCATGCCCCGCCTCATACCACTTCATTTCTTTAGGTGGTTTCGCCGCGTTAAAAAATTCCTCTGCACGTTGCCTGGGCACATGCGGATCATCCGTACCGAATTGGAACAATACAGGTGCAGGAGAAAGGTTGGGGATGTGCGTGATTGGGTCCAACGCGGAGAATTGACTGATAAATGCTTCACGCTGCTCCCCATCCATTTTGGGCGAATATAGATACCAATCCGGGAAGCGAGGCGTTGCCGCCATAACAACATAATGCGTCGGACGCTGATCAAGGCTTCCGGCAAGCACACCGTACATCCCGCCGAAATCGTGACCCACATATGCAAAGCGCATCATATCTACATTCGATTGAGTCCACAGCCAATCCATCGCGCGGCGGATGTTTACTACTTCCTCAATGGAGTTTTGAATATCGTCTGCCTGTGTGCGTTTGAGGAAAAATTCAGGGTCGGACCATAATGTTTCAATCAGCAAACAGACTGCGCCACAGCGTGCCATGTCCTTTGCCTCTGCCACAAATTGACTGCGGTTCGAATCCGGTGATTGAGGTTCGTACCAGTGCGCGTATACGATTGCTGCATGAGCATCTTCGGTGAGAGGAGAAAGCAATTCTGCGGTACGGCGATAACCAAACGGCGTTTGAATTACGATCAATTGGCTTTCAATACTGTCCTGAGTCCGTTTATCGATCAAGCGTACGTCACTTGATTCAAGTTTTTGATAATCATTGATGTTGAACATGCTCTCTCCCATGAATTGAGATGATTCGATTATATCGAATTGTCGTCGCTTGACACGCTTCTATGGAAGTGTATAATCACGCCCAACAAAACAGCGTGAAGACAAGTATCTGTCCATCCGTTCAGAGAGCCGCCGGTCAGTGTGAGGCGGTCGGGCAGGCAGTGAAATCCACTTCATCAGGTTGCTCCCGGAGGAGTAGGTCACGTTTTCAACGTGACTTACTGTAAGAGAGACGCGATGCGCCCGTTACAGCGCACTCCAAGGCCCCCACCCATCCTCCCCCAAATTCGATAATTGAAATTGGGGTTGGCATATAAACTCCCCCTTTCGAATTTGGGGGAAGTGCCGAAGGCGGAGGGGGCAAAAGCAGGTGGACCAAGTTTTACGGTCCATAGTCCACCGTCCAATACCGCACAACGGAGGTGCAACCATGCTAGACCTGAATCTCATTCGCGAAAATCCGAACCTTATACGCACGGCACTCAAGAACCGCCAGATGGAGACGTCTCCCGTAGACGATGTCCTCAGGCTGGATGAAAAGCGCCGCAGCCTGCTCACGCAAGTGGAGGCATTGAAAGCAGAGCGCAATGTAGTCTCAAAAGAGATTAGCAAATTGAAGGATGCAGCCGAGCGCGAGAAAAAGATTGCGGCGATGCGTGAGGTCGGCGATAGAATCGCGGCGCTCGACAAGGAAGTGGCAGAGGTCGAAGCCGAGTTGACTGGCATCGCCTCAGCCATCCCAAACATTCCCGATGAACGAACTCCCATCGGCGCGAGCGAAGACGAAAATGTTGTTTTGCGAACAGTGGGTCAACTCCCTGAATTTGACTTTGAGCCGAAGCCGCATTGGGATTTGGGTCCGGCGCTGGGAGTGATTGATTTTGAGCGCGGCACAAAGATCACCGGTTCTCGTTTTTATGTACTGAGTGGACCGGGCGCGCGCCTGCAACGCGCACTGATTGCGTTCATGCTCGATCTCCATATCCGCCAGGGCTATACGGAAAAATATCTTCCGTTCATGGTGAAGACCGAGACGGTCTATGGCGCGGGACAGCTTCCAAAATTTGCCGATAACCTCTACAAGGATCATGAAGAAGATCTGTATTTCGTGCCAACCGCAGAAGTTCCACTCACAGGCATGCACATGGGAGAGATCCTGGACGAGGCTTCATTGCCTCTCCTGTATACAGCATACACACCCTGTTTCCGCCGCGAGAAAATGAGCGCGGGACGTGATGTGCGCGGCATCAAACGCGGGCATCAATTCGACAAGGTCGAAATGTACATGTATGCCAAGCCAGAAGAGTCGGATGTCCTGCATGAGAAAATGCGCGAAGATGCTGAAGCAACCTGTGCCGCATTAGGTCTTCCTTATCGGATTAAGAGATTGTGCACCGGAGATATTGGCTTCGGTGCAACCATGACATATGATGTCGAGGTCTGGGCGGCAGGCTGCAATGAATGGTTGGAAGTTTCATCGGTCTCGAACG
>WNFZ01004890.1_pt1 | contig 12344 bp, 11 predicted proteins | sample 5400081 | NCBI WGS metagenome assembly WNFZ01 (sample SAMN13153365, study PRJNA577476) | soil metagenome | isolation source: 80 cm soil or saprolite under grassland replicate 1 | place: USA:California | collected 2016-06-15
CAGCTTTGAAGATCGAGATGAAATAGAACGGCGAGACAAATGCCGAGCGAGGCCATTTGCGCCATGGCAATGTCAATGAAAATGATGCCGCGCTGCACGACATGCAGGCCGAGATAAACGAGCAACCACGGCAAAAGCACGCAAGCGGCGATCGGCCAAAACATTACCTCCCACATGATTATTTCATCGCCGCGGCGATTCGTGAGACGAGTGCGTCGATTAGGGCTACGTAAGTGCCGGTGGCCGGCAGTGCGCCAGGAAATTGCGCTACGTCTACAACCTTCGCTCCGGTCGATGCGGCAACTTTCTCGGCGATTTTGCGGTTGTGATACGGCTCGACCAGAATCGCTTTCACGTGCGCCGCTTTCATTTTTTCGATGACCTCGACGAGATGGGACGGCGACGGCGGAATGCCCGGCTTCGGTTCGAGGAAGATGTCGATGTTGAATCCGAAACGGTGCGCGAAGTAAACCCACGATTCGTGATAGGCGGCGACCGGCTGGCCTTTGAACGGCAACAAGGTTGTGCCCCACTGCTGGAGCTTCGAATTGATCGTCGCTTCAAATTTCTTGTAGTTCGCGTCGTAGGTCGCTGCGTTCGTCGAATCGACCGCAGAAAATGCTTGCGCGATATGCTGCGCGACGGCTTTGGCGATGATCGGGTCAATCATGAAATGCGGATTGCCGAGAGCGTGCACATCGCCCGCCGCGCGCGTAAGCGTCGTCGGCACACCCATCAACCTGATGCCTTGTGAAGCCTGCACGCGACCGGGCTTACCTACTTCGATCTTGGGGTTGCGCGCATTTTGCAAGAGCGGCGGCAGCCAGCCGAGTTCGAGTTCCGCGCCACCGTCGATGAGCACATCGGCCGTGCGCAATTGGACAACAAAGCTGGGACGCGCATCAACGAAGTGCGAATCCTCCGTCGGTTTCGCCATCACTGTCACGTTAACTTGGTCGCCGCCGATCTCGCGCGCGACGGCGCCGAAGTCGGGCAAAGTCGCGACGACATTGAGTTTGGCCTGCGCCGAGAAAGCACAAGCGAGGATTGTGGAAAGAATTAAGAGGATTTGTTTCATGAGTTCAAAATTTGTGAGCGCCATGCGCGCCAAGAATGAATTCAAACTGGAGAAAAACCGAATCGACATCGCGACCCGCCAGGAAAAAGTTTTCCTTGAGAAAATCATGATTGTACTGCAACCGGATTTTTGAAAACTCTGTCGGATACCATGTGAGATTCGCGCTGATCCGTGACCGCGTCTGTCGCTCGTCGTCGTCAGTAAAGTCAGAATCTGTCATGTGCAGATAATCGCCGCGAATACCTGCGACCCAGCCTTTTTTAAACCCCCACAGCACCTGTGAATACATGCCCCAGTCGTGGAATGTCTCCGCGACCGGAAACGATTCATTAGCGCCGCGTCCGGCTTCGAACCGGCGATACATCGCTTCGGTCTGCCATTTCACAAACGGAAACCCGCCTTCGGCATGGGAGCTCTTCCATTTGTAAAGAAAATCTGCGCCGTAAATCTGCGTTCGCGAATTTGCACCGGTCTCGTTGGAGCCGAACGCGCCCGAAACGCCGGCCAACACCACCTGCGTTGGACTGAGATCGACAGAATTTTCCCAGCGGGGAATCCAAACGAAATCCTGCAAGCCGCGCGCTTCCCGATCAGTCGTCACACGGTCGAAAAATATTCCGTCGTCGCCGGGATTCCGAAACGAAAATCCCGTGCCGCCGCGTCCATTTTGCGCGGCAAAGATCAACTGCGAATACCATGGCAGCGGCAGCGTCCACGACATTTGCGCGCCGACGCCGCGCAGCCCATCCGGCCCGAGAATTCGGCCGTTGACAAGCGGATCATCGACAAATTCCCAAGCATGCGGATGAACCGGATTAATGCGGCCGAACGCAGCGAAGAATTGCCCCGCTTTTAACTGCAGATTGTAGGGCAGGCTCGTGGTTTGCATGAACGCTTCCTCCACCTCGACTTCAGTTTCATTGTCGTTGTCCAATTTGAACACGATGTTCGCGAAACCTTCGAAGTACGGGTCCACCGCCCCGTCGAGCGCGAGCTCGATATTGCGTGCATTGAAGCCACGCTGTTGCGGATCGTGATCACCCACCTCGATGTGATCGAGGTCGCGCGCGCTGGAGTAAGCAAGCGCAAACAGGCCGTCGAAGGAAATGTTCATGTAATTTCTGCCGCCGCCGATCGTGACTGGCTGCGTTAACGATGCGCCAGCACCCGTGCTTGAGATCGTTTCCGGTGCCGATGTTACGACCGACGTGTCGGTAGTTGGGAAAGTCCCAGCCGTAGGGGTGCCGCTTACCGCAGGCGCAGTTGCTGATGCAACGACAGACGTGTCCTCAGTTGGAAAGCGCGGCAGTGCACTCGCGCCGGGGGCGGGCGAATTCCCGGCGGCCGCAATTGGAGAAGGCTCCGGATTTTGCGGAAGCCCCGACTCACCCGTGAGGTTTGCCTTTTCCAACGCGGCCTGCTGATCTTTCACTTGCTGCTGAAGCGATTTCACTATTTCGGTCAGCGATTGCACCTGCTGGCGCAACGCTTCGACATCGGCCGCCGCGGCCGGCGTTGAGTTTGAAGCCGCCGGCGGAGATGACGAACCAGGACTTGGCGCCAGCTCCTGCGCGTAAACGAGCGTGCCTGCACAAAAGGCAAACGCGATTAACAAAAATTTTCTCATTGATCTGCTGATTGAGTCCGAAATTTCCCGGACAGAATTCTTAACCCTCAAGTGCGTTCGCGCGGATTGGATCAGCGCCAGGGTTGAACGCAAAGAAGGCGCTGCCGCGCGAAGCGCGCGGAAAAACCAATCGTTAGGCGAAGCGTGGAGGCGCGTGCTCGAGCAGAGAAAACTCAAGACCGGCCTCTGCCAACTGGAATGGTTGTAGAACGATGACCGATGTCGAGGCCACGACAAGTGGCAAGGCCGAAGGCGGGACACACGCCGAATGATCACAGGTGCCAGATAACAACATCGTCACCGCGCATTCATGATCTGCTCCAAGCGCTTTGTGAAGCTGATCGTGAAGTCGCGGGGCATCGGAAAGCACAAACGCAAAAAGGAAAGCGCCAATGATCGCTAACGCGAAAACCTTGCGCCAAGGCGAGGTCTCACTGCGAAGAAAATCCAACCGCATGGAAGCGAGTTTGCTGCCGCGCAAGAATTACGCAAGCGCGATTTCAGATCGCCTGAACGTCGATCCGATACGAGATGCTTTGTTTATCGCGGTGCTCCACCGCGGCACACAGGCAGCGGAGATTCGCGCTTACCAGATCGAATAATCTGCCGGAAGTTCTCGGTTCGTTCTTGCCTGCGAGTCTTCCGATTCGAAAGGTTCGGTTACAATCGCGGGGCAAAGTAAACGATCAATGAAAGTTCATTGCATCATATTCGGCATTGGATCGTTGCTGGCGATTGGTCTGGCACAAGCCGGGCCGCCATTTGTTACCGACGACCCGGAACCGCCTGCGCCGGGCGGATGGGAGATCAATGTCCCGTTCATCCTCGAGCGCACTCCAGGCAAAACGGAGATGGACGCGCCTCTATTCGATTTCAATTACGGGTTGCCGAACGTGCAGCTCAAGTTGGAGTTGCCTGTCAGAATCGCACACGAGGATAACGATGGCACGGAAGCTGGCCCCGGCGACCTGCTGCTCGGGGTGAAGTGGCGCTTCTTTAACAACGAGCAGTCGCAACTTCAATTCGGCATTTATCCGCAACTGTTGCTGCCGACGGGTGATCACGCGCGCGGACTCGGCGACGGTGGGTCTGCGTTCGTATTCCCGTTACTCGCGCAGAGAAATTGGGGGAAGTGGACCGTTTACGGCAACGTCGGCTATTGGCGGCAAACTGCTGCTGAAACACGCAATTACGTTTACGCCGGCGCGGTGCTTGAGCGTGAGATGAGCGACCGCCTAGTGCTCGGTGCGGAATTGTTCGGGAATTCGCCGAAAGAGCGCGGCGGCCGTTCCGAGCTGGCATTCAACCTCGGCGGCACATGGAAGTTGAACGAGAACCTCAACCTGCTCTTCTCCGGTGGACGCGACATTGTCGGAGACACAACCGCGATGGGTTACATCGGGTTACAGCTTCTTACAAAGTGAACGTTGCGCGCTAATCAGATGTTCATGACGCAGCTTTCATGGAGCGCGAGCGCCTCGCGTATTGACTTCGCTAGGTGAGTGGGCACTATCGTTCAGTGGTGAAGCGAACGACAGGGATTGCGAAGTGGTGCAAGCTGATTGCAGCACTCGGCGTCTGCGCTTCGATAGCTTGCAGCACGCAGATCTTGCCGCAGTTGATTGCGCAGTTTGCTTCTCTCGATCGCGATCACGGCGTCTCTTTGCACGCCAGCGGCGATGGAGTGGACTTAATTCTTACTCACGATCATCACTCTTTGCCGAAAAATGGCGAAGCGCGGGCTTTGGCATTATCAGTGTCAGAGCCAGCGCACATAGTTCATATAATGACTGGACCCGCCACCGCGAAACAATCGGCGTCGGTGATGATCAGCAGTGCGCGAGATCTGGTTCCTCATTTTTCGACAGCTACTGCTTCAGAGTGGCGGACATTTGTTCCACCGCTGCCGCTCGCCTACTCGCGTCCACCGCCTGGCGAGATCTCGATTTCCCCATTCTATCGCAGCACGCTGCTGCTGATCTGATTCAGTTCGCGGATCCCGAATGCGTTCGGGTTTCTCGATCGTTGAGCCACATACACGTTTGGCCTGCGACATCGTCTTTCTCGGTAATTCATTGAAACATTTGAAAGCTTTCCTTCACATCACAATTGCAGCGTTCCTCGTTTCAGCGAGCTTCGGCGCGCCAGAGATAACGATCGACGCGCTCGTGGCCGAGGCGCTGCGGCGCAATCCGGAATTAAATTTTTACGCTGCGGAAATCGCGGCTGCGCGGGGCGAACGCCGCACGGCGGCGCAATGGTCGTACCCCGAGCTGAGCACAAATATCGGAGGAATACATTACAATGATCTAAATGGTAATTCGCTCGGGACAGGACCGGCGTGGTCGTTGTCGGCGACTCAACGGTTTGAATATCCCGGCCGCATCGCATTGCGCAAAGCAATCGCCGACCGGCAGATTGCGCTGGCCGAGCGCGGGTTGGAGAATTTTCGGATCGCTCTGACGAACAAAGTACGGACTTCAGCGCATCGTATTTTGATCGCGCAGCAAAAGGCCAGCGCGGCAGGCGAAGTTGCAAAACGACTGGGCGATTTGTTTTCCGTGCTCGAGCAGCGGCCGCCGGCGGGAGTCGTGCCGATGATCGACATGCGCGTCATCCAAGCGAGCACGATTGTGCAGGAGCGCCGCGGCGCAGAGGCGGCACGCGACGCGGCAGTCGCGACCTATGAATTGAATCAGCTGCGCGGCGCGAACATGAGCGCGCCGCTGACCTTGGCAAACGTAGCTGTCGATCTTGCGCCGATCCCGGAAACGCCCGTTTTGCTGACGTGGGCACGCGCGAAAAATTTCGAATTTCGCGGGCGCATCGTCGAGTTGGAGCAACACGGCTTCAAGGTGCGCCTCGCGCTGAACGAACGCTGGCCCAGTTTCACAATCGGTCCTTACACGAACGGCGAGCGCGCGGTTGACCAGCAAATTGAAGGCGGAATCGCGTTTGCCATGCCGCTGCCGTTTTGGAATGCGAACCGCGGAAACATTGCGACCGCCAAAGCGCGCCAGGAACAGGCGCAAATTTCGTTGACGGTGACGTGGCGTGAAATTGAACGAAAGATTGTTGCTGCCGCGAATGGTTATCGAATTCAGCGAGAGCAATTGGAGAAGCGACGGCCGGAAGCTTTGCACGAACTGCGCGACGCGGCCGCGCTGGCTGACGAAAACTACCGCGCCGGCGGGCTGCCCATCACCACTTACATCGAGCTGCAAAAGGAATATCTCGACGCGACCGATGCACTGCTTTCCGCGCAAGCCGATGCGCTCGCGAGTCGCGACGAACTCGAATTGCTGACCGGCACGCGGCTCGATCACGCGAGCGGCTCAGCGGAGTAATGCCATGATTGATTACATTCTCGATTTTTCTCTGCGTCAGCGCGCCATTATTTTGCTGGCGACATTCGCGCTGCTGGGCGGCGGCATTTGGTCGGCGGTGAATTTGCCCATCGACGCGGTGCCGGACATCACCGGCGTGCAAGTGCAGATCAACACCGAGATTCCGGCGCTGGCCGCCGAGGAATCGGAAAAGCTGGTGACGCGACGCATTGAAGTCGAAATGGCCGGACTTCCCGGGATGGAGGAAATGCGATCGCTCACGAAGTTTGGTTTGTCGCAGGTAACGCTCAACTTCAAAGACGGCACCGATATTTTTCGCGCGCGTCAGCTCGTCGCCGAACGTTTGCAGAGCGTTCTCGAAGAACTTCCACCGGGCGCGCGACCGAAGCTTTCACCCATCAGCACCGGTCTGGGTGAAATCTTTTATTACAACGTGCAGTATCGCGCCGACGCGAAGAACAAACCGGCGACGGAATTGGAGCAGTTGATCGAACTGAGCGAGATCCAGGAATACACGATCAAGCCGTTGCTGCGCGCCGTGCCGGGCATCGCCGAGATCAACGAAAGCGGCGGCTACGAAAAACAGTTCGTCATTCATCCGGATCCGGAAAAGCTCGCGCGCGTGAACATGACGTTTAGCGAATTGGCCGACCTCGTCGCGCAGAATGTTCAGAACGCGGGCGGCGGAATTATCAGCCGCGATGGGCAACAGCTTACCATCCGCGCGGTCAGTCGCGTGGCGACGACTGGGGAAATCGAGAACCTTCCATTAAAATTCGGCGCGGCGGTGAAGCCATTGCTGGTGAAAGACGTGGCCATCGTCGATCTGGGCACCAAGTTTCGCACCGGAGCAGCGACGCTTAACGGTCACGAAACGGTCATCGGCACGACGATGATGCTGCTCGGCCAGAACAGCCGCGAAGTGGCCGAGCGGGTGAAGGCGCGCATCGCCGACATTCAGACGAAGCTGCCGGAAGGCGTCGAGATCCAGATTCAATATGACAGATCGCAACTGATTAATCGCACCATTCACACGGTGCGAAGCAATTTGTTCGAGGGCGCGATTCTGGTTCTGGCAGTGCTATTGCTTTTGCTCGGCAACTGGCGCGCGGCCTTAATCGTTGCCCTGGCCATTCCGTTGTCATTTCTCTTTGCGCTCATGGGCATGGAGCGGCTCGGTATTTCCGGAAATCTCATGAGCCTCGGCGCGATCGATTTCGGTCTCATTGTCGATGGCGCGGTTGTGATCGTGGAAAACATCGTGCGCCAACTCGCTGAGAAACAACATCATTTGGGACGCAGGCTCACGACAGCGGAGCGGGCCCACGTCGTTCTCGCCGCCAGCAAACAAGTTGGCAACCCGATGTTCTTTGGCGTTGTCATCATCACGATGGTTTATGTCCCGATCCTGGCGCTCACCGGCATTGAAGGAAAAATGTTTCACCCGATGGCGTTAGCGGTCATGCTCGCGCTGACCGGCGCGTTGTTACTCACGCTCACACTGATGCCGGTGCTCTGCTCATTGTTACTACGCGGGCGGATGGGGGAAACCGACAATTTCATTATCCGCGGCCTGAAAGCGATTTATCGTCCCGTGCTGAAAGCGGCGCTGATGTTGCGCTGGGTGGTGGTGATCGCGGCGCTGACCGTGTTCGCCGGCTCGATCTGGCTCTTCAATCATCTCGGCGCCGAATTCATTCCCAAGCTCGACGAAGGCTCCATCACCTCGATGCTCTACAAACCCGTCGGCATGAGTTTGGAGGAATCGCTCCGCACCGACATCGAAGTCGAGAACACGCTCCTGCACGATTTTCCGGAAATTACCCGCGTCTTCACCCGCATCGGCACAAGCGACATCGCGACCGACCCGATGCCACCTAACGAGAGCGACGTTTACATCTTCTACAAACCGATCAGTGAGTGGCCGAAGACGGCTGGGCGGCCGCGGGCAAAGGCGGAGCTCAACGCGCAAATCGGCGCGACACTCAAGAAATTGAATCCCAACTACGACATTCTCTCGGCCCAGCCGATCGAAATGCGTTTCAACGAACTGCTCGAAGGGACGAAGGCCGAACTGGCGGTGAAAATTTTCGGGAACGATTACGATGTGCTGGAAAAGCTCGCCGAGCAGATCAAAGGCATCCTCGAAAAAATGCCCGACGCCGCGCAGGTGGAATTCGAGACCGAAGGGCGCACGCCCCAGTTGCAGATGAATGTGAAACGCGACCTGCTCCAGCGTTACGCCCTCCAAGCGAGCGAAGTAAACAAGGCGGTCAATGCCGCGCTCGCCGGTCAGGAAGCGGGCCAGATCATCGAAGGAAATCGCCGCTACGACATTGTCGTGCGAATGCCGGAGGAACTGCGAATCGACGATGCGCAGATCAAGAAGGTGCCGTTGCGCGTGGGCGAAGCGGGGCTGTTGCCGCTCGGCGATGTGGTGGAATTTCAAACTCTCAAAACGGTCGAGCCGATTCGCCGCGACGAAGGCCAGCGCCGCGCCGCTTTGATGGTCAATCTCAAGACGCGCAATGTCGAAGGGTTCGTGCGCGAAGCGGAACGACAAATCAAGGAACAGGTGAAGATGCCTGAAGGCTATCTCGTCGAGTTCGGCGGCCAGTATCAACATTTGCAGGAAGCGCGGATGCGACTGGCCGTCGTTGTGCCCGCGACGCTGGCCCTGATTTTTATTCTCGTTTTCATGTCATTTCGCAGCGTGCGACAAACATTGATCATCTATACCGGCGTCCCGCTCGCCGCCACCGGTGGCGTGCTCGCGCTGTGGATTTGCGGAATGCCATTCAGCATTTCCGCCGCTGTTGGTTTCATCGCGCTTAGCGGCGTAGCCGTGCTCGACGGTCTGGTCATGCTCAGTTACTTTAACGAACTGCGCGAAGAAGGAAAAAGCCTTCGCGACGCTGTCATCGAAGGTTCGCTCACGCGATTGCGTCCCGTGCTCATGACTGCGCTAGTCGCCAGCTTCGGTTTTGTCCCAATGGCGCTCGCCACCGGCGCCGGCGCCGAAGTGCAAAAGCCGCTTGCTATCGTCGTCATTGGCGGTTTGCTCAGCTCGATGTTTCTAAAACTAATCCTGCTGCCGGTGCTCTACGCCTGGTTTGAACGCGAACAAAAATCGTCCGCTGTCCCGGCGGAAGAAATCGCGGAGGTTAAAGTCGAACTCGCTCTGTCGCCGCGCTAGTGTCGCAGGAGGAACAAGCCGACGATCGCGAATGCGACACCGAGAAGCCGTTGCCACGAAGGCGGTTCGTGGAAAAACAAAATGCCAGCAATGGCCATGATCGCGGCGCCGCCGGCCAGAATGGCGGGGACAGAAGAGAGCGGCCCGCCTTTCTGAAAAAGCAGGAAGAATGCGATCGTTCCCGCGCCGACACAAATCCCGGTGAGAACTGAATAGAAAATTCCTTGCGCACTGGATTGCTGATTCCAACGGCTCGCCAGCCAGAGAAACGCGAGGTAAACTAAGATCGACAATGCGGCTGTCGCTTCGACAACGAATCCGCCCAAGCCTTCGCCGATGCGGTCCGCCGCGAGCTTGGTAAAGATTTGATGCGCGCCGTAAAGAACGGCAGCGACGACTGCATACCAGAACCACCCTGCCACGAAACGAGAATCTAGCTTATGAAATGGATCACTCGCGAGAAAATTAAAGTGGACCGCGTGGCTTGCCCGTGGTTGATCCGAAATTTTGTCGATCCGGAAGCGCAATTTATTTTTCTTCCGCACGACACTGATTGGGCAAAGATCGACAACGGCACGGTCTTTGACGTGCCGAATTGCGAGCTCGGTCATCACGGCGAAGACGTCTCGTTCAATTCGATCTTGAAAAAATACAAGCTTACTGATCCAGCGCTCGTTCTACTCGGCGAAATTGTGCGCGCAGCCGATTCGCGCCCGAGCAACCCGCATATCGCTGGCGAAGGGCTGCGTTGGATTGCCAGCGGCTTCGGAGCGCTTGGGCTGAGCGATCACGAAATTCTCGAACGCGAATTTGTCGTTTACGATGCGCTTTACGCCGAATGCAAACGCCAAGTAAACAAAGCGTAAGTCTTGGCCGTCGGCTTGCTGATTTTTTCGCGCTTAAACGCAATCTCGTCATCCTGCTCGTCGCCATGTTCGTCATCGGCGCAGGCGAGGAGCTTTGGATGCGTTTCGTGCCGAAGTACTTGCAAGCAGTCGGCGCGACTGTTTTTGTCATCGGTCTTTACGATGCCCTGCGGACTCTGCTTGGGGCGATCTATGCTTATCCCGGTGGATTGTTTGTCGATGTTTGGGGACATCGGCGCGCATTTCTCGCGTTTAATTTGATATCCATCCTCGGGTACGCACTGGTCTTGTTCATTCCCCATTGGGGCGCGGTGATTGCGGGAATGTTTCTATTCCTTTCCTGGACCTGTTTTTCCCTGCCCGCGACCTTTTCACTTGTCGGCACGACGCTCGCAGCCAGCCGTCACTCCATGGGTGTCGGCGTCCAATCGGTGATCAAGCGGCTGCCGATTATGATCGCACCAGTTCTGGGCGGGATGTTGATCGATCGCTTCGGAGTCATCGGCGGTGTGCGCATCGCGCTTACGATCTCGATCGTTCTTTCAATGCTCACCATTTTCATTCAATGGCAATTGCGTGAAGAGCCGAAGCAAGAAGTTGCGACGGACGAACGGTGGAGTTTTTGGCGAAGTTTACTCGAATTCAACGCGCCGATGCGCCGGTTGCTTTTGAGCGACATCCTGATCCGTTTTTGCGAGCGCATTCCCTACGCCTGGGTCGTGATCTTCGCCATGGATTATATCGGTGTGAGCGCGAAACAGATTGGCGTGCTCACCACGGTGGAGATGCTCGCGGCCATAGTGTGCATTATTCCCGCATCCCACTTCGCCGATCGTCACGGCCGGGAGCCTTTCGTGATCGTGACCTTCATCATGTTTACGCTGTTCCCAATCAGTTTGCTTGTATCGCGAAGTTTTTCCGCCCTTGTTATCGCGTTCATGATTCGCGGCTTCAAGGAATTCGGAGACACTTCGCGCAAGGCGCTCATTATCGGATATTGCGAACCGCAGCGGTGCGGCCAAATGGTTGGCGCATACTATTTGGTCCGCGATCTGATTGTCAGCGTCGGTGCAATTCTGGGCGCTTATCTTTGGAAACTGGGACCGGCGCTGAATTTTCTCGGCGCGGCAGCTCTCGGAGTCGCTGGAACGATTTTCTATGTGAGGACGATTCGCCAGAATCGGCAATCGTTCTTGAACGATTTAAAGAAAGAGTTGGAGATGCGCCGAACACGCTTGAAGTGAGAGAGAAATTGAAGAGGCGCTTGCGCCAGGCGCCTGATATCTCGATTCGGCGTTTGATACAAGTTCCGCTAGCATTGAATTTAACAATAAGAGATGTCTCCCGACCTTCGCACAAAGCTACGGCGCGGCAGGCGACTTGGCTCGATATGACAAACGTTCGGATTGCAGCTGCGCTTTGTTTCCTGGCGGTGGCGCTGGGCGCGTTCGGGGCACATAGCCTGAGATCAACACTCGAAGCGCATGGTATGCTGGATGTCTGGAATAAGGCGGTGCTTTATCATTTCATTCATGCGATTGCGCTATTGGTGCTGGCACTTTACAGCGCCGCGAATCGCGGCGCATGGTGGCTGTTTTTTGCCGGCATTTTTCTTTTCAGCGGGAGTTTGTACGCAATGGCGCTCGTCCGGCAGCCGCCGGACTGGCTCGGCGCCGTCACACCGCTTGGCGGCCTCTGTTTCCTAGCCGGCTGGGCGTGGCTAATTATCGCGCCGCGCTTGTAGAACGCTTATGTTGCACAGGTAGATCGGTTGCTCCGTCTGGCGATGCTGAGCAAATGCGGCTTCGCCGCAATTATTTAACGTCGAGGAAATCACGCGGTGGCGAGTAGCGCCCTTGCATGCAGCCGATTTTTTGATCGGTCCTTCACACGTAAATGGGCACTCAGTTTCGAACATTAACAGAGAGTAAATAGTCGAAAATAGATAACCATGAAAATGACAAAACTAATCCCAGCAATAGTGGTGAGCGTCGGCCTGATCTTTGGGATGGCGGCGCAGGCGATTGAAGAGACTCCTGTCGAAATGAAGGACCTTCCAGCTGCAGCGCAAAGCACCATTAAAGAAAAAGTCGGCAACGACCAGATCCTTCGGATCCAAAAGGAGACCCGCAAGGGCAAAGAGTGTTTCGATGCCATCGTCAACAAGAACGGCAAGGAGACCGCCATCCGGGTTGACGCTGACGGCAAATTTCTCGGCACTCATCAAGAA
>WNFZ01004891.1_pt1 | contig 12341 bp, 5 predicted proteins | sample 5400081 | NCBI WGS metagenome assembly WNFZ01 (sample SAMN13153365, study PRJNA577476) | soil metagenome | isolation source: 80 cm soil or saprolite under grassland replicate 1 | place: USA:California | collected 2016-06-15
ATCAGGGTTATCTGCGGTCGCCCTGCATGACGGGCGGACTCTTCTGGGGCATGGATATGACAATCTCGCGGCTGCTCGACTTTCGCCCCGCCCTCGATGAGTTTGGCGCTCCGGGCACCGTGCAAGAACTCCTTCGCGAATCATTCTTACAGACGGAAATTCCAGAATCATTAAAATACGGCACATTTGCCGGCGAAGTGCGTCTTTATACCATGCACGCCATCAAACCAGCCTGAAGACCAGTGCCCATTCAGGCAGATGGAGCTTAGCTACTCCGCAGAACAGCAGGGGGTGTTGTTCTTGGCGCACGGCAAGCTCAGACTCATAAGGCTCGTACAAACCTTTCAGAGCCGCTGAAGAGATTTTTTTTCGCCTGCCTGGGGAAATTTGCCAGCGAAAGGCCTCTATATACCTGAAAGATTAAATGAACGCTTTGATGTAATGCGTTTGGCCTGATCTGTACTCAACGGCCTGAAATCCGCCATAGAACGTACATAACGATTAACGAAGACCACCAACCCGGTCAGGAGGGGTTCCCGTATGCGTTTTTTGAAGTCGGTTCTGTTTTCTCGTTTGGTCAGTTTGCTCACTTACAACATTTCCGCCAGGTGGATCAGGTTGGTCTGTCTCGTCAGCTTATTCGCCATTGCTCTCTCCAGTCTCCCAGTTCGTCTCAAACATGACAGCGCAACCGCTCAAGGCTCCCGTCCTCAACGGACTCAAGGGCCGCCGAGTCGCAATCTGCCCAATCTCAACGAGGCGCGCGGAATCGAGCCGGGGACGCCCAAGATTATGCCTCCGGTCCCGGCGACCAAATGCCGTGGGCGGGACGAAAAATGCAAAAAAGCCAAGGGAAAGGGAAAGATCAGTAACAATCTCCCAGACAATCAAGATCGGCTGCAGGCGTATGCTGGCCATCAGTCCAGGCGAGATTATATTGATTGGTTCAGCGCCGGAACTTCTCCCCTTTCCGTGCTGGCTGACCTGTTCTATTGGCCTGCTAGCATTATCTCGAATTTCCCAGATCTGCCCTATCGTGATGGTGGAAGTGTGTTGGCAGAGTCTGCAGTAAAGGGCGCCAATCCGCGCAACGAGACCTATGGCAACGCCGCATCGGGAGGTCCGCGAAAGGCTTATGGCTACCGAAGTGGGCGGTCGCCTGTCACTGCACAAAGCGGCGGCGTTGTAAGTGTAACTCCTGGCGCCTACCAAACGCCTTATTTGATTGGTGATGTAACCTCGCCGTCCAATACCGGACACGGCTACACAAGTGTGTATGCCGGAGCGGGCGGACTGGCTTTCGGAAGTTGTAGGTGGTTTAACTTCCCGTCAGTTAGCGGTCAAATAACTTCTATAAAGCTGAAATTCGATTGGGCTTACAACAACGCCTATGCTCCTACAGGGAATGATTCTAACAGTTTCAGAATTTATTATAGTCTGAATGGAGACGGTGGGACGGATGGCCCCTGGGTTGAGGCGCTGAATTTAGGGAATGTGACAGGCTCCAATTCTGGAAGCGTGGAGGTAACATTGCCGACAAATCAGGATTTGTCGTTGGTTCAAGTTTACGACAGCATTAACGCAGGGTCCATATTCGGCGGAGGGGCAGGCATAAACGCGTCTGTGAGCAATATCAGACTCGAAGTTGATACAGTGCCGGTCATCTCCAACGTCGCCGCGGGAGGCATTACCAGCTCGAGCGCAACAATTACATGGACCACAAATGAGCTAGCGGACAGCCAGGTGGAATACGGTACCACAGGCTATACGCAATCGACGGCGCTCAACCCTGCGCTTGTGACTGCACATTCACAAGGTTTATCAGGTCTGACAGCCGGGACACTCTATCATTATCGGGTCAAGTCTAAAGACGCGACCGGCAATCTCGTAGTCTCCAGCGACTTTACCTTCACAACTGCCCCATTGGTCATCTCCAACGTCGCTGCGGGAGGCATTACCTCCTCGGGCGCAATAATTACCTGGACCACGAATTATAATTCCGACAGCCAGGTGGAGTACGGGCCTACCACAACCTACGGGCAATCGACGACGCTCAACCCCGCGCTTGTGACCGCGCATTCGCAAGGTTTATCAGGTCTGACCTCCGTGACGCTCTATCATTATCGGGTCAAGTCCAGGGACGCGGCTGGCAATCTCGCAGTCTCCGGTGACTTTACCTTCACAACGGCGCCTGATACGACGCCGCCGATAGTCACATCGTTCTCTCCGGCGGCGGGGGCGGCCTATGTGAACGCCAATGCGAATGTAACCGTGACTTTCAGCGAGGCGATGAATCCGGCGACTGTGAACGGATCGACGGTAGAGCTTCGGGATCCGTCGAACGCCCTGGTACCAGCGACAGTAAGCTATAACGCGGCTTCATTCACCGCCACGCTGGACCCAACCGCGTCCCTGTCGGCGGGAGCTACATATACTGCGCGGGTCAGGGGCGGTGGTGCGGAGCCAAGAGTAAAAGATCTGGCGGGCAACGCTCTGGCCGCCGACGTGACGTGGACCTTCACAACGTGGCCTGCAAATTTGGACATGGCGCTGATTGATCCTATCAACCGTATCGGCTTGTCGGGAGAAGACCTCCTCTCTCGCAACTGCAATTGGAGCCTGCCACTGCTTTCGCTGCCGGGTCGCGCGGGGTTGGACCTGGGCCTCGCGCTCTCGTTGAACTCGCTGGTTTACACCAGGGCCGGGTCGGTCATTCATTTTGACCCCGATCAGGGGGATCTGGGGCCGGGCTTCAGGTTGGGCTTCCCCGAAATCCGCAACGCGTTCATCAACACCGACGCAGGCGCGCAATCTTATCTCCTGAGCATGCCTTCGGGCCAGAGGGTCGAGTTCCGGCAGACCAACACAAATGTCTACGAAGCTGTAGATTCCTCGTACATGCTCTTGACTCACGACCCGGTGAACTCGGTCTTCGTCCTCTACACGACTGACGGGACTCAGTGCAGATTCGTCGACGTCACAGGTCTGGGCGATTACAAATGCGTGCAGATCAAAGATCGTAATGGGAATTACATCACGATCGGCTATGGCAGCCTGGCGGAGATCAGGACCGTCACCGACACTCCCGGCCGGGTGATCAATTTCAATTACGACGGGTTCAGCCACCTCAACTCGATCACGCAGGACTGGGGAGGGCAGACGCACACTTGGGCGACTTTCGCCTACGGGACGCAAACGGTCCAGACCAACTTCCCCGGACTGACGCTGAATGGGACTACGAACGGGGCGCAGGAGTCAGTGTTGCTGAGGGTCGGATTGGCGGACGGCTCGGTCTACAGCTTCGAATACAACACCTATTGCCAGGTCAAGACGATCAGGCGTTACGCGCCCAGCAACTCCAACCCGGTCAACTTCCCCGGCGATTACCTCCAACTCGCCTATACGACCTATGGGCTGCCCGACAACGCCAATGATCCCCAAACGGATTGCCCGCGCCTCACGTCGCGCACTGACTGGGCTTATGACTGGAACCCCGGAGTTACGTCCACTTACGCCGCCGACCCCGGCCACGCCTGGAGCCAGGTGACGTCCCCGGACGGGACGATCTACAAGGAGTTCTTCGCCACGACGGGCTGGCAGCGGGGATTGACCACGCAGACCGAAAACTGGTCCGGAGGCGTGAAGAAGAAGTGGACCACTCTCCAATGGACGCAAGACAACACTGGGGTTTCATACCGGCTCAATCCGCGTGTGACGGAGACCATTGTTTACGACGACGCAAACAATCGCCGCCGGACGGTGACGGGCTACACCAGTTTCGGCCTGCCGAGCGACGTCTCTGAGTATGACGCCGACACCACGACAGTGCTGCGCCGCATGCACACCGATTACAACCTGAGCGCCGTCTACACTGACCGGCGGATCATCGGATTGCCGAGCGCGCGGTATCTCTACGACGGCAATAACACTCTCTTTTCCAAAGTCACCTACGTGTATGACCTTAATCCGATTCCGAATCCGTACCTGCAGCATCCGGGGCCGACCGCGCAGCACGACACGGCCAATTATGGTCCCACTTTCGTTCAGGGGCGTGGAAATCTGAACGTCGTCAGGCGGTGGGACGTGACCGATCAGGACAACCAGTCGCAGGCGTCGGAATACGAGACGGGGTATAACACTTCAGGCTCGGTCATCTTCACTAGCGACCCGCTCCATCATCGAACGGACGTCAGCTACGACGATTCCTTCTCAGACGAGCAGAATGATCGCAACACGTACGCTTACCCGACCAAGATGACCGACCCGGATACTTTCTCGTCCTTCGTTCAGTACAATTACGACTTCGGCACGGTGACGCGGACGCAGGACCCGAAGTTGGCGGTGGTGACGCGGACATACGACGCGGCGGGGCGGGTCGAGCGGGTAAGAAACGAGGTCAATGGGGCATACACGCGATACATTTATGCGCCGAATCAGCTCTATATACAATCATACACGACGGTCAACGATTTGAGTTCCGAGTTCTACCGAATTGCAGTCTTTGACGGGCACGGAAGGACTCGTGGTGAGGCTTCAGCGCATCCGGGGAGCGTCGGCGGCTATAAGGCGCAGAACTACGAGTACGATATTATGGGGAGACTGTTTCGGCAGACTAATCCTACGGAGATTAACGTCAACGGGGCTCCGGCTGGGGATGACGTGGCGGGATGGGTGTGGAGCTTTCAATCATATGACTGGCAAGGACGCCCGACGGTCACCACCAACCAGGATGGAACAACGAGGGAGATCAGCTATAGCGGGTGCGGATGCGCCGGCGGTAGCGTGACGACAATTAAGGACGAAGGTACTGTTATAATAGTCGACGGACAGCCTCAAACCAAGCGACGTCAGCAAAAGGTCTTTCACGACATATTGGGGCGGGAGGTCAAAACTCAGGCGCTGAATTGGGAGGGCGGGACTCCTTATTCGACGACCGTCACCACATATAATGCGCGTGATCAGATAACGAGCGTGAAAGAGTACAGCGGAGACGCCACCGGAGCGGAAGCGTGCCCGTCCGGCGCGTGCAAGAAGACCGAAATGACTTATGACGGTCACGGGCGTCCGTGGAAGCAGCGCAGCCCGATTGAGACGGCGGACAATGTTTATATCTATAACCCCGATGACACTTTGTGGAAAAAGACCGACCCGCGTGGGATCACCTGCGTCCATTCTTATAATAACCGCGGCTTGGTTACTGAAATCAGCTATGACGCGCTGCCCAATGCCGTTTTGCCGCCGAACCTCCCGTCGCGGCCGATTCCATCATCCAGGGTCACTTTCGGCTACGACGAAGCCGGCAACCGCATCTGGATGGATGACGCGCCGGGGCGCGTGGATTATACCTATGATCAACTCAGTCGCCTGAAAGTAGAGACACGGTTGTTTGACGTCGGCGGATTTACGAGATCTTTTACGCTCAGATATGAGTACAACCTGGCGGGTCAATTGAAGCAAATCACCGACCCCTGGAACGCTACTGTCACCTATAATCGTAACACAGCTGGGCAGGAGATCAGTGTAACTGGGGTCGGATACAAAGACTATACGACGTATACGAACTGGGATGTCGACGTCTTTGCCAACGACATCAAATATCGGGCGTGGGGCGGTATCAAGCAATTCACGAACGGCAGTCGGAGCGGGAATACCGCATTCGAGATGGGATATGATGCGCGCCTGCGCCTGACTCGTTACACGGGCAACGGCAGAACCACGGAACACGATTATTACAACGACGGGCTGATAAAAGAGGTGCGCGATCTGTATCACGGAAGCACCTTCCTGCGCATATATGAATATGACCACGTCAGACGGTTGACCAAAGCGCATGCCGGAGGTGAGGCGCAAACGATCTCAAGCCCGTATTCTTTGACGTACGGTTATGACGCATGGGGACATTCAACTTCACGCCAGGGATCGTGGTGGGACGAGGCCCTGCCGAATTTCTCGACTGCCTATGTCAACGACCGAGACACGAATATGACATATGATGCGGCGGGTAATGCGAAGGGGTATTCAGGCGGCATTACTGATCCATACCTGCATTACAATGCCGCCGGACAGCTTTTCGCGGAATTAGAATATGGCAGTGCGACAAACTCTCCTAGCATTCGGGAAAACTACTACGACGGTAACGGGGCCAAGGTTAGTTATGTACCTTTCAACGGCAGCTTACAGAACGGCACATATAGCCAACGATCCATCACATATCTGAGGCCTGGTCATAAATATGTTATCGCTATGTTACACGCGATCTAAGCTGCTCGTAACAAGGCCTTTATACCTTTCCCGACCTCAAGTTGGTTCTCGTGTTGGTAGCACAGCGCCAGCTGGTACAAAAAGATCGCGCCAAGCGCGAACAATTGTGATTTTTTCAAACCTTTGACTGGCATGTTCTTGCTCCAGCCAAAGACGTCTTTGAATAGACCGTTGAACGGCTCGATTGATTGTGAGCGCAGTTTGTGAAAGATCCGTCTGACTTCCACTCCGCCGTCTTTGTGTGGGTGAGGGCCGCGCCGCGTGGCGACCAGTTCAATCCCGCGCGAGTTACAGTCCGCTCTCACTTCCGGCGCATTGTAGTGTGTGTCGCCCAACGCATAACGCACTTCGGCGGGAAGCTCTTTGATCAAACATGGGGCAATCTCATTGTCGCCTCGATTGGCCGTGGTCAGTTCCGCCGCCAGCGGAATCCAAATCCAGCCGACGGCGACTGCGATATGTAATTTCCACCCGTACCACCAGCCGTGGTGACCGCTCTTTGACCACCCGGCTTCGGTGTCGATGGAAGAGTGTGGAATCCGGCCCTGTTCACGGTCATTTTTGTGCCAGACGCCGCCGCCGGTGCGCAAGGCCGTGGAATCCATGGCCGCCGCGCGCCCGTCCGATGTCCAAGGCTTGAGCAGTTCGACCAGATGGCGGCCGAAATGTCCGATCAAGCCGGGCAGGTGTTGCGGCAGACGTTCGAGCCTCCGCTCCCAGGTGCGCCGCGAGGGAAAGTCTCCATCTTCGTGAAGCAAGGCGCGCAACTGTTTGACGGTCGGATCATCCTGGGCGAGAAAGGCCAGCAAGGCCGTGGCCGTGTAAAGACGGCGAATGATCATGACGATCAGAGCTTTGAGCATCAACTTGTCCGAATATTTAGGCGGCTTGCCGCGCGGACGTTTCGCTGGCGCCAGTGGCGTTGGAATTTTGTCAACGAGCATGATGAGCCTGACAAGCAGGCCCACTTCGGATAGCATTTCAGTACCTCCTGTGATTTTCGGTGTGGTACTGAAATTCTATCGGGGGTGGCCGCGCTATGAGGAATTCTCCTCAGCGCGGCTTTTTGCCGCCATCGGTTGTCGGCCGAAGGCGGCTACTGGACGTTATTTGAGGCTGTAACATAGAGTAATTGCCATTGTAAGTTCCTGAAAATAGAGCTTTTAATTATGACCAGGCCTCACATATCTGATCCGTTCTAGCGTGCTGGACGGAAAAGTAATTGCCGAATTCAGCGACGTATCCCCTTGGTTGCCCGAAAACAATCCTGATAGATACGATAGCAAGATATATATATACCTGAACGGCGTTCAACTCGCCTTCCAGGAGGGTGGTCATCGAACAACATTTAAGAGAGTTACCTGGATACATCACAACCCTGTGGTCGGCAACTTATTTTGGGAATCTCAAACAAACGATGTCAGTGGGCAAGTGATAAACAATGTATCTAATGATACAACCTTTGATCCGTTAGGTAATATTGTAACTCTAATGCCTTCCTTGCCAGATTTCTTGATTAACTTTTCTTCGGTGCCCTTAAGCGGCGAGCCTGGCAATAAATGTTATGCGGACGGTGTCCTATCGTCTTGTGGTTATGTATATGCGGCGCTCAATAACGGGTTTGGGTTACAGGTGCCGCCTGGCACTATGCGATTAGGCCCGAACCAATACTCGACTAGCGACCCTTCGATCAATCTATCCATAGATTGGGATAACGGGTATTATGGCTTTGTCCCGGCGGGGGCAAAGAAGAACAAGAATGGCGGAAGCGCATGGTATGATCCAAATACTGGGATCGAAGGTCTCCCTGACATACCTATAGAAAGGTCATTGCCATTTTTGCAGCAAGGGGCAACAAGCACCAAGAGCATTAGAGGTAACGAGCACGCCGCGCGTGCTATTCAAGGCCTCCCTAAAGGGTGTTTAGAATTCTTTGGTGGAGATGTCGACCTCATGCTTAATAGCCTTGGTATTGAAAGTGCCAGGTGGACTGGAGATGATTTTGGAGGGCTTAAGAGTCTGAAAATTGATTCTTATAATTCCCGTGCTCCCATACAACATATGGGAGGGATGACCGTAAAGGGTTTTTGGGACACACACGCTGGTCCGATGTATGGAGGGATCGCTGTGATGGACGATGATGGAGATCTTAGGACTTATCAGACGATAATATTAGGCCCTCCGGTTCTAAACCTCTCGAACGGTAATTTCAATACAGGCGACCTAGTGACCGACTTAGTTTATAGATACATATATAAGCCATACTATGAAAATAAGTCAAGGTATGGTAGTCCCGCCTCGCAGTATTTTCAAAGTGATGCCATAGCATTTGAGTTTTTCCATATATTCTATAAAATGGGCGACAGTGAGCTGTCTGCTTATTTCATCAGTCGAGGGGCTGCAATGAAGGGTGAGGAGCCGGGCTCAGAGATTCAGGAGTGGATTGCCCAGGGCTGTCCCAAAAATAGAAAAAAGTTCCTTGATTACCTGAAACGGCATCCGACTCCATTTAGGAAATGAGCCTAATAGTAATGCCATTCTCGAAACCATCCTGATACTGAGAGGTTATATGACCGAGAAAGCTCCGCTCTTCATTTACTACTGTCTCCTGGCAGCGCTAGTGGTTATTACTACTGCTTATGTAGCGCTGCAGTTCCGATCTGCTGGCGGCAGTCAAGTAACGTCCGACCTTGGATTCCCATTTGAAGTGGTCAGCGACAGACTCAATCAAGAACATCATCAACGCGACGTTGTGGTTGTGTTATCTAAACAATACTATTCTCAAGATAACTTAAGCGCTATCTTTAGGTCGTATGCGAAGAAGTATAAGAATCAGGCTACTGCTCTTGGCATCCTTGTATATTCTGATAGGAAGGAAGCTCTATTTTTGAAGCAGGGTAATGATGAGGACCAAGATAATTACAGCGCCATTTTCACATCGACTCGCTTAGGTTCGAGAGGAGAACCTATAGAACTTTACTCATATTATCCCAACCCAGACCGCCGCGATGAAAGAAGAATGGTTGCTCTCAAAGGAGATCCATGTAATGTCAATGTTACCGACAGATTTATTGAGAAGTGGGAAACCACGAACCAAGGCTTCAATGTGCGCGTGATTTCGTTCGAGTGGGAGAAAGTAACCCCGCCGGGCACCTACTACGCCTTCCAAGTATGCGGTATTGATGAAGATGACAGAGAAAGATGCCACCATATCATGACTATCCGGCAGGATGAAGTCGTCCCTATCCCACGCCAACAGATTCGTTTTATTAATGATCGAATAGCTTATATTTTTATGGGGTGGAAATATGCTGTTACGGTTGACGGAGGAGAATCCTGGTCAGTTTGGGACGCCGAAGAAGAGCTGCCAGGCTGGAAGTGTTGTGATTCTACTCTCATCCGAGATGTTGCCATTTTCCCCGATGGATCTGGCATGATGAACCTGAATCAAACTCTGAAAAACAGTGCGGAGAACCTGATCTTACAAACGAAAGACTATGGGCAACACTGGAGTAGTAATGTTAAATGAATGGCTATCCACTCGTCGGCCACAGGTTGCGTGCCGGCTTGGCCTGCGGAGGCGTATGTATTTGCGCACGCGTCGGCCAGCCACATCTCGTTTGATACGGCGGAAGGGAGACTGAGGCGTCAGCGAAAAGCGCAAGTCGGAAAGAAGAGAAGATCAAGAGCGCGAGCATTGTCTCGCGCTCTTACTTTATTGGCGAGTCATGATCGTTGAACGAGTTGGCATAATATGTGAAAAAGTTGGCCAAGATATCTGAAGATCTACAATTATCCTGAGTTTCTCAGTACATATAGATAGCGCTGTTTTTTCCGAGGCGAGGGAGACGGAAAGGAGATGATACCGTCTTTCTTCGAAAGTCCGACGAGGATTCCGAAAGCTCCTCTGACACGGGAAGGGTGGATGAAAGCTTCGATTCTAGATACTCGGGGTGAGTAAGGTAGGAATGAACGGCGCCGCAAATGTCGGGGAGTCCTCATTTCAGAATAGTTTCCGTAATCAGTACCGCCTTTTGCCACCTTATTGCGGATCTCGCCGCCGATCTAGAGGCTGATTTACCCTTTCAGGAAACCGCTCCGGCGAAAGGTTCTAAAAATGCTGGATTCTGTCAATAAGGAGGAGGCTGATCATAGGGGCGCGGTATGGATTCGGCCTGTTCCGGGAAATTTCATTTTATGTGCGAAATCCCCCGGTTTATTTCATTTTATGCGCGACAAAATTTCATTTTATGTGCGAGTTGAAGCTGTAAGTTATTGATTTTGTTGAACAGCCATTTTCATTTTATGCGTGAACTGACGGCGATTTGAAGGCGAAATACAGGTCTCTTCCGGTTCTCAGGGCAATAGAGGGATATGGCAGAAGGAAATCTTACGCAAAATCTGACGCCCACCGCCCACGGGGGGATGGACCGCTTCGACCCGCGCCGGGCGACTGAGTTCGCCAAGAGGTCCACATCCGAGCAGACCAGACGGGCCTATAACCGCGTGGTGCGAGAGTTTTTCGCCGCGATCGGAAATCTAGATCCGAGGTTGGTCGGGCCGAACGAAGTACGGGAGTGGCGTGACATATTACAAAGCAAGCGCCAAAAGGCGGCGACGATCTCTTTCAAGCTGTCCGTAGTGCGGGCCTTCTTCAGCTACCTCGAGGCGCTTGGGTTGGTGGAGAGAAATCCGGCCGACGCGAAGCTGGTCATGCCGCCGGCGTTGCCGGAGCAGATGGCAGGGCGGGCCTTAACGGCGGAGGAGGTGAACAAACTATTGGCCGGGCCGGATAAACGACAAGCCGAAGGCGCTCGCGACCATGCACTGATCTTGACGATGCTGCGTCTGAGTCTGCGCGTATCCGAAGTCGCATCGCTACGGGCTTCCGACATCCGCTGGAGTCATGGGCGCTGGATCATCAATTTCCAGGTTAAAGGGGGAAGAGAGCGAACACTGCCGTTACCCGAAGACGTGCGCGCGGCGATCAGGGAATATCTCAAACTGGATGAATCGCGCCGGCGTAATTTGCATAGCGATGGGAACGACGCCTACATCTTTCAGCCGATCACCAACTACCGCACGCTGGAGTTCGACAAGCCGCTCTCGACCCGCATGGTCGGGAATATCGTTGCGCGCTGGGGGAATTATTGCAGGATCGGCAAGCTCTCCCCACACGATTTGAGAAGGACGGCCATCACCCGAGCACTCGACCAAGGCCTGTCATACCGCCAGGTGCAGATGATGAGCGGCCACAAGGACCCGAAGACGGTGATGCGCTACGACCATAATCGCGAGAACCTCGATCTCAACGCGGTCAACCACCTGAGCTATGACGAGAAGACAGAGTAGAAGAACGGGATGTGCCGAAGCAAGATAACAGACAAGGAGAAGATTTAATGGATGCCAAAATGTCATGGGCGTCTAAGGAGTTGACCAACCACACTGAGGATTCAGGGCAGGGGACAGTGTTTCTCTTCGATCCGGAGGCGCGCACCAACCTTGACATGACAATTAACGTCTTACATCTATCTGCAATCTTCCGAGGCCTGCAAGGCAGCAGGATCCGCCTTGACGACGGGACTAAGCTTCATAAGAAGGTAACCGACAAATATGATCGTGTGGCTACTCGCACACTGACCTTTCTATTAGTAGAACCACCGCACCCACCAGTCGGCCCGAACGCCCCTCCCTGGTATGTGCGAGGAACGGTCGACTGTTCACTTGAATTCAGCAGGGTCAACTTTGATCTAATACTGGAGTTGCCTTTGAGTATTAAAATCAGCTTGATTTTCAAATTGATGTTAGATGATCGAATAGACGAGCCTCTGCCAACGCTCTCCTTCGTACACAAAACATCTGGGGTGGAATACTCATTGAGTTTTTCGTGGGGCAGTGATGAAGGAGATTCGTCTGAAATAGCTGATCTACTCAAGCAAAGCGTCCGGAAACACGTTCAAATTATCAAAGCTGTGAAGCGCCTCGAAAAGCGCTGGGGCAGCGCCGAGCTTTTTTCCGACCTCGGCGAAAAGATCATTGCCATGTACGGAGACAATGTAGACCGTGAACACTCCTGTCCG
>WNFZ01004897.1_pt1 | contig 12337 bp, 14 predicted proteins | sample 5400081 | NCBI WGS metagenome assembly WNFZ01 (sample SAMN13153365, study PRJNA577476) | soil metagenome | isolation source: 80 cm soil or saprolite under grassland replicate 1 | place: USA:California | collected 2016-06-15
GGGAAGCCAAGAGGTTTCTTTGTCAGTTCCCTCATACCCGAGCCACTTAACTAGATAGAGTAATTTGCAATGTCTGTGCTTGTCGATCTTTGTATCAAGGATTTCGGCTATCTCATATTTGAGTTCACCATTGACTTCGATAGGCGCAGGTGGTGGTTTGGTACAGTTTGGGATAGAACTAGGTGTGTGTGGTTCAAGCATGGAGACATGAAAGACGGGATGAACGGATCATAGGGCATCGGGTAGTTTTAGCATGGAGATGTGAAAGACGGGATGAACAGATCATAGGGCATCGGGTAGTTTTAGCATGAAGGAGTGGGTACCTACATCAGGAAAAAGCCTTTGGCTCTAGAGCACCAATAGTCAACCCCCATACAACTTAGGTCAATCTAGGACACCCAGGGTGCTCCTAGGACAGTCAGGTTAGCTGGGTCACTGAGGTAGCTCTAAATCCAAGTTAAAAAGTAGCACAAACTCAGAATAGCCCAGGACCAACTCAGATTGATCCTAGGTCATTTTGAGATTAGTCTCAGGTTAGTCTCAGGTCACTCTCAGATTAGTCCCAGGTCACTCTCAGGTTACTTTCAGAGCATTTCCAGACCATTCCAGGACATTTCTAGGTCAGTCTCAGAGCACTTCCAGAGCATTTCTAGATTAACCTCAGAGATTATTTTAGTTACCTCCAGATTAATCTTAGGATAGATAAGGAATAATCCAGGGTTACTTTCAAGTATCTTTTAGATCTTCCACAATTCTCCTATTCTTATTCTGGATTTAATTGTATTTTTTTAAAAACTATAAATTCAAGAATATAGCCCAAATATATTGATTGAAATTAAATTAGATCACTATTTTCTGCAGCATGTTCTAATGCCCCATAATTGATACCATCATGATCCATTTGCACTTCTCTCTGGGATGTGATAAAAGACATATTTTTGGTATGTTTCCTAATTCAAGGATGAGATTTTAAACCTATAACAATGAAAAAATTAACGAACGCAATTTTAATGAACATTTCTTTGAGAAGAGTTTTTGTGTATATTGGCGCCTGGTGTTCAAGTTCCTTCCAAGACTCTAGAAAAAACATATATCTAATTCAAGATTATTAATTTAATAAAATTATGTAAAAGAATGCATTGCATACCGAGGAGCGCAGTTATCTTCGCTAAAAAAAATCTTCATATAGGAGCCACTATTCCACTCTCGAAGACAGTGTTCAATCTACAAAATTTAAATCAGTAGTATGTACAGAATTCCAAAAAAATTCAACATATACAAGTAAAGCACAAAATAAGCGTCTCAGCTGGTATCATTTTCCTATCGACCATTTCATGGAATGCTGCGCGATCTGATCGACCACCTTCAAACCATTGTGTTCTAATAAGTTCCATAACCAAAGGAGAAGCGAAAGGTGCTTGAATCTTGTAGGTCTTATTCTTATGAAAATATATTAGCGAATAACAAAAATCAGAATATAAAATCTTACCATCAGATCAATGCCTCCATACCGAAATATACCTTTAGATAGCAACCAATGAACACGCTCTCCAATTTCTTGTTCAGATAATTGACCAGGAATGGAATAATAGGTTGTGACAGTGTTTCTTGCTTTAGTAATAAGAGTATTCGTCAACTGTCCCTTTCCATACATAGCCTGGATAGCAATTCAGTTCTAAGAAAAACAAAATTGATATAATATCTTACGAATGTGGAGAGCTTCTCAAACAGATTTTCATTGGCATTGGCCAAATCAGATACCAGTTGAAGGTATGTTTCTGTTGTAGTATTATCAGCGGGTTCACGTGCAGCATCTTCAAGCAATTTTAAAATGAAGTCATGACGCTCAACTGGGCCTCGAGGAGGAAATGCAAACCCAAATGCAGCTTGTCGACGAAAATAGGACTTCGCATGAATAGCAAATGTTTTGAGGTCTGGAACTTTAACGAAGTCATCTTCAGTAATCTTGAAAGTTCTTCGGCCTTCATCCTCGACGGCTTTCCTGCGCTGGGTATTCCTATTGGTTTTACCAGAAGACCGAATAGAAATCTACAGCTCTGCTCAATATAATGTAATATATAAAACAAGAAACTCACACTTCGTGCCCTCTGAAGATGAAGAAGCTCATTATCATCAACTTCATGGGTATGATTGCCTTCCATATCATATCCACCACCATTCCTTTCCTCCTGTCCATATCCGAAAAAAGAATCATCATCCTCATTCATTAGAAAATCGTCTTCATGGTCGCGATTTTTGAGAAGTTTCCCGAGCTCTTCCTCCTCTTCGTCTCCAGACGGAGAACGTTCATCCTGGTGGCTAAAATCTGCAGAAATTTTTAATAATTGATATGCTTAGAAGAATTTGTTCACCTCTGTCCTGATTGTTTCTTCCTGCAGACACAGTAGATGGTGCTACAGAGTTAAAGGCCCCAGAGTTTCTGCCTTGACTAGGTACAGCAGATGCTGCACGAGAACCATTCCTGGAAGGCAGACGAGAAGGGTTCCTGGAAGGAGGACGAGAATCGTTCTGGGTTCTGGAAGGAGGTCCAGAATTACTCCTGGAAGGAGGACGAGAATCATTCCGGGTTCTGGCAGGAGGTCCAGAATCACTCCTGGAAGGAGGACGAGAATCGTTCTGGGTTCTGGAGGGAGGATGAGAATCACTCCTGGAAGGAGGAGGAGAATCATTCCAAGTCCTGGAAGGAGGAGGAGAATCCTTCTGAGTTCTGGAAGGAGGTGGAGAATCATTCCTGGAAGGAGGACCAGAAAGGTTCCTCAGGCTGGAAGGAGGACGAGAAATGTTCCTAGAAGGCATATGAGCATCTCTGTAAGCTGGTGTCAACTGTCTTAAGGAAGAAGCTGAAGGATGTCTTGAACCTGCAAGTATATATTAATATATTTCTGTTGAATAGTCGTCAGAAAACAAACCAGCTGGTATCAGTTCGTCTGAGGCCTCCATATGTGCATGAGAACTCAGAGATGTCATCACCCCTGTTTGGCTTCTGGTCGCTATAATTGCGTGAAAGTACTGCAAAGTTGATTGACGAAATATTGACGTACTCATTGACCTTTTCACAGGCTGTTGTAATGCATTGCCCTGACTGAGAACTCTCCTTGAGATAATCTAATAGTCAATAACTTTTGATAGACAATTGGCCAATACTAACTTTCTAGGTTGCTGCATGGTGTTCGTATGAGACGTACCACTGGGAAAATGTTCAAGTTCAATTTCTATATACATCAAGTTCCCATTCCCATGCATACATTTGAACAAGGATACGCATTAATGGCTACACATTAATTGAGGCCACGCAACACTATAAATTATATTCTAGCATCTGTATTCAAACATGAATTACCTATCCAACCATTATTGTCTTCTACCCATCGACGGAAATGCTTATCTGAATGAAAAACCAAGGAAACATGGTAGCCTCTGAAATGTGCATTGAAATAGGTCAGCTTTGTCGATGGAAAGATGACCACATCTCCAAGCTTCAAACCAAGTACTAATCCAGTCTCTATAAAACATAGTTCACCACCCTCACAATCTGATATGACAAGAATAAGACAAATTTTCTCATCAGCGGGGTCGCGGTGTGCCAAAGTCATGACATTGATATTTAGGACGAGGCCGGTGAATGGATCAACAGCAGATACATCATTGCACGGAAGGATGTCCACATATTGAGAGAGAATGGCATAGTCTTCAGGAAGCACTTGTTTCACCTAAGAAAGTACGTCAGTGAAAATTCCATGGAAAAGCATTAAACAATGGCGTACCAGCTCGCTAATCCAATCGAAAATGGGTGCCAGTACATGCCTTAGCTTCAACCATTCTTCACTATTTTCTTTAAGTTCCAGACTTGCCTGAGGAATATTTTGAGACGAATTCTTCAATCGCCTGCCATCTCGAAGTAATATCGCGGGATCACAACCTAGATCCATTTCATCACCCTATTATTCTAAATTAATAGACACATTATATAGATAAAATGGGACTCACACTGGTGAAATAGCAGTTGTACCAATCAAAGTGTATAGCATGAAAAAAGTCATTGGTATTTCCCATGGCCCCAGAGTCTATATATCGCAGCAGATCTGGATAAAGTAGCTGAATAGTGTCCAAAAGATTATGTGTGAATTTAATTGGCATATTTGAGCAAAGAAGGGTGAGGAGATTATGATTGGTGTCATTCATTCGGAGGATTTTTCTATGGGAAATCAAATTGAGAAAATCAATACAAAGGAGAGACATACCCATCTGCAAGAACACTATTAAACTTTATATAGGCATCTGCATCATGCTTGAATCCAGATTCCAACTGCTTCCTGAACTTCTCCATTTTAGAAGCGAAGACACCAGTACTTGGATTGGTTTACACACCTTTTCAGAAAAGTCAGAGATGCTGGACGCAATGACTGCATGGGACACCTTTTCCCTTTCTACCTGTGTTAATGGATAACGGTCGAAATCTTTATCTCTAGGATATGGCGTTGTTATATTCACTTGCAAAGAGGGATCAAAATTAGTTTCAATAACTTGGATTGAAGAACAAAAATCAATTTGAGAAAAAGGAAAAATGGAAGTTGAAGGTAATGAAAGCAAAGGCAAATCAACTTCTGGATCACTGTCCTCTAATTCAGTCAATGGAGACAAAGGCGTATCAAAAGGCCCAAGTGCTTGTAGCGTAAAATCTGAGACCTGAAAGAAGGACCCAACAAGATCCAGCAGTGAATGGCCAGAGGAAGCGGTTTGTAATAAAACCAGCTTCCAGGCCACAGGATCTCTCTCTCTCGTAAATGCGCTATTAGCAGAAATTAGTAACTTAGCTCCGCCTAGAGACTATAGACCCACTTGTAGATGAATCGGTCGAAGAGGTTATCCGTATATGAAATATCGGTACAATCAAGGGTCTGGACCTGAGATGGCGGGCAGAATTGACTGAGAAAGCTGGTTGAAAATACAAGTCGAAGCTGAAGAGGATATTTCCTTTGTAGAAAGGCGATGCAAGGAATGATCTCAGACCTAATCATACAGCCAGCAGGTGAATCTGTAGAAATAGTAGGCAGTGGTACCAGAGGGTAAAGACAGACAAACCTGCATCAGGATGGCGAAAAGCCTTCGCTATACGTTCAATGGACTCCCCAGTCAATCTCCGCATCTCCCCTCTTAGGTCTGCACACGCCAACATAACGATTAAATAGAAGGATCCTGAAAGTAGAAAATCAGTTCATAGGATACATGATAAGACAAGGAATAGCACCTGCACCAGCCAGCATGGTAGCCCTGGTACCATCGGCATGATAACGCCTTAGTGTTGTAATGGAAATGTTCTTGCCAGGCTGAACAAAGGCGAATTTCTGAGCTTCTTCAAGGACCCATCGTTTCGTTTTGTGGCGGTTCATCATTTCACTAGAAACACTTCTGTTCAGTGAAGAATCATGTTATATATAAACAATAATATTACCAAAGAACTTGGGATGCAAACTGCATGACATTAACCCAATACACGAGCTGCGTGAAACTATTCTCCAATTCCGAATCTTGACATGCTCTAGCCATCAAGCCTAAGGTTTTCCATGGTAGGTCTGGATCATTTAGATTTAAGAGGGGCGTCGCGATTGGCCCTTCAGTGAGATAATGCAGCAGCGCCTCCACACTGGCAAAGTTACCAGAGAAAACACCAGATCCATCATCCACAGACAAGGTTTCCCGGCAAATTGCCGCCAAGGACACTATTATGCCATCCCCAACCTTACATAGCTTTTGCCGTTCCGCCAAAGCATCGGAGGAAACGTCTTGCTCAACTGATGAACTGCCTCGTTTAACAGAAGAAGCGCCTCGGTTTGTTCCAACCTTCTCCTTTCTGTTTCGGCCTTTCTTGTTTCGCACAGGTCCAGTGGTCGGTTCTCGAACAGCTGACAGGTCATGATTCTGAATGGGGGGGCTGGAAGGAATGGATGACTGAACCATAGGAGATGGGGATACAGGTCTTGATGTAAATCGCGATGGAGGCGGTGTGGGTATATGCCTTATAGGTGTAGACAGCTCTGGAAGTTGAAGTAGAGGTGAGGATAGCTGTGATAATGGAAGTGGTAAAGTTGATAACGCCAGCGGCGGCGAGGAAGGAGGTAGTAGCAACAGCGGTGCAGGTAAAGGTGGTGAAATAGAATGAGATCCTGAAGTAGGCGTAGAAGGCTGAGAAGCTGCACTTGGCTCAAAGGGAGCCTAAACAAAAAAAAAGAGTTAATGCGTGTCAATGATGGTATTGCACTACAAAAGCATGTACCATGACAACTGCAAAGTTCGAGGCAGCATTCCATAATCCTTCTAATCGAGAAGCAACGTCTTCAGTGGAACCAGTAGAATCAGAGCGGAGGGAAGCAATGATTAACGCCAATTCTTCCTTGGATAAATAAGCTTGTAATGTTGACATTGCAAGAGTCGATCGTGGGATCATTGTTGCCAAAGTAGCAGGTCTCTGGTTAAAGCCGTCCCACGGTGAAACTATAAATAACTATGGGCCAAGTTAGATATAATTCAGGAAACATACAACTCACTGAGTAGCACAGAGATGGCCAACTCCCGCAACATTCATCATTACCTTGGAGCTGCCATTCAGCTTCTTGTTCGCGATGGAATTTCTCCTGTTGATTGTTCAGCATGACAGCATGCCCCTGGAGCCATTCGCTCTCTGTGAGGGCAGTTGCAAAGTGAGAAGAAGTGGTCGTTGGGTGCGGTCCTGAACTAATTGAACCATTTCTAGGTTTGTTCAACGGAGGAGGCATGGTGCTTGAGGGTGCGGATCGACCGTTCGGCAATGTAGCTGAGACCTTCGAAGGTGGCGATCCCCAAGCTGTCCACCTGGCGAAAGTGAAGGAGCATTTTACTGAGATGCAGCGGTAAATTGAGGGAAAAGTTTTGCAACACCGGGGGATGAACAAGGTGCAGCCCATCCACTGTCGTTCCCAATGCTGCCCTTGTGTTTCCGGTCCTTGCGATTGCGCTCGATTTCCTCTTGCATTCGCCTGGCATCCTGTTGGGCCTTTTCTTCAAGCATTCAGCTTCTTGTTCTTGCCTTTTCACCTCTTCCTCCTTGCGCTGAGCTTCTTTCTAGCTTCCTCATCCTCCTGCCATGCCTCTTCTTCTTCCCGAATCCTCTTCGCACACTCTCAGAGCATGCTCTCATGCCTCAATCCTTTTCTCCGTGCCTCTTCTTCTAAATGCTTCTCCATTTCCTGTAAGCATTGGATCTCTGCCGCCTTCTCTTGGAACCTCTTGGCCAGTTTCCTTTCTTCTTTCAATGTCTTCGCCCGCCTACATATCCTCCTCGCTTTTGTCCGTTTCACTGTGCTCGTCTTCGTCATGTCGGAGTCATCGGAGTCACCCTCCTTATTTTGCTCACGGTTGTAATCTTGACCATCAGCAAAATGAGTTGGACACTTCCTATGGCGGGCGACGGGAAGCAAGGCGTTATCACAAAATAAACTGCCATTCTTGTACCAATGACAACAACGTAAAGTTGTTCAACAGCAGGAGAACGTGCCAGTGACCTTTGTGGCGAGAGTCACTTGCACGACATACTTCTAGGCCCCATTCTTTCTATGCAGGACCACCCAAATCTTTGTTGCTTGGCACATGACGAGAGGCATGGGAATACTGCTGTGGATGGGTATGTGCGGGGATATTGGTCTGTTAGACAAAAACAATAATTGAACCCTATGATAATTTACGAACCTCTTTCTGGATCATCCCTTCAATAAGATGATTGACGTGTAGGTGTACGCTGTGTACTATCTGGCCTTGAATAATCCCATTCATCCGGCGGTGGTGATGTTGGCACATGTCTACGATATCCATAGCCGCATGTTGGTGCCTCGTAAACATGGCCATGCCTGGCAGCTTTCGTAGTAGGAGGGTAAATCACCAAACATGATAAGTAAGGATAGTGGCCGTGGTGTCTTGATTCAGGATATGAGTCCCTGTCCCATAGTCATCATCAAGATCATATTCCCATTCTCTATCCCCTTCTCGATCTCGATCGTGATGTCCTTCTTCATAGAGTCGATGAGGGACTGGGGGATAGTCCCGACATGGTGTGTCTTGGGTAGCCACTGAGAAGTCTGATAGGGACCGCCATTATCCCTTTCGTTGATGCCATAGGATGACCTAATGTGACCCGATCATGCATTAGTAGGTAACTCCCGGTTGGGGTAGAATGGTTCCCGTGGTGATGCCACGTCTCGGGGCAGGAGATGTTGATCATGACAACAATGATCCTCTGTATTTGCAAACGATGGTTTCGAAGACAAAGCTTTCACTGGTGTAGAAGAAGTGGCCATCTGCATAACCAATGACATTGTTCCAGCACTTCTCAACAACGACACCTGTATATCGTCCAGATAGCCTGGCAGCTCCACTGGGGTAGGACGACTGTTCGTATGCCCTCTACGCCTTCCTTATCATGGTGTTTGCGTGTTCATGGTTTGGAGGTTCAGCAGGAGGTCTGCATCGTCGATACGTTCAGGAATGGTAGCAGAAATGGTTGGCCATACTCCTGTTCCCGATGCAGTCGACTTCATGCTGACCGAACTAATCTGGGTTGAGAAGATTCCGACAGTTCTCGAGCGGAGCGGGTTAGAAAAGATTGGACGGGCGAATGTGGTGGATTTTGGCAGTGCTGTATGCAATGTGTGTAATGAATGTGCACAAATATAAAATAAATGTTATGGGAAAGGAGAACGTAGCATATGTCCCTTCGCGTTTATGCCGACACGGGTATCGCGGACGTGAGAGGAATGCTTGTGTCAGCATATAGGTGTAGGGTGTTGCGCCAGATGAGATGTAATGTGTACACATACGACAGCATGCAGATGTAAAAGATAGGGCGCCAAATGCATATGTCGAGCGCATAGAAGTAAGAGGTAGACATCGTGTGCATGTGTTGGCATATAGTGTGTGAGGAGTAGGATCGCAGGCTTGTGTTTGCCGTATGGTACGACGCAAGGGCGTAACCGTGGACTTTTGTCACCATTCAGGTCCATGCGCATTCGCGGCAACGCGAAGGGTAGGAGGTATAACCATGGGCTTAGTACAGCGTATGGCTTGTGCAGGATACGGAGTTTGATGGGCTTTCATTCACCGTATGGGCCGCACAGGGGGAAGAGGCATGACCATAGGCTTTGTTTGCCATACAGGTCCCTGCATGTCCCTGCGCATTCGCAAAAACGCGTGTTCACCATGCCCTATGTTCGGCAATGGTTAAGGACGGGTGATATAGAAAGGGAATGTGGCAGGAGAGACGAGTTGTGGCCAAATCATTCCATACCACGATACCAATGGTGCGACACAGGGTATGTCCAGTTTGTTGGAAGTTCTTTCAGTCGTCGCAATGGGACTCTCTTTGGCTCGGTAGAAACAGAATCACAATGGGAAAGGTGAGATGCATGCTAGGGGCCAGGGAGTCAACTGTCGGCCCTCCCAAATTAACAGGGGGGAAATCTGTCACTTTCACGGTTGCTCTCGATGGGGAGCTACGTGGTGTATGGTACTGTAGATAGTAAGTTGTAAAAGTGTGGGAGACATCATAATGAAGAATTTCACCAATCATCACAAAACTGTAACTGTCCAAGCGCCGTCAACAAATTGCATCTCGGTAGGCCTGAAAACTCGGATACATTGGCCGAAAGCTGGAATATCATGCGAGAGAAAGACCAAAGGGGTCAACGGACTTGAACCATCCACGAATTGGGCGCAATCGCAGTTGCGAGGGACCTTTCAACCATGAATCGACGAGTTCACATCCTGGCAATGCCTAAAGGGAAGCCAATAACTGGGGATGAGGTTGCCGTTGGTCGGTAGAGCAAACAGAAAAGAAAATGGAGATGTCAAACTTGGAAATGCGTTGAGGTGAGATTGAGCTCGAGATGATATCTTTGTAAGTATTTGTAGCTCGTTATCTTATCATAAATTGACTTAATGTCCCCAATCATACATGCACCGCTAGATCCACCCTTCCCTCAGCATTTATTGTTCTTAGAAGACATTATTTAGGTCATAGATATTGGACGTTGAACTTTTGGGTGCAAGCAGAATTACTGAATCCCAATTACTAGTATATCATTTGAAATTTAAGTACTACCATAACGATTGATACGCATATAAACTCTGCCAATTATTAAGTAAAAATGAGGATGCGACATCTAATACTGTATCTGACTTCCAGTTTCGTTCTGGCGAGTCTTTACCAAAATTAGGAATCAACATACAGCCCTGTCGTATATTAGTGATGGGTATAATATCGCATTGCGCACTTGCTGAGTTTGGTTTTCTAACAATATACATTCCATGATTCATATCAGGATTTGGTTGTAGTGGTTGATACCACTCAACATAGGCAAGGGTTTCCTTCGGCCATGTTGCAGGTGAGGGAGTCTGCAATCCATTTCCGACCACCAGTACATCAGGCAACTGGAATATTACCCGAAGCCTTCCAATTCTTGTGCCTACGACAGCTCAGGTTAATAAAATAAAATACTATTGAAAATATATATCATACCTTCCATTCCTGTCGATTCGGCTTCATCGCTTCTAAGGACAACAACAGGATCGAATCGACCATTTGGCTCATGTGGAGAATTTTTTGGAATAGCCTTTACTGTGTCGGTTTCCTCAGAATCTGAATCGTCTGAGAGGTTATTGGGCTGGAACTTAAATTGTGTCCAGACATCCAAGCGATCGAATGGAAGTTGATAGTAGTGAGCGTTCCGATTTGTGGTTGGATTTTCCAAGAAAGAGTTCAAAAACTCTTTAAGATGTCTGGAGAAGTTAGGCGCATCGTGTTTTTCTTCGATGGTGGATAGCGGTCGTCGCAGATAAGGAGGATCTTTAGCAATAAAACAAGATTGAGGCTTGGTGAATGAGACAGGTTCAAATTGGGAGTTGCTGGTCATTGAATCCATTCGATCCAGATAGTTATCGAACATGGAGATTTTCTCGCGTCGACTGAGCCAATTGACCATTTGAGGAAATGCATCCCTCTTGTTCAAAGCACGCCACCCCTCCTTTGCAAAATCAATATGGAAATGTTCAAACATTTCCGTGTTGTAATTGTCGGTAGTCCCAAAGAACTTGATCGATTGGATATAATGGTGAAGGGAGTGGAATTTAGGAATATTAAGGTCTGGATGTAGTCCCAGTTCAATAATGAGATGTTTGCTATTTTGCCACGTGCGAAGAGCCTCCTCCATATACGCCAAGGTGTCGTCGTCATGGGCTTTGTACTGCGCCAAGTACAAGAAGTCAAGAAGAGAATGAAAGGTGGATAGAGCCTTTCCAGAAACCTTGCCAACCAGACAGCCAAGGAGGATATGGGCCATATGTTTTCGTTCGGGTCCCGAAATTTGACTAAGAATTGAGAAGCCATTTTTGAAGTGTCGGACGCCAAAGGCAGGGGGAAGAGCACGGACTCTAGCATCAAGTTCCTTCGGTGTAAGGAGGACTTGACACCAGTCGATGAGATTTGCGATGACACCTTGGTATAGCTGATGTAGGACGTCAGGTGTGATGGTGGTATGGATGTCAGTGTAGGGAAAGTCCTTCCAAAATGGTTCATAAACACTTCCAGAGACGTCTTGAGACATACAGGTGTTGTAATATTGATTTATCGTTTTGGAGGATTTTTGAGCCTCTGCCATAACGTTAAGCGTCCATTGTTGAGTTCGAGGCAGACTCGGAGTTGAACTGTTGAGAGATTTCGCTGAACTTTGACATTTTGGACAGGTGCCATACTTTGCACAGGCAACCAAACATTGCTCTGGAAAGTCGGCGGAGTAGCATGCAAGAATGGGAAATACATGGCAGACTTCACCATTTCCTGCAGTCATATGAATGCCGTTTTTTCCTGCATCGATAAGAGGAGCAAGAATATGGCGCATTGCATCGTGGAACAGCCGTTGATGTCGACTGCCAATTTGTTGTTGACTCAGACCAGTTCCTTTGAGAAGATCGGTTTCGACTGGGAGATAGGCAATAAGAACACATGCTTGTTTGGAGGGTTTGCGTCGGAGGGCCTTGGGAATGTTGCCAAGCGTAAGATATACGGGGTATGCCACCTTTCCACCAGAGAATTCAGTCAATTTTGTTTTGTCTGTCGCGATAATAACAGGCGCAACTGTTGCACCTGACGGAAGCGCCTCCTAATTGATAAATATGAGATTTAGAGAACTAGATTTTATTTAAATGGTACTTGCCTGAACAGCGTACCACCACTTTCCAGTCCACATTTTTGAATAAATTCTTTTGCTTTTGGAGTCATCGGAGAAAACCTTCT
>WNFZ01007025.1_pt1 | contig 12335 bp, 11 predicted proteins | sample 5400081 | NCBI WGS metagenome assembly WNFZ01 (sample SAMN13153365, study PRJNA577476) | soil metagenome | isolation source: 80 cm soil or saprolite under grassland replicate 1 | place: USA:California | collected 2016-06-15
TGGCTCACGATTATTCCGTCCGCAGGCTTAGACGCAACGTCGTCGAGAATCAACTTGCGATCGCGCATTACGTCGGCAATGGCATTGAGTATCACGTCTCGTCGAGCGGTAAAGCGGTACGGGTTGGGGAGAGGCGGCACCTCCGGTGTTCGCCCTTTGCCAAAATCGAACCCTCTGCCCGCGCCGGTATCGGTCTTTGTCCCATTAGTGCCGGTGGTGCCGGCATCGCGAACACGTTCACTAGTTTTATCAACGCCCTTGCCCTGCGGCCTCGCTGAAACAGCACTAAACAAAACTATCAGCATCAAACTTGTTAGCCTGATCATAGCAAACACCTTTATGGATTAAGACCTATTGCCAAACGTTTCCGACGGGGAGATTACGAAAATGAGAATAGATTAACGACTCGCCAATTTCAAGGCAGCTTTTCGAATCCTTTAGACCTCCCCTATTTACTATTAGAGTGCTACTGCAGCTTCAGCGGTGCATCTCTCGAAGCTGACGCATCCCTCTGCTGTTCCCAGGTGCGCAAGGTCTTAACGCCAAGTCCAAAATCGCTTTCATTGCTATAGAAATTGTGGGCGCCGTCATTGCGTGACGGTTCACGTACGTAATAGAGATACTCAGTTTGCGCGGGGTAGAGCGCTGCTTCGAGGGAACTCTTGCCAGGTGAAGCTATTGGCCCCGGCGGTAATCCCGCGTGCAAACGTGTGTTGTAAAGTGAACGGCGCTCAACGTCGCTCTTATAAACCTTGCCATCGTTTCGCCATTTACCTTCAAGCTTGGAGGCATAAATGACGGTCGAGTCAACTGCCAGCGCCATTCGCCTCTGAAGACGATTGTAAATAACAGAGGCAATAATCGGGCGCTCGTTGCTGAGCTTGGCTTCGGTTTCGATTATTGAAGCCGTCGTAGCAACTTCACGCGGTGAGAAACCAAGACCAAGCGCCCGTTGCGACCATTCGGGCTTCCACTCCTTACGAAAACGCTTCACCATGATGGCAATTACTTCGGTAGGCGTCGTGTCTGGAGGGAACTCGTAGGTATCAGGGAAAAGATACCCTTCAAGGTTTGTTGCAGTCGGATCCAAGTCGCTTATCAGGCTCACGTTATTCATTAAAGGCAGGGCGGCAGCCGGGTCTGACAGGTGGAATTCGGGGATCTTGAACATAGCATTTGAAATATCCCAGCGAGTCCATCCTTCAACAACAGTGAAGCGAAGTACGCGTTGCTCACCCTCTCGCAGCTTGGCAAAGACCGCAAGCGGTGAGATAGGCGAAGGAAAGTCGTATTCCCCGGCTTTCAACTGTGAACTATTTGCCGTTAACTTAAGGTAAATTGTTAAGGGCCACTTATGCTTGATAATTCCCTCATACGCTAACTTATTGATCACTGTGGTCGGGGACGAGCCACGCGGAATTTCGACGTACTGTCCCTGCTTTGAGTGTTGAATGGGGGTATGAAGATCTCGATAAACCCAGATCGCGGAAGCGCTCGCGGTTATGAGAATTAATAGCCCACTGGCAAAAAGAATGCGTTTCATCGTGAATAGTTTAGAGCGTCCGGATGACTAAGGCGTTTACTCTGGGGGCAGCACGAGCGTTCGTTCCTGGCTAACCAGAAAATCTCGGAGAATAATTGCAGCGGCCTCGCTGTCGACAAGCGCCGAAAGCTGTTCACGGCTGTAACCTTCGTTGCGTAGGTTTTCCTCGGCCGCAACCGAACTTAAACGTTCATCCTGCAAGTAAACTGGAACTGCCAGCGATTGCGCGAACTTAAGCGCCATGCGACGAGCCTGCACGGCTGAATCTCCAAGGGCACCATTTAACCGCAGCGGTAAACCAATTACCACTGTTTGGGCGTCAAAGCGACGTACTAGATCTTCAACGTCCCGAAGCAGCTGCTTCCAATTGGTGCGCGGAAGAGCATCGAGCCGGTTAATCGAGATTGAGAGGGCATCTGAGACTGCGAGTCCGACGCGCTTTCTTCCAAGGTCAAGGGCGATAACAGGGGCTCGAATCGAATTCTTTTGGTCGGCTGTTTCCATAGACTAAGATTTGCAGCAGGCTCGTCGCGAGTTCATCTCAAGGGAAAGAACGCGAAAAGCCTGAGCAAATACGAGGTAAAGTTAAGTTGCACCCGTCATTAACCGCCTGTATGATACGACCGGCTTGCGAAAATCGCATGTTAGAAAGTAGTTTTCGGGTTTCGTTTCAACTGACAACACGAGGTAAATAATGTCATTTCGTACGAAGTTTGCACTGATTCTCGCGTCAGCAACGCTGGCGCTTTATACCGTCGTCGGGGGTTGGATTTCCACGCGCGCGCAACAACCGGCCAACGATCCAAATGCACAGCTCAGAATTTTTGAGAGTGTGTTACAGCATATCCAAAATGATTATGTGGATGAGCCGAACATGGAAAAGGTTCGCGCTGGTGCCTTGCGCGGTTTGGCATACGGACTTGATCCTTACTCGACCTACCTCACGCCGGAACAGGTTCGTGACTACGGCCAGAATGCAAAGACCAATCAGGTTGGAATTGGTGCTGAACTTTCCCAGGTCGCATCGTATCTCTACGTCATCGCACCAATGAAAGGGTCGCCCGCCGATCAAGCCGGCGTCCGTGCCGGCGATATTATTGAGTACATTGATGGCAAGGCCACGCGTGACATTTCGCTCTACGATGCCAAACAACTCTTGAACGGCGCTCCGGGTTCCGAAGTGAAGTTGCGAATTCTTCGCGCCAATGCTCGCCCGCTCACACTGGCAGTGAAACGGAGCGACTTTCGAGCCCCAGCGGCGGAAGCCAGAATGGAAGCAGGCCGGATTGGAGTTCTCCGTGTGAATAGCTTTGCCCAGGGAGAAGCAGCCGACGCGCGCGCACGTCTGCAAGAGTTGATCAAGCAGGGGGCGTCGAAAATGGTCGTTGATATTCGCGGTACGGCTGGTGGCTCGATCGATGAAGCAGTGGCAGTTGCCAACCTGTTCATCAAAGATGGATTGATTGCACAGACCGCCGGACGAGAAGGTAAGACATTAAAAACATTCACTGCTGATCCGAAGGCGGCCATTTTCTCGGGTCCAGTGGTGACTCTAATTGATACCGGGACGGCCGGTGCCGCTGAAGTAGTTGCGTCTGCCTTGCTCGAGCGTAATCGCGGTCAGGTCGTTGGCGAAAAAAGTTTTGGCGCCGGCGCCGAACAACAGCTTTTCACCCTTCGCGGTGGTGATGGCTTACTACTCACGACGGTGAAGTGGGCATCAGCAAGCGGTAAGCCCTTTTTGGGTGAGGACCGCAGCCACTCTGGTGTGACACCCTCGTTGGAAGTGAAACGGCCTGAACTCGCCGATGCGATTGATCCCGAGGATCTGACTGGAAACGATGATGACACTGCAAAGCCGAGTCAGCCAACGGACAAACCTCCAGTAGTAGCTCCCGAGCCCAATACTCCAAAGCCTTCTGTGGAGGATATACAAATGAAGAAGGCGATCGAGCTACTGCGCGAAAATAAGACTGTTCCACTACAGCGCGCTGCGTAGACTTCCATCAACTCACAGGCGAGGCCAGGGATTGTTTCCCTGGCCTTTTTATTTTTTGGTGTTCACTGGAAGTGACCTTCCTCATATGGCAATCGAACAGCAGTTGCAAGCCTAATGACGCTGTGACGGGGAGCGGTTCGTAAGGCTGTACGAATTATGGTTCGATATCGAATATTCAATGATTCCATATCGGGTAATAGTCGCGCATTCTGTTCTCGAAATTTATGTTGGATTTCGATTGTAAACTTCTTGCATTCCACCAAGTCGCTCAATTAAATCCGAATTGACCGTAGAATTGATTATCGCCAATCCTGATGAGCTCTGCGAGGAACGGATGTTGCTGAATCACCAGATGAGATCTGGCGCGAAACGTTAAGTTAAGGAGAATTAGAGCGATGATTATGACTAACAAATTGCTACCCGTAGCCCTGGTTGCTGCCTTAATTGGTGGTTCAGTGGGCGCTTTTGTAATGCATTCGAGAAATCAAACAGCAGCGGCTGAGCCGCAGACCGCTCAGTCAACAGTGCGAAGCACTGATACTCAGTATGCCGGCTACCAGGAAAATGCAGCTGGTAGGGAACAGTTCGTCCCGGCCGAGTTCAATACGGCGTCTGAACAAAGCGCCTATAAGAGCGGTTTTGCTGATGGCTTCCATTCTTGTGAAGCGGGAGCAGCCGGAGTTAACACTTCCAGCCTTCGTTATAATCAGCCGCGCTACCGGAATGCATCGCGTAGCTACTCTAGTCCGCGTCGTGTTTATTACGATTATCAACGGCCAAGAGGCCGCAGCTTCTGGCAGAAACATCGTGACAAACTGACCGTCGCGATGGGTACTGGTGGCGGCGCCCTTATCGGCGGCCTGATTGGTGGAAAGAAGGGTGCTGCGATCGGTGCGCTGGGAGGCGCAGGCGGCTCGGCCTTGTACACCTATAAATTGCGCAACCGAACTCGTCGTTACTAATTAGAAAAAAAGGGAGAGTGCATGAGCATAAGAGCGAAGCTCTTCATTGCATTAGGCGCTCTGGTAGCAATGGGGTGGGCAGTTCCCAGCGCGGGGACTGCCCCTTTCCTTGCTCGTGCTAACGGCGAAATTGGGCGAGCGCAACCGCTGCCGCGCCCTGCGCGTTTGCGCATAAACAAGGCCAGGGGGCTGTTGTTAAGCACTTGGATTAACGGGAGAGGTCCCTACGTATTCGCCGTGGACACCGGAGCGGGCATGAACGTAGTAACGCAGCGCGTTGTTAGTGAGGCACAATTAATAACCAGAAGCGTGCGACCTACAGTGATCGGCGGCTTGACCAGCGCGCGAACTACCTCCAATCGGGAGGCAGTTATCACTCAACTTGCGCTGGGTGATCAAACGAATATTCTGCCCGCAACCAGAACCGCAGTGATCGTTTCCATTCTCGCGCCGGGTGTTGATGGCATTCTCGATCCAACCGACGTTTACTCGCCATATGGTTACTCCATCGATATGCCAAACCAACGGATTGAAGCCGTTGATTCATTCTCGCAGGGATCGCAAGACCGGCGGGACATTGGCGAGGGCGCCGTGGTTCCATGGCTGCGTTTCGGCGACAGCTTCCGGCCCTTTGTGCGCCTGGGCGATGGACGTTTGGCCTTAGTTGATACCGGTTCCAACTTCGGTCTGGCGGTAAATTCACGCAACGCCGTGATAGTAGGAAACCGACGCGGCCGCCGGCCATCGACAACAGGTCTCGACGTCGCGGGTGGAGAGATCGATGCGCGTCGAGTGTCGCCGACTACGATAAGAATTGGGGAACTTGTCCTGCAACGGGTACCTACCGACATTCTTTTTGGAGTCGAGGATGATGCCCCGGTGATTTTAGGGCGAGATGTTCTCTATCCTTTCAAGATCACTTTCGATCCGCAAAAGCGGCTAATAGAATTTGTTACTTCCGCAAAAAGCTAGCCGGCTGATCAGTATGTCCGTCAAACTTCGCCTCTGGATTTTATCTCTGGTTTTTGCCGTTGCGCTCATTGCGCTCGTTGCGCTCATTGTGACGGCGACGCCTACGACTGAGGCGCTGACTTCCCAATCTCAAATACAACGAACCAGAATCGTTGGCACAACTGCTTCGGCGCCGAGCGAAAGTGCGACACCTCCAGGCCAGCCATCCGAGCCTGAGCCTGAAGTAGTGCGTGTGGAAACCAATCTGGTCAACACTCTTTTTACAGCGGTCGATAAGGATCGTCATTTCATAACCACCCTTCGCGCGGAGGATGTTCGAATTTTTGAGAATGACGTTGCTCAACCGGTAAGTCTTTTTGAACGTGAAACGGATCGCCCTCTGTCTTTGGCTGTTCTCGTTGACACAAGCGAATCACAAAGGGGAGTGCTGGAGGACGAAAAAATTGCCGCACGGACCTTCATTGATTCTGTGCTCAGGCCTGATAAGGATCGCGCCGCCGTTGTGTCTTTTACCGGCGTGCCCAAAGTCGAACAGGAACCCACAAATAACCTTTCCAGGCTTCATGCCGGAATCGAACGTGTCAAGGTTGAATTACCCCCTGAAAGGCTTGATAGCGAAGGTAATCCGGTAACGAATGATGAGGATCCCAGAGGTTACACGAGCATTTGGGACGCCATGTGGATGACGCTTGAAGATCTTCTATCCAAGGCTCCCGAAGGCACACGTCGCGCGATTGTTTTGCTATCGGACGGCGACGATACGAGGAGCACCATTAAGAAGCAGGATGTTATCGATTTCGCTGTTAGGTCAGATGTTGTGATCTATTCGATTGGAATTCGCGATGCGAGTTTTTCGGAGGGCAAGCTTGATTCGGGAGCGTTGCGTAAAGTTTCAGATCGGACTGGTGGCCGCGCTTTCTTCCCATCACAAGCCAGCGAGCTTCGGTCAGTTTTTTCGCAAATCGATCAAGAGCTACGTTCTCAATATCTCATTGCTTATTCACCTACCAACAAAAACCACGACGGTTCCTACCGGCGTATTAGACTTGAAGTCGTCAAACCCGACCTCCAAAAAAACAAGCCGCAGTTGCTCTATCGTCAGGGGTACTACGCGAAAAAGTCTTAAGCTTTCTTTGTCGGCGATGAGAGTCAAGTCCAGGATGGCCTGCGCGAAATCCAGTAATGTGAAGTTAAGCTGGCAAGCTTGCGCTTTCCGGAGAACTGCTTGTATCTGACAAGCGTCGTTAACCAGGATGAACCAATGCCGACAACAATCCAAACGGACGTAATCATCATCGGTGCTGGTCCGACAGGACTGTCCCTCGCATGTCAGCTAATCCGCCACGGAATTGATGCTTGCATTCTTGATAAGAACGAAGCCATCACTCCTTACTCCAAAGCCCTCGGCGTGCACGCCCGCACACTCGAGATTTACGAACAAATGGGATTGGCAGCGAAGGCAGTAGAGAAGGGAACCATTACGGGCAGAGTCAGGATGCTCGAAAGGGGAGAGCTTGTTGGGGAAGTTGATTTGTCCCACATTGGCGAGGGCTTGAGCCCATATCCCTATATGCTTGTATTGGAGCAGAGCGAAAACGAAAGACTTCTCTACGAATATGTGCAGCGATACGACTGCGAGGTTCTTTGGCAAACTGAACTCGAAAGTTTTACGCAACACGACGCGGGCGTTACGGCACACGTTCGCAGCGGCGCCGGCGACTCTCAAATTATCGAAGGCAAGTATTTGGTCGGCTGTGATGGACCCAAAAGTCCAGTGAGACACGCGCTTGGACTTTCTTTTGAGGGCAGCACTTTTGAACGTCTGTTCTACGTCGCCGATGTGCAGATTGATTGGACCTACAGCCACGATGCACTTCATGTTTGTTTGGCACGAAATGGCGTAGTGGCTTTCTTCCCGATGAGAGGAGAAAAACGTTGGCGCATCGTCGGCGCATTTCCTGAAGGACACGACAAAGACGAAGGCGAGATACTCTACGAAGAGATTGAGCAACGCATTAAAGAGGAAGCGGAACTGAAACTCGATATCTCCCACGTCAACTGGTTTTCGGTTTATAAAGTTCACACGCGCCACGTCGAGAAGTTTTCCGCCGGTAGATGTTTCCTCGCCGGAGATGCCGCACACATCCACACGCCTGCCGGTGGACAAGGCATGAACACGGGCATACAGGACGCTTACAATCTGGCCTGGAAACTTGCCTTCGTCCTCAGAGGCTGCGTCGGCGAGCGGATTCTGGATACCTATAACGAAGAACGGCTGCCGAATGCGAGGCGATTGCTGGAAACAACCGACCGGATGTTTAATCTGGCTGCGGGCAAGGATTGGTTGTTGGGTCTGATCCGCAGGACAGTTTTTCCACCGATGGCGAAATTCATTTTGAGCTTTGATGTTGTCAAAAGGAGATTCTTTCCTGTGATTTCTCAAATCGGCATCAATTATCGCAACAGTTCTTTAAGCGAGCACGACGGCGATGAGGAATTTGCAGTCAGGGCCGGAGATCGAATGCCTTACTTCCTCGTCGACGGCAAAAGCATCTACGATAATCTGCGTGAGCCAAAATTCCATCTGCTCACTTTCACAGACCGCGAAAGCGATTACCAACGAGAGTGGAGCGAACTTGAAAGCAGCTGCACTCAGTTGCTTGATCATCACGTCGTCCCTCTTTACCCGCATGTGACGGAGGCCTTTGGCATTAACGAACCTTTTAGCGTGCTCTTAAGACCGGATAACTACATTGGACTTATTTCAGCGGAAACAAAGCCAAGCCGCGTAATAGCTTATCTGAATCAATTGGGTAAAATGAAAGCATGAAACGCTCGGGAATCGCAGACCTTCCGCTTCACGGCGGACGCGTGCCGCAATGGCTTGCGGAACGGATGAGCTTGCTCGGCACTGCGATCGCTGAAACGATCATTCAGGACTACGGGACCGCAGCTTTTCTTTCGCGCCTCAGCGATCCATTTTGGTTTCAGGCCCTGGGCGCTGTGATGGGAATGGACTGGCACTCCTCGGGCATCACCACGTCCGTTATGGGCGCGCTAAAACGCGGTCTGGCGCCACAAGCGCATGAACTGGGTTTATACATCTGTGGCGGCCGCGGCAGGTTCTCGCGAAACACTCCTGCTGAGTTGCGTTGGATTGCGGAGCGCCGCGGCTTCGATGGCGAAGCTCTGGTACGGACCAGCAGGCTTACGGCGCGCATCGACAACAATGCAATCGCCGATGGCTTTCAGATTTACCTGCATAGTTTTATTGTGACGGCGGATGGCGAATGGGCAGTCGTGCAGCAAGGTTTGGATGATCAGAGTGGAATGGCTCGCCGGTATCACTGGCACTCCGCGTCAGTCAGGGATTTTGTTTCCGAACCGCATACGGGAATTGTCGGCGAGAACCAGGGTACGATTATGAATCTGGTTGATGCTGATTCTAAGCCGGCACAAACCGCGATGCTCGACATCGCTCGCGAACATCCGGACAAGACGCTGAACGCCGCACGTCACCTGCTCATGCCTGCGCATCACGAGGTGCGTCCAGCAAATGTAGACTTGAAGCGCCTTGGCGCGATACTCGCGGTCGCCTACGAGCGCGACCTTCACAACTTCGCCGAACTGCTCCTGCTTGAAAAACTTGGGCCTCGCACTCTGCAATCGCTCGCGTTAGTTGCTGAGGTTGTACATGGCGCGCCCATTCGCTTTTCTGATCCGGCGCGCTTTTCATTCGCACACGGCGGCAAAGATCGTCATCCGTTCCCCGTACCTCTCAAGACTTACGATGAATCTCTTAATTTCCTCCGCACTGCCCTCGACAGAGCCAAGCTAGGTGACGTCAGGAGCGGGAGCGGTCGCGATCTTGTTGGCGACAGGGAAAAGCTCGATGGCTTTCGCCGCTTGGAACGTTTTGTTCGCGCGGTTGAAATGCAATTTGAACCAGGAGCCAACTTCGACGCGGTAATCGCCCATGAAAACAGGATCTCGCGCTCACTTAACGGACGTTCCGTTTTTGATGATGAACCGAGACAGCGCAAACTAAGGCCACGCTCCAACGACCACACAAGGCAGGGCTCGCTTTTCTGATTTCGAAGTACCTGCATCGCTCCGCCAAAAGGACCAGGCCAGCATTACTGATAGTCTGACTTTCATGGTTCTTTCACTGCCGAACGTTTTTTGCCCACCTCTCATAGTTCTTCAAGGCACACCATTCGCTTTTATCTGCGTAATGGTAAATGATCAGGACAAGGCGCTTAAGTTCTACACAGAAGTCCTGGGATTTGTTAAGAAAACCGATATACCATTGGGAGAATTCAAATGGCTGACCGTTGTATCACCAGAAGATCAAGAAGGCACTGAGTTACTTCTAGAGCCGAATAATAACCCCGCCGCCAAAACAAATCAGGAAACCATTTTTGAGCAAGGCATACCCTCTAATAGTATTTGCAGTTGATGATATTCAGAAAGAGCACGAACGAATGAAAAAGGCGGGTGTGGTATTCACTATGGAACCAACAAAAACTGGCCCGGTAACTGTCGCCGTTTTTGACGATACTTGCGGCAACCTCATCCAACTCTATCAGGCCTAACCATCGCTGCGAAGCCGCACGGTAATGCCACTCTCTTAGCCGACTGGCGCGCACTTATGATGATTTGTCCATTTAATGGTAAGGCCCCTCCCGGAGAAGGGGCCTACCATTTCGAGGTGCGATGTTAGCCGGCAATGCATTAGTTTAAGTTCACTGCCAAACTTGCAAGGCACACATCTCAAGACACTGTTTATCGATCTCGGTTCCTCCTAATGATTAAGCGTCTTGGCCTTATCAATATTCGAGTAGCCCGAGTTTCCTGCTGAATTGAAGGCGCGCACCCGATAACGATAGAACGTATTGTTCGAAAGTCCTGGATCGGTATAACTGCTCGTGTTCGCTGCCACTTCCGCGATCTGCACGAAGTTTGTGCAATTGTTGCCCTGACAACGCTCGATGCGGAAACCGTCCTCGTTTCCTGAGTTATCCGTCCACGTCAGGTTGATCTGACTTGTGGAAACGGCCGTAGCATTCAGGCCGCTCGGGTCGTTTGGAGCGGGCGTGGGTGTCGGCGTTGGAGTGGGCGTCGGCGGCGGTGTCGGAGTCGGCGTTGGGGTTGGTGTCGGAGCGCCACCACAACCCGGGAACTTGAACGAGCCGATGCGTGTGCGCCAGTTGAAACTGGTCGTCGTCACGTAATATTCCTGGGTATACCAGAGTGTACAGTCGTCCACCGATCAATGGCATGACCAGGCTTTTTAGTACTTCGAATCTATCCTGAACGACTGGATCGGGGCTGTTCTTATGGTTTGTGGTAGGAATCTTTGGGTTTTCGTTCTCATGCTGGCCCTTTGACAGCACGGGCTGAGGCTTCATATCGCGGACGGGGATCGAGGTGTCGTTCTGATATGACGCAACGACGGTAATGTCGGCCTTTTGGTCCTGGCCGGGACTGCCGGTGAGCGGCAGGCTCACCGACAAGACGTTATCCTGACCAAACCACCCAAAGCGCTTCGCCTCACTGATTCGCGGAAGCATTATTAGCGTGGCAAGCGGCAGAGTGGCTGCGAGTATGATGAGCAACCTTGCGCGCGTCTTCATTTTCATCCTCCCATTTTTCATCAAAAACTGTACGAGCAGTCACACAGTGCATCGCCGTCTGAACCGTATGTCAGAGCAAGGCAGTTGCACTTACTATCAGGTGTCGTATCTCGTTAGCAGTAAATCCCACGTTTATTGGCCCAGCACGCTATCATAAACGAAAAGAGTTGGAGATGAGTGTATTGATTATATTTGTATTCTGATTTTATACTACCCTCTGAGCTGCGTTTCAAACTACCGTAGCCGCTTAATTCGCGAGGACAAAGAGCAAGTACGGCCTCTTCGTTGTTTGAAGGCTTGGCACGGTCGATTGTTCAGCTTCCGCCGGCAATCGCAATTCCAATGCAATTGTTCAGGTTGCCCGTGCGCAAGGAATATGGAGAGCATCTTCATGGAGAGCAGTGCGGCAATTCGAAGTGTTCCTGCGAGTCCTCCGCATTCTCTGCGTCTCGGCGCTTAACGTTATTCTAAACGCGCACGCGCACGCCGAGTTAACGGAGAGATTTGAAACCAGAAAACTGCACTTTGCGTTCTGGCTTTGATTTTTAATTTGCTTTTAGTTACGCTATCCCTGCTTCCCCCACTCAGCTTAAGTCCCCCGACATAAGAATCTTCTCGGAGTGCTCCGGGCATTTCGTGATTAATACTGAAGGAGTTGACTATGAGCCGTTATGAGATCAGGAAATTTCGAGTACTCCCCCTTACCTCGGCCCTGGCCCTGGTATTCGCGGTGAGCTCGCTCTGCTTTGGACAAGTCTCAAGCACTCAAAGCACAAGCACTCAAACTACAAGGCAAAATACAAACATCCGATCGATCCCGAGTGGGGCGAAGATGAAGTTTAGAGGTGTCGTCATCGGACGCGAAGGCGATACTTTCACTATACGAGACCGGACTCGTACGGATTATCAGGTGCTCCTGACGGACAATACCAGCATCAATCCTCATGGTGGTTTTCTACGCAGCGGTAAGAAATATCCGGTAACCGATATTTTGCGGGGCCTCATTGTTGAGGTAGAGGGGCGAGGAGATGCTCAGGGCCAACTAGTGGCAGATAAGATCAGGTTCAACGAATCCGATATGAGGGCTGCCATTACGTCAGATACCCGCGTGACTCCAGTCGAGGAAAACCAACAGCGTATGGCAGGGCAAATGGATGAGCTCTATGCCGTCGCCGCCGAAGCCAGAAAAGAAGTGACGGCGGTGAATGAACGTGTGTCCGCTC
>WNFZ01008654.1_pt1 | contig 12335 bp, 10 predicted proteins | sample 5400081 | NCBI WGS metagenome assembly WNFZ01 (sample SAMN13153365, study PRJNA577476) | soil metagenome | isolation source: 80 cm soil or saprolite under grassland replicate 1 | place: USA:California | collected 2016-06-15
ATCCGTCAATGAAAGACTGCGCAGACGTTCATTGGCTTTCTCCAACTCCATGTTTTTTTGGTAAAGCTTGTCTGCCAGCAACTGTAGATGTTCACGATGAAGTTGCCCGGTTTGCGGAAGCTTGGAACGCATCGCGGGATGGTTAAGGGATTCCTGCACTGCGCGCAATATCTCTTGCGGTTCGGTGGGCTTTCCGAGGATGTGTTCAATTCCACTTGCCGATGCCAATTTGTGTATTTCCGACTCGAGATAATGCGCAGTTTGAAAAATGACCGGCACTCCCGAAAGCAGAGGTTCGGCGCGCAAACGGCGGACAAGAGTGAACCCATCCATGTTGGGCATGACAATATCAGTGATGACAAGATCAGGAAGTTCAACCCGCGCCAACTCCAACGCCTCAGCGCCATCATTGGCTTCCAGCATACGGTGTCCGAAAGAGCCCAAAAGAGTAACAAACAATTGGCGGTCAGTGGGACGTGTGTCAACGATTAGGATGGTTGCCATTACTGGTCTTCACTTTTGTCTGGTTTCATGCAAGTTATATGTAATTGCAAGTTCAGCAGAAGTTCTTTTACCGCTTGTCTCATTAATTCCACGAAAAACACATGGGACTATAGTAAGTAAACTTTTTGAATAGATTTGTAGGCTAAAATTCAGGCTGAAAGTTTACCTAATTCTGCGGCACTCTGTAGATAATAGCATAATTTTGTAGAATATTTCTATATGTCTATTGTAATGAATATTCCCTGTCTTATTATTAAATAAAAAATTCCCTTTCACACGGAGAAAGAGAATAAACGTGGGCAAAACATTGAAATGGATTACTCGGGAAATGGGAATCGATCTAATAGTTCCCAACGTTCCGGACCTGTTTGCACGGTCCACTCGAAGTGTCTGATTGTGAAGGTGACACCGTTACCAACTCCGAACGTTGGATCTTTGATCTGGGTTGACGTGTTTTCTGGCAAATCTACAATTTTTATGTGCGGCAACCAATTTTCCGCCTTATACGGATAACTCTCGCACCCCATTTCGCTGGCGATCCTGCTGAGCTCATTATATATATTTTCCAACACCGGGGTTTTTTCTGCCAGGAGCCATAACCTGCCCTGTTGATTGTTTACATTCATTCTTGCAATATTTCTAGCGCGGATTTCAAACGGACATACGCATTGCGCGTATTCTTCCAGGCGTTTTTTTAAGGCGGCAAAATCCTCGACATTTCGAATTGCCTGGATCGTGAGATGCAAATCAATGATCGGCGCACCATTCACTACGCGCGCTTTTTCTTCTGAAAGCGCGAAGAGTTTGGAATAATCGTCACTCTCGGGTCTGACAATGATGAAGGTCGACTTGCCGACCGAGGTCGAATTATTCATGCTTTCTGTATCCTTGACTCTATTTCGGTACAGATCAACATGTGCTTCCGCATCATTTTCCCCCACGCCATAATTCCATTCGAGCAGCCCGCGATGTAAATCATCGCGCCAGACCGTGTAGATTTTACTTTCCAGTTCTTTGGCATCATTTTTTCTCGATACGATCTTGAATTCATCACCGGCGCGTTCTGATCGGAAAAGTAAAAACCCTTCATCTTTCGGAAAATGCTTTCGAAGCATATTGGAAAACCGTCTAAGATCCTGGTCGATGGCGGCGCTCCCATAACGGGTGTTGCCTTCATGCATATTCAGCATATCGGTCAGCGCCACACTCTCAATCGCTGTGTTATCCAGATACCATTTTGCTCCGAGTCCGTTGAGCGCACCGGTTAAATTCTCCCGGGCGACTATGTTCTCTACAATGTTCCTTGTGATCTTCACCTGCTCGATTGTCTGCTGTTCCAATTTGGGGGGCAGCTTTATTGAGTAGATTGTATCTATAAGCCCTTCATAAGGAATATTAAACTCATTCCAACTTTGGTAGCTGTCATTTTCCTCCTGTTGCCTTGGAATTTCCGAATGACTCTCCAGGATCGTCTGCCGGACAACTACAGGTCTGAACGTCTTTCTTTGTTTTTGAAGTTCATTCTCCGCCTCGGATTCTGTAAGACCCACGCCAAAATCCCAGGTCAATAACGAATCGGATTCCTGATTGGTATACAGCTTGGAGAGTAAACGCCTTATTTCCTGAGGTGATTTTGAAGTTGAAAATATCCTGAATTCATCGCTTCCAGGGGATCTGCGGACAAAATCTCCCTTGTCGAGCGTGAATATGGACATGAATTGATATGCCAGTTTGTGCAGTTCCGAATCCACAACCGACACTCCATAGACTTTGTTTGCCTGTCGCAGATCGTAAATATCTACCTTTCCCAATCCTGTAATCTGGTCAATCGGCAGCAGCCACTTCCCTGCCCGCCCATTCAAAGCATGCGTGATTGTGTCGTATAGAGCCAGATGTTTGGCGTTCTTTTCAATGCCTGATAGATGCCCCTTTAACAGCTGAAATTGCGTTTCAGTGATCGGCAGTGCTTGAAATAGATTCTCCAATTCTTTAAACGATTGAAGAAAGATCTTTAGCTCATTATCCATTTTCAGTCGGATGTCAAAATTTGGGGTTGTGCTTTCATGATTCGTTCTCGAAGCACCTGGCTTTTTTGAATTTCATACTGCATTCCCAGTTGGTGAAATGTCTCCACTGCCTCAATGACCAATATCAGACTCGTCTTCAAATCAGTCTCTGTCTCAAGGTAGACGGAAGCCAAACCAAGCTGTCCTTTAGCAAGTTCCTCAATTCTCCCAAACTCTTCTGCAGATTGAATGCTTTCCAGGAAGAGGCGTTTTGAGTCCTCGTATCTCTTTTCGGCCAGGGCAACGAAGCCCAATCCGTTCAGCGCGAGACTGACATGTCGAATTGGGTCTTTTCGGACTGGGTCCTGCCAGGTATCCAGGGCTTTTTGATACCACTTACCAGCTTTGCCAATGTTCTGACGCTCATATTCGAGATCGCCCAATCCATATTGTGCGAAACCCTTGCTGTATATTCCATAGTCGTCATTCGCAAACTCTTCACTCGTTTTAAGCACTTCCAACAACAATTTTTCAGAACGGTCGAAATTTCCCAGACGCAATTCCACAGTTCCCAGAGACCTTTGTGCCGCGGCGATCAATAACTGATCTTCTGTTTTTGTCGTAGCAGAGAGCGCATCCTCTGCCCAATAGAGTGCTCTCAGGTAATCGCCTTGATAGAAATAGATCCAGGCGATATTTCTGGCAAAGGTACTTACAGATTTCCAATCAGGAATTAATTTTGCAGCATTGAGAGCAGCGTGTGCCAACGTCATGCGGTCATACCAATAAGCACGTTGCCACAATACACTGCCGAAGGTTGTACCAATCTGTACCAGAATTTCAGCGATGCTGCGAGTCTGTTTTGTCAGGGCACCGGTCTTCGTCTGCTTTTTCTCCACAGATTTGTAACACCACTGCGCAACACTTAGGATGTTGTTTCGATCTACCAGCAGTTCATCGTAGCTGCGCCATTCCTTGAAACTACTTTTTTGAGCGAGAAGATTCACATAATATTGAGCGGTTTTTAATTCAGCCTGTTTGATGAATTTCCGGTTGCTGACAAATTGCGAACGGACGAATCTGCGCGTCAGTGGCAGGATACTGAAATAATCGTTATCGTGTTCGTAATCAATGAGCGACAATTGCAGAAGTTCGCTCACTGCATTCTCAAAGCTGTCATTATCCTCAATACTGCCAATTTCCTTTAGAGCTGCTCTGGAAACAGGATCAGGCTGTAACGCGAGAATGAACAAAAGCTTCCGCGCGTCAAGATGCCCCAGGAGATTCCAACTGTGATTGAAACAATATTGCAGGATTGGAATATCTGCATCGAGGCTGAGCTTATCCAAAACCTGGGTGACGGAATAGCCCAGGACGGCGATCTGTCCCTGTACCCAAAGCAATGCCAGCGGAAGCCCGCCGGTCAGGTCGATGAGATATTTGCTCTGGTCCTGGGTGAGGTGAATATGCTTCTGACGGGCTTCCCAGTCCAGCAGGGCATTGCTTTCCTCGAACGACAGCCCCTGTAAACGGATAATCTGTCCTTCAGAAACTCTTTCTCTGGATGTGATAATGACCTTGAGAGTCATCGGCGAGTTCCGCAGGAAGTCCAGGATGTCGTGCTGTTCAAGCTTTGAGAGGGATTCGAAGTTATCCAGGATGAGGAGCGTTGAGCGCTGTGAAATAAGATTGTATGCGCGATGGATTTGATCCTTGATCGCCAAATTCCCAATCGTGGGATTCCCCAGGTTTGTGCCGATCGTGATCAGGATATCGGAAAGAGTCTTGGCTTCGGGAATGACCGGTTCGATGCCGTGTAGAGTAAGAACAGATTCCTTGGCTGAGATCCAAATGACCGACTGGAAGAGATCATTTTCGACGCACAGATAACTCGTCTCAATGGCAATCGCGGACTTTCCGACTCCACCGATTCCCTCAATCCCTATGATAAAGGTTCGACTGTTGGGTTGCAACGATTGCAAAATGGTTTTGAGTTCGTGCTCTCTCCCCACAAAATACGGTCGCCTTGGCAGTTTCGCCAGCGCCGTTGACTTTTCGAATTCCTTGCCACTGGAGGAAAGACTCTCGATTTTTTTGGTATATCGAAGGATTGCCTCCTTCTCCATCGTGACGCTGTTGACCAGATGCAGAGGTTGATCAGCACCGTATCTTGCCAGCATCTCCTCAAGGCTATAGAGATTCTTCTTATGTAACGAAATCATCGTTTCAAGATGAGTGATTTCTTCCTTGTTATCATCCATTTCACACCGTATATTTTATTGGTTGGAGTTGATGTCTTTTTTGTAGACCTTCGATAAAACTGTTTCGAGCCGCCCTATGGTTTCCATCATGGAGTTTTCTGCATCCGTCATGTTGTGCATGATGATCGGAGGCACAAGGGCATCTCCCCATTTTGCATATTGTTCTTTCGCCAGATGATAGTTGCGGGAATAGGTTTCCAGAAGCCTGACCAGATGCTGGACTTCCTCTTCATGGTTCTTCCACAACAGGTCGTCTATCTTGGAAGTGAGCAAATCCTGCTTGACCTCCTTGATCTGCTCGATTTGAAGCGGCGCGACTTCCTTTTGCGGTTCCTGAACCTCACTTTTAGGGAAGCTGTCGTTCATTTTCCTTCGTTCGCGACGTTCCTCCAGGATTTTTCGCCCTTCTTCGAACACAAAATCAATCGCCTTGAGTAGGATGGGAATTTGAACAGGGTCAATCATGGATGCTCCTTCCTGTCGGAAGTATAGCATAAGCTGGTACTGAGGTACTGCCACCTATCAAACCCGTTAGCGGCTATTCTGACAGGGATTTTGCATCTGATTCCCCCAGGAAATGACTCGGTTTTGCCTTTATCAGGGGACAATCCGCTCAAGGAGTGGTATCTTTTGCAGTAACCGCACGATCACAAACGAGACAATGAAAACAACTCCAGTAACCAGCGGAATGCTCCATATTGGATTCCCCATGAACGAGTCCAAGTGGAGACCGGGAATCCAGCCGTGCAGAATCTCGATGACCAGTATATGGACCAAGTAAATCCCAAACGTTCCCGAGGCTAACCAGCGGATGAAATCATGAACTTTTGCTGATGCAAAAACCCTGCTTTCTGAAACCCATTGCAGCAAAAGGAATGCGGCTGCAGATGCAACCGTCACATTGAGGGACATGAGATCGTAAAAAAAACCATCGAACTTCCCCGAAGTTCGGGTTAAGATGTAAGTTCCTATTACAGTTACAAGTGAAGCGACGAACCATGCAACAGTGGAGAGGATGACCGTTAAACGGGACAAATTCCATGATCCCAGCAAATAGCCGAGGATAAAGAATCCGATAAAGCCTATTGTCAATGGCGCGCCGAGGCTGGTCTTAAATCCCCAAAACCGTTTGGCAATCGCCAAGCCCGGCTGAAAGATCAGCCACAATCCAAACCAATACCATAAAATTTTTTTATCAGTATCAGGATGGATCATCAAGCGCAGAACCGGTAGGATGAGATAGATCCCGATCAGGGAACGCAAAAACCATAAATGGTAATAGGTGCCTTGTACCAATAACAAATCCTGTATCACGGGAGGTGTACACGTGCCGGGATGATTGCCACAATACCAGCCCAAATAGATCAGGGACCAGGCGACCCAGGGTATCACCACCTTTGGCAGTCGCTTGCGATAGAACATGCTTAGGCTTTCTGAACGCGGTAGAAGCAGATAGCCGCTGATCATGAAGAACAGTGGGACACATATGCGCGCGATCCCGCCGTAAATATCGGCGATGAACCATTGTCCATCCGGGACTTTTCCCCAGATATTCGTAATTTGCCCTGACACGTGAATCATGACCACCAAAACCGTGGCAACCACACGGATCAGGTCCACCCACGGTGTGAAATCCTTTTTGGGAGGTTGAACATCCATGCTCTTATTGTGACACGCGAATGTAAGAATTCAATTGGATATGCTGAACAGGAGAGATTTCTCCAACGGCAGAATCATGAATATAAGATTGCAAAACTTTCGCTAAAGATAAACTGCAATAGTTTGAATGTGCAATGATTCCAAGATTTGACTTATAATCTTTTCATTACACTGCAACCGGGGCAGACATGACCGACCTTTCTGGGCAATATCTTGGACGCTATAACCTAACTGAACGCCTCGGGGAAGGGGGCATGGCTACAGTTTATAAGGGATATGATACGCGCCTGGAGCGTGATGTAGCAGTCAAGATTATCCGAAGCGCTGCCTTCCCGGAAGAAGAATTGGAAGCTGTCCTCAAGCGCTTTGAACGCGAAGCCAAGTCTCTCGCGAAACTCTCCCAGCCAAACATTGTCAAAGTGTATGACTATGGCGAGCATGATGGATCACCCTATCTCGTCATGGAGTACCTGCCTGGTGGCACATTGAAGAAGTTCATTGGCAAATCGATGCACTGGCAGGAGGCGATGCGGCTATTGCTGCCGATTGCCCGCGGCGTGGCGTATGCTCATCAGCGCGGCATCCTGCATCGTGATATCAAGCCTGCCAATATCCTGATCACTGAGGGCGACGAACCCATGCTCTCCGATTTTGGAATTGCAAAGCTGTTCGAAGGAGAGCAGAGCACAGCGTTGACGGGATCAGGAATGGCGATCGGTACGCCCGAATATATGGCTCCCGAGCAGTGGATCGGGACTACCAGTCCGCAATCGGATCAGTATTCGCTGGGAATTGTCTTGTATGAAATGCTGGCAGGACGCAAGCCCTATGTGGGGGACACACCAGCGGCAATCCTGATCAAGCAGGCAACAGAACCTCTGCCCAGCCCGCGAAAATTCGCGGTGGATCTGCCAGAGTCCCTGGAGCATGTTTTGATCAAAGCGCTGGCGAAGGAACCAGAGAATCGCCATAGGGATATGAATGCCTTTATTGGCGCGTTGGAAAACCTCCAGATGAGTGCACCAGTCATGCCTCCTCCCGAAGAGAAGCGTATTGAAGAAACGTACAAAGTCTCCCCTCCTGAACCGGATGTTCCTGTTCCTACGAAAATAGCGCCTCAGGCTGATGACGTCCATGCCGTGGATGTATCTCCAGCTCCCATTGACTCCGAGATAGAGGAACCTTCTGCCAGTTCTCCAGAAATACCATCCTGGGTCGATGGTGATGAATCCTTGATGGAAGATAGAATACCTTCTCCACCCTCTGTTACATCAATATATGTATCCGTGCCCGCACGGAAATCGAATCAGGGTGAGGGGAGGACGGTAAAAGCTTTTGATCCACTTCCATCTCAAGCGGCGAAAGAGCCTATATTCCAACCAGTGCCAACTTCGAAAAAAGCTGCCCCAATAAAACTGACTCCCAAAAGAATAGGACTGTTGGTAGGCGGAATGTTTATCGTGCTTGCCTTATCGTTGAGTGTGCCATTCATTGGAAGGTGGTTTTCTCCATCACCGAGTGCAACCGCAGAGGCAACGGCTACACTTGCTTTGAGTACTCAACCAGTTTCTTTACCGCAGGCTGTTGAACCCATTCAAGCAAGTGAAACTTCGGCTGCGACGTCAGCGCCTGCTGAAATTGGTAGTCCAACTCTTGCACTACTCCCGGTTGAAACCGCTGATGACAAAGGCGTATCCTTGCGGCTTGTGCCAGAAGGCGAATTCCTAATGGGGAGCAATGACGGGGAGAAAGATGAGAGCCCTATGCAAACAGTCGCTTTGGAATCCTTCTATATTGATGAATACGAGGTCACCAATAAACTTTATAAGCTATGTGTGGATGAAGGCGTATGCGACCCGCCTCGTGCAGTGCAGTCGATAACTCATGATGCATATTATGGTAATAATACGTTTGCTGACTATCCTGTCATGAGGGTGGATTGGTACATGGCTACTGCCTATTGTAAATGGCGTGTCGCTCGACTCCCCACGGAAGCAGAATGGGAAAAAGCCGCGCGTGGTACAGACGGTCGTACTTACCCATGGGGTGAAGGAATTAGTTGTTCGAAAGCCAATTATGATCGTTGCGTAGGAGATACGACAAGAGTAGGAACTTACAAAAGCGGTGTAAGCCCCTATGGCGTATACGACATGGCAGGAAATGTATGGGAATGGGTGTTTGACGCCTATGCTGCTTATCCTAATTCCACTTTTTCTCCTTCTTACTCAGGACCAGGGTATCGTGTATTTCGCGGTGGCTCTTTGGCAGATAGCGTGTCCTCTCTTCGAACATCAAATCGTAATTGGTATGATGCTACGCTTATTTGGGACAGCATTATCGGCTTCCGATGCGCGAAGGATGCGACTCCATAACAAACCATCAGCCGCAGGGACATCGTCTCTGCGGCTTTTCATTCACGCTCCTGCCATTACCGGCATCTCATCCCACGTTCTACCCTCAAGGCTTCTGCCAGCCCGCTTCTTCTGAACTCCACTCCATTGCTTGAAGAATGTTGCATGCAGTTTACGACATAATTTTCTTGCGCAAATTAATATACATTTGCCTGCTAAGAACATCAAAAAATATGTGTCAAAGGATGTGAATCAATGTTCAGCCAGCCTTTTATAATCCCATCCATCATTATGTTCATCCTGTCCATCCCACTCATTCTCAACGTGATTCCTCCTCAGAAATGGATCGGTATCCGAACTGCCGAAACGCTTTCAGACGAAGAGATCTGGTATCGTGTCAACCGTTTTGCGGGCTGGGCGTTGCTTGTCTCCAGTGTATTCTATATCAGCGTCGCTGCGATGTCTCCGTGTGCAACCCCTTGCGGCATTAATTTTATCCAGTGGCTGGTGCATGTGGGTGCATTTGGATTGCCGTTACTGGTCAGCCTCTTGTTAATCAAGAGGTATATTACCAGTCTCTAGTATTGGATCATGTGGAAAAATGACCGCAAATTATGCTTTTCCTAAATTCATCCTTGCAGGCATCTCATCCCACGTGCGACCTTCGAGTGTTCGTCCTGATCTTTTCTTCTGAACTCCACCCCATTGCTTGAAGAAAAATGGGACTTTGACTCTCAAGCACTGATCTCGAATATCGGTGACCCATTCCTGCATGATTGGTCTTGCGCCAGGACCAGACTCGCCGCCCACAATGACCCAATTGATTTTCTTGAGATTCAATTTGCCAAGCGGACCAATCAACGGTTCAAGGGATAGAAATTTAGTTTTTGCACCGGTTTGTCGTAAGTGATCAATTCGATATTTATACTTTTCGGTTTCGACACTAACGCCCATCCAGATATTATCAGTCCACTCAAGGTAGGGACTAAGTTCGGCAACTCGCTCAGCGCGTTTCGTCAGCACCTGGAATTGATGCCAATGTGCTCGTTTCATCACATCAAAGACTTTTTCAATAAACTCAAAGGGGACATCTTTATGGAATAAGTCGCTCATGGAATTGACAAAGATGACCTGTGGCTTTTTCCATTCGAGCGGCTTTTCGACCGCATTTTCGTGCATGGTGAGTTTGAAGCCATTGACGTAATTTGCCTGCCCCATTGCTTGCAAGCGTTTTGCCATGCGCTCGGCATAACAATGCTTGCAACCAGGACTGATCTTTGTACAGCCAGTTAAAGGATTCCAAGTGGATTCTGTCCACTCAATTCCTGAATGTTCAGCCATTTCTGCTCCTTAGACGCAGCACTTGTAATGATGCCTCAATTAATAATAGCACATATGTTTTAGTTTTCAAAACAATCGTGGCTGTTCTTGTTCGAAAATCTGTTCTTTGCTAAAGTTCATTTGTTTAAAAATCTTTTGACCTTCTTCAGAGTCAAGACGATAAAACTTAATACTCTTATACTTCTTGAATTTATCCCAGTTACTGCCCAGAAGAAAAGTCCATTGATGGGAATCACCCTTAAATGGTTCCCGAATTAGCCAGAACTTTTTACCAATTTCAGCTAAATAGTCAGACAATAATTTGTTGGTTATTTCATATTGCCTTTTTACGTTTGTGGCCGGAAGATAGATCAGAATTTCCATTTTAGGCCGAAATCTGGCTATGTGATTAAGGATCTCGAAACTAGGTAAATTACCTGAGTGGTCAACAAATGCTAAACCAAATTCATCTTCTCGCGTTGTTTTTAGCAGGTTTGGAATTTCCTCTTCATACTTGCCTAAGTGAAATTTTATATTGTTCTTGTTTTTGTAGTAAATTGCGTGAGAAGAAACGTGATTCACAAGTTCATCATAATTTTCACGTTCTCGTTCAATAAAATCTGCCCTAAAAGGAATATCAAATTTAGTTGAACAGGTCTGATCAAGGAAAACCAATGGGCTACCTGGATTTCCATCAGGAGTTTTTCCTTTGCCTGCCGTCATATCGATATACCTATATTGCAAATCATATGATCTGGCGTGTAGCTTTAATACCGCTTGTGTAATTATCATGTGCATTGCCAATATTTTTGACAAATGTTGAATTTTCACCCCCGTGTATTCCCCATAACCAATCCCATTTTCAATAGGCATGATTGATTACCTCCCGACTACTGATTTACGCTTTGGATTCTAGCACATGATTGTCAGCTTCTTTCCCGAAATCTGCCGTATAATTTCATTACCATTTCCAGCGGGAATTCTTATGCCTGAACCTCAACGCCCTCTCAAAGTCTTCCTCTGTCATGCCCACAGCGATAAAAACGCCGTGCACGATCTGTATCAACGCCTTATCAAAGATGGCGTGGACGCATGGCTCGACAAAGAAAAACTCCTCCCAGGGCAGGATTGGGAATTAGAAATCCGTAAGGCAGTGCGCGAAGCGGGTGTGGTGGTGGTTTGTCTTTCAAAGCAATTTAATCAAGTGGGGTTTCGACAAAAAGAGGTGCGCCTTGCACTTGATCTCGCCATGGAGCAACTCGAAGGCGATATATTCATCATCCCTGCGCGGTTGGAAGACTGTGATACGCTCGAAAGCCTGAGAAAATGGCATTCGGTAGATTTATTTGAAGAGGATGGTTATGAAAAATTGGTAAGCGCGATTGAGTTAAGAGCAATAAAGAATTAGAAATTATTGAGAATGGGATTGGGAACTATACGGCCAAAATTAAATTGCAAACAAGTAATCTAGAAACAGTATTTGCTTTTTTGGAAAACCGTTTGAAAGCAATTTCTTCCAAAAGACAAGTACGAACTAAAACTCTTGATAACTATCCAGATGGAATTGCACGTAAGGTTACCTACTCTGATACTTTGACGAATCCTAACAGAGTCGGTAATAAATTGATCGTGAAGTCTAACTACCACATAATGGTTTATCCAGGCAAAGTAGATACGAGTGCTGAAGAAATTGTCCAGATGCACCAATTGGATGCAATAACCTTTACAGGCTGGGAAACAAAGGCCGTGTTTTTAGAGTTAGAATATATGCCAACTTGGCACGGGGTGATCAGTTCAATTGTTGTCGAATTGTACGATCTTTTTGGTGAAGATGATAGAAGAACAAGGCCAAAAGTTACAGAACCAGCAGTTACGTCTACATTATCCAAGCATGAAATTGCTCCCGTAGATAGACTTCCAAAGAAGCAACCCGATAATAAATCTGCGCCTAAAGTTAAACGTCCAAGACTGAAAACAGAGTATGTTATTGCTTTTATTGGAGCGGTAGCAACTATAATCGCAGGGTTTCTCGGTTCTCCCTTGATTGAAAAATGGCTCACGCCTACATATACAATAACGCCAATAAGTGCAAACTAGTAGTGTAGGATTGTTTCTGTAGATTTAGAAAAGAGTAGGTCAGATGTTATCCTTGCGGTTACCACACCAAAAGGAGTAGCACATGACCTACCGCGCAGATTTTACCTTACCTGCTGAGATCATGGAGCAGGTGCAAG
>WNFZ01004900.1_pt1 | contig 12334 bp, 9 predicted proteins | sample 5400081 | NCBI WGS metagenome assembly WNFZ01 (sample SAMN13153365, study PRJNA577476) | soil metagenome | isolation source: 80 cm soil or saprolite under grassland replicate 1 | place: USA:California | collected 2016-06-15
GAACAAAGTATTGGGTATATTTCTTTATATGGTTCGCTATTATAATTTTTATTTTAGCAACACCAAGTATAAGACAATTTTTCTGGATAGCATTACCCGGCGTTTGCACGTATTTTGCTTTGGCAATGGATATTATGTAATGTAGTAGGATTTTTTTCTGAGCCTGACTATAATACCAAAGGCATCACTTGTTACGCCCCAGACGCATTCTTCAGCGTTCTGAATTCTTTTCCGCATTTGATTTCAGCAATATTGCATCGGCAGAATTAATGCATAGGAACTGCCCTAACGTTATATGTTGGGGCAGTTCTTAATTTATCGCTACTTTATTTACTCCTATGGATTAATGGTAACTATTTGATTATATTCATCGAGTATAATAGTGTAAGGACCTGTTGAAGCGGGAGTTTTAAAATTATCCCCACCCTCCCATTTAATTTTTCGTGGTGTACCCGTTGCGGTACTTCCACCGCTGTTGTCTTCATAGTCAAAAGCGCCCCACGCATCGCCGGCAAGAAATTTAATATCCTTACCAGCTATTAGCGTTGCCGCAATTTGCCATTTGCCACTACCTAAATAAGTCATTTGCGGACTGTTTGCCGGATCCCATGCATTTACACCCTGTATGCCATCTCCTACTAATCTCATTTCGCCAGCGGATGAAATTTCATATTTTATATTATCCGGATCACGACCATCCCAGATAACCCTATATCTTCCAGCTGTTGCTATATTAGGGAAATTAGTTCCATTTACTTCCATTGTGCTTCCGCTTCCACCAGTGGATCCATAGCTCCTCGTTTCATCTACAGCATTGCTGCCGTTATTCCATTGATCATTATCTATAAGTTTCCATCCATCAGTTGTAAAATCAGTAATACCGACAAATAAATCTGTTGATGGAGTCCCCATAGCATAAGTTGGAAAAACATTTGGAGGATTCCATCCTGCGCCTGTTGCACCGCCTACAAAACCCATTCTTCCTTCACGTATATCATATTGAAGTGTACTCCTGTTTATAGTAATTCGGTAAACACCGGATGTTACAACTGAAAGATTAGCACCTCCAGCAGATAATGTTCCACCTGAACCGCCATAATTTATATCCCAGCTTCTGCCTTGTGTAATTTTAAATTCTGCTCCTGCGGGTAAATAAATATAGATGTAATACATTTTATTTAATACTTCAGTGCGAAGGTCTCGAATAAATTCAGGAGCAGTGCCCGGATCCCAATCGTTTCCATTTCCTGTTGCAGCCTGATAACCGCCTGGTAAATAAAATCTTAACAAAGGAACATAGCTTTGAATAGAAACTAAAACAACATTTGAATAAACAATTGCATTTGAAGCTGTAATTGCCTTTATCCTGTATTCCACCGTTCCCGAAGTACCTCCGGCTACACCTGAATTTAATGCGGTCTCATTTAATTCACCCTGAGTCAATGATTTATTATAAACTGCTGAGCCAACCGTTATCTCTTGTGGTGTTACGAAATTTTTTCCTGCAGAGTCATATTGTATAACATAATTTACAACTCCGGAATATCCATTAAAAGATGGTGTCCAGGAAAAATCTGCAGCATTTTCAGAAGCGGTGTTCAAATCACAGACAACAGAACTGGCGGAGCTTGTCAATACAGAAGAATCTCCGTAGGGAGTCACCTTTATATTTATAGTATTGGAAGTATATTGTTCATTGTTGTTAGCATAAGAAGAAACTACTCTAACGTCAAGGTTGTAGGGATTACCCAATGCAAAACCATAATTCAATAAAATAACATTGAGATCTTTGCCTGTAAAACTTGCATTTAAGCTGCCTGTGACAGTTCGGCTTACAGCATTTGAAAAATTTCTTCCTGCAGAATCTATTTCTATAATAAACTTTACAGTACTTGAATCTGTTGCATACTTTGGATTAGTCCATGAAAATGTAACAACGGTATTGAGAGAATCTGCAGGTTTAGGTGCTATTTCGGTTACAGAACTTGACAATACCGGTACACTGCCATTGGGATAGAATGGGAGATCTGGTACCTTATTGCAGGCGGCGAAATATGCAACCACTGCAAAAGAAAAAAGAAAATATTTTAATATATATTTCATAGCAGATTTTTTAAGTGTATAAGATTATTGTTTTGTTACAGTAAATTTTCCTCTTTGAAAGTCTACTTCTATTTTATAAGTTCCACTTGCAGCAGGAGCAAGCAAGTCGCCCCCTTCTGCTTTAAAATCATCTCCATTTACATTATTAGAATTATTGCTGCCAACGCCGCCATACTTATGACTCCAATCACCATAAACGGGAACAAATAAATATGATCCACCACCAATTAAATCAACTGTTATTTCATAAAATGTTGGACTAACCTTTGAAAATTTCTGGCTGAGCAATTCAGGATCGCCGCCGGCCATCCAGCTTGCGGGTGTAGCGCTACCTGTTATGTATAATGTACCTGAAGAAGGTGGCGTTACCTTAGGAGGAATAGTATAAGGCTTGGCACTTACACTTATTACATTGGAAAGTAAAGGAACTGCGCCACCAGCCAAAGTAGATTTTACTCTTATTTCCAAATTGTGTGACATAGTACTATCCAATTGTAACTGATTAAGCAGATAATCATTAAACTGGCCTTCTGTAATTGAATAGCTTAAATCTTTACTTATAGCAATTGATTGTCTTTTAGGGTTTGTAAAATTAGCGCCTGCGGTATCTATTTCTATAAGATAAGACACATCTTGCGAACTTATGCCTGTTGTGAATACATAATTTGGATTTGTCCATGAAAGACTCAATACTATTTTATCGGCATCATTATAATTCAGGTCTAAATCAGTGGTTGAAGAATTGGTTACTGCAGTTAATACCGGTTCAGTGCCTCCTTTAAAATATTCTTTTACTTCATCCTTTTTACAAGACCAAAACATTGTAAGCAGTAAGGAAGAGAATAAAATTAGTTTTGATATATGTTTCATACTTAAAATGATTTGACTTTAAAAATTAATACCCTGCATTTTGAGTTAAGTTAGGATTAGCCGTTAAGTTAGCAGCAGGTATGGGAAATATGTTATACTTACTGTCAACCCCTGTACCTGATGATACGCCTCCTTTCCAGGGCCATAAATAAATATTTGAAGTTAATAATCCATACCTTATTAAATCTGTTCTGCGATGACCTTCCCAGTATAATTCTCTTCCTCTTTCATCAAGGACTGTTTGCAGATTTAAATCACCGGAATTTAATTTACCAACATCACCAGGACCATAACTATCACCATAGGCTCTGTACCTGATTTTGTTGAGATATTCTAATGCGGTAGTTGCATCTGCACCCGCACCACCACGTAGATGCGCCTCCGCATAAATCAAATACATTTCTGGTAAACGAAAAACGGGAAAATCAATGTCGGCAAAAGTTTTTGTAACATCAGATACAGGCTTTCCGTCAGAACGAATGTTTACATATTTTTTTACATGCACGCCATTACTAAAATCACTTACATCGTTTATAGCAAATTGCGAGGGACTGGCATCATATTTAGATGTATTGAATAAAGCCCTTTTATCAGTATTGCCTGATGGATCAGGGAATAAGTTGGTTAAGGCTGATGTAGCTCTATAACCATTCCAGCCACCTCCTACTCCATAATCATCGTGATCATCCCCACAGGGAGCATGTACAAAAAACGTTGTATTGCCATAAGCCTGCGTATGCAAGCCATCACAATTGATGGCCCAAATTATTTCATCAGTATATTTATCATTATCTGCCATGAATAATTTGGAATAACCTGAATGTAACTGGTATCCTGCATCTATTACTTTCTTTGCATAAGTGATAGCTTCAGTATATTTTGCAGTTCCGGTATAAACTTCTGCATTCAGATACAAACGGGCCAGTAAACACCATTCAGCAGCCTGATCAACTCTGCCATATTCTATAGTTTTTGCCGGAGCGAGATCAGCATCAATTGCAAGTAATTCACTCTCTATATAATTAAAAAGATCGGTCCTGTTGATCTCTCCCGGCAGATCAGTTCCTATGCGATTCTCTTCGGTAATAAATGTTGACTTCCCAAAAAGATCAAGCATTACCCAATAATTATAAGCCTGCAAAAAACGAACTTCTGCTCTTGACTTTTTAATATCATCGGCCTCTGTTCCAGTTATGTTGCGGGAAGCTAATTTATCATCAGCTGATTCTCTTAAATACTCATTGATAAGTGTAATGTCATAAATAGCTCTTGCATAAATCCCTTTTAAAAAAGGATCAGCACTTGTCCAGCTCAAATTGTGGAAGTCATGAATCGTCTGGTCGTTCCATGCAACTACTGCTTCATCTGTTGGCAACTCTTCACAATTAAACAACATTCTTATAAAAGCAACCTGTGAACCTTCATCGAGACCACCTGCTATATCCGGTGCGCCTGCCGGGCCTGTATTACCCGTAATGGCTAACGTGCCATATATTTTTGCCAGTACACTTTTATATCCTGCTGCGGTTGAATAAGTTTTTTCCGGAGTGAGATCATTTTGAGGAAACAGATCTAATTTTTTGGAACAGGATACTGCAAATGCTGTTGCAATAAAAGTAAGTAGCAAGTTTTTTATTGTAATTCGTTTCATATAATTCGATCATTTATTTAATTAAAAATCCAGGTTTAATCCAATAGAATATATTCGTGGACGCGGGTAGATAGTATATTCAAGACCGGATTCATTAGCATTTTCAGGATCCATTCCTTTGTATTTTGTAGTCACAAAAACATTTTGAACGCTGGCCAATACATGTAAATAAGCCTTGTTGTTGAAGACTTTACCTGCATTATATCCTATGTTAATATTATCAAGCCTCAGGAAAGAAGCATTCTCGATGTAGTAGTCGGATAAATAAGCGTTCGTACTGTTGCCGGAAAAGCCTGTTTCGAGATAATTGACAGACCCGTTTTGAATAAAACTAAGTGGATTTTTTATAGCCCTTAAAACACCATTGTTTGAATTAAACTGATTATAGATATAATTGCCAAAAGAACCATGGGCTGTTAAGCCAAGGCTCCATTTTTTATATACAACATCTGTATTAATGCCTAACAAAACATCCGGAGCAGGTTTCTTATATAAATAACGATCTGCATCATCCACTTTACCGTCGCGGTTCATATCTTCAAACAAACCATCAATAGGCTTACCCGTTTTTTCATCATATATCTGCTTATACACATAAAAAATATAAGGAGCATATCCCACAGCATATTTGCCTATATAATTCGATAAGCCGCCACCAACTCCACTAACATCAATTCCTTTAAAATTTGGATCCTGTTGTTTAAGCAAGTTGGTTATTTTAGATTTATTGTAAGTAATGTTGAAACCAACATCCCATACCAAGTTTGTGTTTTTTACAGGCGTAGTATTCAGTGTGAACTCAACACCTTTGTTTTCCATATTACCCACATTGGTCAATAACGTAATATCGAAATTAGAACCAGGCGCAACGGGTATTACGCTTAATAAATCTTTCGTTTTTTTGTAATAAAAATCCACTGATCCTGAAATTCTATTATTTAAGACTCCAAAATCAAGACCTGCATTGGAAGTAGTTGTAGTTTCCCATTTAATATTTGCATCGTAGGCTGAAGGACGTAAAAAACTGTAGTATGTATTTCCAAATTGGTATTGAGCAGTAGAAGTACTTTGAGAGTATCTTGGTAAATAAGGATACAAATTACCAATATCCTGTTGTCCTGTAACACCCCAGCCCAAACGCAATTTTAATTCACTTAGCAAACTGCTACTCTTAAAAAATTCTTCTTTTATTTTCCATGCTACTGCCGCGGCAGGGAAATATCCTATCCTGGTATCAGGAGAAAATTTAGAACTTGCATCTCTTCTTATTGAAGCAGTAAGCAAATATTTATCAGAAAACGTATAATTTAATCTTCCCAAATAGGACTCAAGACGATACTCGGGTTTATCAGTTGCAAATGTTGGGGTTGTTCCAGGTATTAAACTATCATTTTGACCATAAGAAGGGAAATTACTTACTTCTGTAATGAAGTCCTGATATTCATGCGTTACCAATATATCAAATTTGCTGTTGATGCTTTTCAACTCTTTATTGTAAAACAAAGAAACTCCATATAAGTAGTTTTTCTTTTTCTGTTCGTAATGAGTAAACCTTCCGGCAGTTTTGTAATTGGTTGCAGAAACAGAATCAATATTATCATCACCTTTACCACTTGCATTATCCACACCTAAATTCACCATTACATGTAAGTCCGGCAAAAAATGAAGCTTATAATCCAATTGAATATTCCCTATTATTCTGTTTACATCAGAATTATTATTTCTTAATTCCAATAATCCAAGCGGGTTACGTGTTGCAAGATCAATAGGTTTATTATCAGCTTGTAACCATTCATAATAACCACCATATTTGTTATCTGCTTTTACCGGCTGAGTAGGATCAAAAGATACTGCTGCACCTATTGCACCCTCATCTGCAAAACGGTAGCTTGGTCTGCTGGCCTTTACATTTAAGTTAATTGACAGATGGTCACTAAAAAATTTTGGAGATAAGTTTAGAGAAGATGACCAGCGATCAAAATTGTTTGTTTTTAAAATACCATCCTGGTTTAAATAACCCAAAGAAATTCGAAATGGCAAATTGGCAACACTTCCACTTGCACTTATGTTATTATCAAAACCAAATGCTGTTTGAAAAATCTGATCCTGCCAATCCGTATTTGCATCTCCTAATAAGTTTTTATAAGTGTCATTACCTGTGGATGCTGCATCAGCATTTATTATACTTCTTATTTGATCTCCTGAAAGTACATCTACTTTTTTGCCCACAACTCCTGCTGATTCCAGTGTATTAAAATTAAATTTCACTTTACCCTTTGTACCTTTCTTGGTTGTAATTATTATTACACCATTTGATGCTCTTGAACCATACAAAGCAGTTGCAGATGCATCTTTTAATACGCTCATTGATTCAATGTCATTTGGATTGATCGTATTTAAAAAATTTGCCGAGCCCGCAATACTATTACTTTCTACCGGCACACCATCTATTACAATTAATGGATCATTGCTTGCATTTAAAGAGGCACCTCCCCGGATGCGAATCTTGCTTCCGCCACCTGCTGACCCACCACCTGTTGTAATCTGCAGGCCGGCCACTTTACCTTGCAACAATTGCTCTGCCGAAGCAATCTCACCTTTCTGAAAATCTTTGGCAGAAACAGAAGTAACGGCCCCGGTTAAATCAGCTTTCCGGCGGGTGCCATAAGCAACTACAATCACATCTCTCAACGAAGCATTTGTTTGCACCAATGCCACTGTGATATTTCCTGTACCAATTGCTACCTCCTGCTGTGCATATCCAACGTATGAGATAACCAAAGTTGTAGCTGAAGATGGCACTTTCAATGAAAACGTTCCGATGCCATTCGTTTGCGTACCATTCTTAGTGCCCTTTGCCAGCACAGATACTCCGGCAATAGGCTGTCCATCCCTCGAGTCTGTAACCCTTCCGGTTACAACCTTTTCCTGCGCTAAAGCTGTAAAGCTTAGTAATACCAGCGGAAGCGCAAGCATCATAAACAATCGTTTAAAGTTCATAATGTTAGTTTTACTGTTTTGTAAATTTTAGAGGTTCATTATATACGTGTAAGCTTAAAAAATAATTTTTATGCAGGCAGTGTTTTTTCGGTTTTGAGCGGTTAGTTATTTCCATAGCGAGCAGTCGTTACTTTTAATTAAGATGTAAAAAATACACATTAAAAGCAAATATTGTATTTTTTACTAAATGGAAAAAAATTTTTATACGAAAGCTTCTTTTTAAAAAAATATTATTTTCCAAAACACTATAAAAACCATACTAATGCAGACATATTTTAGAGATCAATTGCTGCAATTTTTTGAGGCAATATTTTTACATGCAGAGGTAAACGCTTATAATAAAATGCAGAATTATTGAGGCAAAGCTAAAATCAAGCCCTAAAAATCGATGCCGCTCCATTTTTTCTTGGTGTGATTATATTTATGAAAATCGAACTGGTATAATTTACCGGGACGATGCGGAACATCATCTTCAAATTCGCCGGTATCAATAAGAAAATCCATAGCAAAGAATTTTTTTCTAAAGTTGCGGCGATCCATTTTTATATCGAGGATGGCTTCATATAAATTCTGTAATTCACGAAGTGAAAATTTTTCGGGTAAAAGGTTGAAGCCAAGGGGATGTTCCTGGATACGCTTTTGCAGCCATGCATAACATTCGTCTAAAATTTCTTTATGGTCGAATGCCATTTCTTTTATGTTTTTTACACTGTGCCAATGCAGTTCATTATCCATTTTTTTTAACTGGTGATGCTCAATATTTAATAATGAACAATATGCTACCGTAAGAACCCGTCCACCGGGATGTCTGTCGGGCCGGCTAAATGTTTTTACCTGTTCAAGATAAACATCCTCCATACCCGTTCTTTCGCGTAAAACCCGGTCGGCAGCATCATCCAGCATTTCGTTATCGGCAGCAAAATCGCCCAACAACGACCATTTGTCTCTGAACATTTCAATATCACTGCGAATAAGCAATACTTTTAATTCATTCTCATCAAAACCAAAAATTACGCAATCAACAGTAATGGGAACACGGGGATATGATTCAACAAGTTTTTTTACATCTTTGATTAATCCGTCATGTTGAAAACGGGGTGCAATGAGTATAGCAGAATCTTTTTTCATTATGGCAAACAATTTTAGCGAAAACGAATAAGAATAAAATGAATCGGGCCTAAAATTAGTCAATTTAATTTAATGTGTTTAAAGTACACTTTAGAAGTTTTCCGGATGATCGTCTTATCCATTCAAAACTTACATCTCGTTTTTTTCCACCGCATCAAATTCATGATGATCCGATGTAACAACTGTTGCGTTATTAATTTTTGCTGTTGCCAACAATAGCATAACCTGTTTCGCCTCTTAAAAGAGCAATTATTGCACCGGCATCCAAAATAAATTTTTTCATCCTTTTACCTGTCTAATAATTTTTCTTCTTGTTTTCTTCTCATAAACTCTTCTGTTGAACTTAAAGAATCAGCAAACTTTCCGGAAGATTCTCTGATTGTTTTAAGATATGCCCCTTTCTTTTCCTGCTTTAATTTTTCAATCATAGATACTACCGTAGGCAATTCTTCTTCAGGCATATTTTCAAGCAGCTTTAAAATTTTGCTCCTCATAGAATTTTCTCGCACGCATAAAGTTATATTTTCATTCAAATTTACGCTATTACTTATAATCTCTTTTATCTTTACCTAATCCTTTAGTTATGTACACATTACAAGAAACAAAACGATTGCAGGAAACAACAACTGACTTCCTAAAGCGTACCGATCTTTCATCGACTGATATCGAATCTTTACGCAATGTGCTTCGCTTTCATGAATACAGATATTATATTTTGAATGACCCATTAATTGCAGATGCTGAGTATGATACACTCTACAAGCAACTGCTGCAATTGGAAAAAGAACATCCGGAATTGATTACTTCCGACTCTCCTACCCAGCGTGTTGGCAGCACTTTAAACAAGGCATTCCCAACAGTTCAGCATCTTGTTCCCATGTTAAGTCTTGACAATAGTTATGATGCTGAGGACTTGCTTGATTTTGATCGCAAAGCAAGAGAACTCACCGGTTTGAAAGTAATAGAATATTGCGTGGAACCAAAGTTTGATGGAGCCAGCATATCATTGATATACGAAAACGATCAGTTGGTTCGTGGTGCCACCCGCGGTGATGGAGTGGAGGGTGAAGATATTACCACAAATATTAAACAGGTTAGATCAATTCCGTTATCGGCACCATTTTCAAAATATGGCATTCAGCAAATCGAAATTCGTGGAGAAGTGCTTATGAGTAAAGCGTCATTTAAAAAATACAATGATGCTTTGGCAGAGCAAGGCCTGGGCGCGTTGGCTAATCCACGTAATGCAGCAAGCGGAAGTCTTCGCATAAAAGATCCTAAAATTGTTGCAAAGCGCAGCCTTGAAGCATTTCTTTATCACATAAGTTTTTATACTACCACCACCGGTTTGCAATTCTCTGTAGAGGGTGAAACAGGTGATCATCCTGCTCATATAAAAAAAGATCTTTTAAGTACACATAGTGGTTCACTGGAATTGTTGTGGGAGTGCGGTTTCCGCTCACCGCACAGAGAAAAAATGGTTTTGAACGGCATTGATGAAGTAATAAAACATGTACATGATTTTGAAGAAATGCGCGATACATTGCCTTATGAAATTGATGGCATGGTAATAAAAGTAAATGACATTGCTCTGCAGGATAAAATGGGCATGACCACGCATCATCCGCGTTGGGCAATGGCTTTTAAATTCAAAGCACGGCAAGCTACAACACAATTAAAGGCAGTAGAATTTAACGTTGGCAGAACCGGTGCAGTAACTCCTGTTGCCAAATTAAATCCGGTACACATAGGCGGGGTAACTGTATCAAGCATCTCTATTCACAATGAAGATTATATAAAGGAAAAGGATCTCAAAATCGGCGACCACGTTTTAATTGAAAGAGCCGGTGATGTTATTCCGCAGATTGTAAAATCTTTACCCGAGTTAAGAGATGGAAGCGAAAAAAAGATTTTGTTTCCCAAACATTGCCCGGTTTGCAACAGTGAATTGTATAAGGAAGCTGGCGAAGCGGTATGGCGTTGTATCAACATCGAATGTCGTGCACAGGTAGTTGAACGCATCATCCATTTTGTAAGTAAAGATGCGATGGATATAAGAAGTTTTGGCGCTGCAAATGTGATCAAGTTTTATGAGCTGGGTTTGCTGAAAGATATTCCCGGTATTTATACTTTGGATTATGATGCTATCAGCAAACTGGAAGGTTTTGGAAAAAAATCAATTGAAAATTTACAGAATGCGATTGAAGCTTCAAAACATCAGCCGCTGCATCGTTTGGTATATGCGTTGGGTATTCGTTATGTAGGTGAAACAACAGCTAAAACACTTGCCAACGCTATAGGAAATTTATTTGATCTTACTTCGATGAATGAAGAAGATTTGCAACAACTGGAAGATATTGGTGTAAAAGTGGCACAAAGCGTTTATAAATTTTTTCACAACGAACAAAACCTGCACATGCTGCACCAGTTAAAAGAACTTGATCTGCAGATCAAAAATGTAAAGAAACAGGCAGTTGATGGAAACACTTTAAATGGGCAAACTTTTTTATTTACCGGCACACTAAACAAGCTAAAACGCAATGATGCAGAGGCTTTGGTAGAGAAGCATGGCGGCAAAATTGCAGGCAATGTCAGCAGTAAACTGGATTACCTTATAGTGGGTGAAGATGCAGGAAGCAAATTAGAAAAAGCAAAAAAAATAAATACAGTAAAGATTATAAGTGAAGATCAATTTCTTTCGTTGATTGGTGATGGCGTATAATACAGAATTTGATAAAGTCTAATTTTTTTGTACCAAACGTTTGTATTACTATGAAGCTTTTGTTGCGTCGCACTCTTTTACATTTTGTTCTTTTTCAGCAAAACAGATTTAAAAACTACTGTTCGTTTATTAATGCATTATTGTATCGCTAATTTTTATTTTGAATAATCATTATCAAAAAGAACATTGTTTCTTTGCACCTCAAAGAACAAGGCGTTGAAGTGAGTGACACAACTATGTTGAATAACATTCCTCAAAGCTGACCTCAAAAACTACAACCACAAACTTCAAACTACAAACTATTATGAGTTACATTTCCGACATCCATGCACGGCAAATATTAGACAGTCGCGGCAATCCCACTATTGAAGTAGATGTAATAACAGAAAATGGTATGCTTGGCCGTGCTGCAGTGCCAAGCGGTGCATCAACAGGAATGCATGAAGCCGTTGAATTAAGAGATGGCGATAAAAAAGTTTACGGAGGCAAGGGCGTATTAAAAGCCGTATCAAACGTGAATGATGTGATTGCCGAACAACTTACCGGTTATCCTGTAAATGACCAGGTGGGCATTGATAAAAAATTAATTGAATTAGATGGTACAGATAATAAAGGTAAGCTTGGTGCAAATGCTTTGCTTGCTGTGTCAATGGCTGTGGCAAAAGCTGCTGCACTGGAAAGTGAGCTTCCTCTGTTCCGCTATCTTGGTGGGGTAAACAGCACAGTGTTGCCCATTCCCTTCATGAATATTCTGAATGGAGGCGTTCATGCTGATAACAAAATAGATTACCAGGAATATATGATTGTGCCTGTTGGTGCAGAAACATTCAGCGAAGGGTTACGCTGGGGTGTTGAAGTGT
>WNFZ01008354.1_pt1 | contig 12333 bp, 14 predicted proteins | sample 5400081 | NCBI WGS metagenome assembly WNFZ01 (sample SAMN13153365, study PRJNA577476) | soil metagenome | isolation source: 80 cm soil or saprolite under grassland replicate 1 | place: USA:California | collected 2016-06-15
AAGATTGATAATCACCTGCACACCTGCCTCTGCAATTTCTTTCACTTGCTCGGGAGTCGGCATTCCGCTGCTCGATAAATTTTCAGTGAGCCACTGATAATGATGGATATTCTTCATTTTACTTTCTTGACTTTTCCAGTTGTCATCTTTTGCAGGTCTTCCGTTTTCAATTCAAAGATCGCATTCGGAGTCCCTGCCGCGGCCCATATGGTTTCATATTGTAGAAAATCCTCATCGATATACGTTTCCATTTCTTGAAGGTGACCGACAGGCGGTACGCCTCCAATCGCGAAGCCGGTGACTGCTCGCACAAAATCGGCATCTGCGCGGCTGATGTGCTCTCCCGCGTACTCGCTGATGCGCTTCTCGTCGACGCGATTCGCCCCACTTGTTAGGACAAGGATCGGCTTGCCTGACTCCTTGCCTTTGAAAATCAGCGACTTCACAATTTGACCCAGATTACAACCGACGCGGTCCGCGGCTTCCTGTGCAGTACGCGTGGACTCGACATGTTCGATCACCGTGCAATCGTAACCGAGGGATTTAAGTTGGTCTTGAATTTTTTGTGCGGAAGGGGAGAGAGGTTTTGTACTCATCTTTCAATTATAACGGCTGCCTAAGATGTAAATCATAGCTTTTCACAGATAAAGGTCATTGATGCCACGCAATTGTCCATAATCATTTCAAGTATAATCATTCGAGTTTAATCTTATTCTATAAGACTCCATCGATATGTTTATGATTCGAAATCGCCTTCCACAGCGGCACGAAATTTCATATGTATTAGCTACTTCCGTATTTGTTGTGTTTAGCTGGTCGTTACGTGGGTTTTTCGATGATCTGCCTTCTTTTCTCCAGAACCAAAGACCAGGGGTAATCTTCGGCATTTTTTCTTATATGATGGCATTTGCCTTGTTGGAAAGTCTATTGTTGACAGGCATGTTTTTACTTGTGAGTATTCTTTTGCCTAGCAAATGGTATAGGGATGGATTTGCGTATAAAAGTTTTCTGATCATTTTCGTGATCACAATTACATCCATACGGCTTCAGAGCTTTTTGAACAATCAATGGCCTTCCATCGGAGCACTCCTACCCAGCTTTGGAATTGCATTCCTTTTCCTGGCGTTATTGATATTGCTCGCTCATTTTTTCCTTCCCTTCCAGAAGCTATTGATGGAAGTGGAGGATCGTCTGCAAATCTTCCTCTATGTATACATTCCGATTGGTATTTTAGGAATTCTTACTGTCGCAATTAGAAATATCGGATAGGTGTGACCTGCATGCAATCTAAAAAACAACTCTCTCGTCGTGAGATCCTTAAACTTGCTTCTCTCCTTCCGCTCGCGTGGGTGACCAAATTGGCTGGCAACACCTCTCTTTCAAATTTTGACGAAACGCCAGCAAACATCATTATCCTCGTTTTTGACGCATGGTCGGCTCGTCATCTGAAGCTGTACGGGTATCCGCGTGGAACCATGCCGAACCTCGAAAAATTTGCAGAAAGAGCTACGGTCTTTCATCGCCATCATTCCACGGCCACATTTACGGTTCCGGGCACCGCCTCACTCCTTAGCGGATTGTATCCATGGAGTCATCGCGCAATCAACCTGGGAAGTTCAGGAGTCCTGGAGCAGCATCAGAATCATCACGCATTTTTCTGTTTTTCAGATGTTTATTCCACGCTCGGATTTGCACAGAATAAATATGCCGATATTTTTCTATACCAGTTCAAAAAATATCTCGACACGCATATCAGAACGGGAGCGTTCAGTCTCGAGCATCGTTTGATTCACGATATCCCTCTGTTCCAGAACGATGCAAGAGCGGCTTTTGCCAGTTTCCAAAACAACATTTTTCGAGAAAGCACCGGTCTGGATTCATCATTATTTCTTGGACCGGCCTTCCGATTATGGAAGCTTCGCGAACGCTCCGTCAATACGCTGGCCCGGAAAGAACAATATCCACGCGGATTGCCAGATTCCACCGAACAGTTCTTATTAAACGATCTGGTTGACGGTGTGCTTGGTTTGCTTGGGAAAATCCGTAGCCCCACATTTGCATATCTTCACCTTTTCCCGCCGCATGATCCCTATGCATTTACTCGGAAATTCACGAAGGATTTCCACGATGGATGGATACCGCCGGAGAAGCCCACTCATCAGTTATCTGAACAGAAGCCGTCGAAACTTCTTAACGTTTGGAACGAATACTATGATGAATATCTTGCAAACTGGGATACAGAGTTAGGTCGCGTGTTTGATTTTTTACGCACTTCTGGTTTGATGGATAGCAGTTATATTGTAATTACATCCGATCACGGCGAAATATTTGAGCGCGGGTCATCGGGACATTTTACGCCGCTTATTTACGATCCGTTGATCCATATCCCGCTGATTATTTCCCGCCCTGGTCAGCATGCACGCCAGGATGTTTACACAGCGACTACTGCTGTGGATGTTCTTCCCACGTTGACTCATCTCATTGGCAAGCCCGCTCCCGATTGGGTGGAGGGCAAATTATTACCCTTGTTTGGTGGAAGTGAAGATCCGGATCGAAGCATTTATGCAATGGATGCAAAAAATAACTCAGCCTTCGCACCCTTGCATGAATTCTCACTCTCTCTTACAAAAGGAAATTATCGCCTCACGCATTACAGTTATCCAGATAGTATGAAGTTTGAGTTCTATGATCTTGCCGAGGATCCTGAGGAATTAGCGGATTTATATCCCTCTCAGCCTGCCGTGGCCCTCGCGCTGAAGGATGAATTACTTCAGAAGCTTTCAGAAGTCAACAAGCCATTTGAGCAATGATCGTATTGATCAATAAATGCATCGTCGCATAGAAAGCACATCAAGCAGTTTATGGTTTCGGAAAACCATGAACGGTGCCAAGAGCGGAAACAAAAGCAGTTGCGTGCTCATGATATTCGGGTAAATCGTCCGGAATTAATCCGCAGGCGTATTCGATCGTGACCATCTGACCAAATAGGACTCGTCGAGACGCGATCGCTCCGCATCCTTTGCAATTTGTTCCACATCCGTCAATGACAGTCGCCCAGGATTTGTTGAAAGCATCGATAGCTTTTGCGTAGGGGCGACCCGCCCAGTGTGTTCAACCTGCTTGACGATCATGACGGGTCGCCCTTACTAGAGGAGAACCATGTCAGACCAGCAACGAAAGATTTACCAATCAGAAGGTGACCGCTACGAAGCCTTGATCTCACGCGAAGATTATCATGGAAATATTGCGCGTGCCATCGATGAAATGATCAACGTAGATGGACTGGATGTCCTCGACCTCGGCGCGGGGACAGGACGACTCACGCTCATGCTCGCGCCGCGAGTCAAATCCATCCACGCCTTCGACGCCTCGGCAGAGATGTTGCGCGTCTGCCGCGCCAGACTCCTCACAAGCGGACTCGCGAATTGGCAAGTGGATGTCGCGGATCATCGCCAATTACCTGTGGAGGATCATTCTTTTGACCTTGTGGTTTCTGGTTGGAGTGTTGCTTATCTCGTCGTTTGGCATCCTGAAACCTGGCAGGTCGAATTGGAAAAATGGATGAACGAAATGAAACGTGTCTTGAAGCCCAATGGGCAAATCATCCTTTTTGAGTCGTTGGGCACAGGCAATGAAACTCCTATTCAATTAGACCATTTAGAAAACTATTATCCATGGCTCGCTGAAGCTGGCTTTCAGAATAAGTGGATCCGTACCGATTATCAGTTCGAATCAGTGGAGGAAGCAACCGATTTGGTTAGATTCTTCTTCGGCGCTGATATGGCTAATCAGATTCGCGGGACCCGCAGTGTCATCCTTCCGGAATGTACCGGTGTGTGGTGGAAGCGAGTCTAAGTATCGAGCGGAAGAGTTTTTAGTGGCGCAGTCCGCTTGGATTTCTTGCGTTCATACTCTTCATAAATTCCTTGATAGTCTGATGCTTCATAGCGGCGGAAGAGTTCCGCAAATGGATTGGGTAGCTTACGATACAGGTTGACTTCCAATTCCTTGAGCAAAATATCAATATATTGATTGTAGAGTATCTGGGATAGGACAAAACTAAGTGAAAGTCGTTTTCGATATTGGGAACAAGTTTGCAGCCATCAGTCTGCGTCCTTGGCACAACGAAAACCAATAGTATTAGAAGAGCTGAGGGGTTTTCTCGGATCTCGATTTGCACCACGAAGAAGATCAATGGTGCTGTCCCATGAACCGCCGCGTATCACACGGTAAGTCTGCGAATGCTCAAAATAGGAAGAGCCTGTGGGATCTCCATTAGGATAGACTGCATACCAATCGGCCACCCACTCCCATACATTTCCTGACATATTGTACAGGCCATATAAATTGGCGCCCTCAGGATACGAATCGGCAGGCGCCGTATCCTTGTAACCATCATCGTAATTCTTATTGGAAGCAGACAAAGCACAGTTTATGTCACAAAAATTTGACCTGCCCTTTACAAAATCATTCCCCCAGGGATAAGTATTTCCATTTGGATTACGTGCAGCTTTTTCCCATTGCGCTTCAGATGGCAAATATCCACCACGCATTGACAGTAGTCCTTTGCCATATTCCAATTCACATAGATGACAGGATAGTGATCAAACTGCGGGTCATCATAATAACTGGTTCGCGAATTGGAATTGAACTGGACAGGCGGATTGCATCCGCCGGCTTGTTCACAGACCCTATATAACACATTAGTTACTTCATACTTATCAATGTAAAAGTCATCCTGGTAAATAACACGCGAAGGGGCTTCATCCCCAAACCACCTTCGCTGGCAATCCGAGCGATACTTCTTGCATTCTTTCCAAGCGTCATCAAGGTCGCTGCCCATCGTGAAATCGCCGGCGGAAATGAGGAGCATCTCCGCACCCCCAGAATCTATGCTATACGGTAGTGAATCAGCCGCAATGGGCAATTCTGTGGATGTAGGAGTGAGCCCAAATGAAAGAGAAGAAAAAATTCTGGTATTTGATATCGCCCAGAAAGCCGCAATCAAGATGATCGGCACTCCAACAACCATTGCAATATTGTTCCATGTACGGAACGGTTTCTTAGCTCTCGTTGCAGGCAACGGCATTTTCGTAACATCAACTACGAGAGCCTGCAACAGTTCTGGAAATTCACGTTGATAATTTTCCCCTCGCACATCGATATAATTCAAATCAAGGTAGTTCAACGGCAGTTCACAGGCGCGATACAGTAAAGGTATTATTTTGCATTTGCGATTGCTGGCAAACAAAAACTCACGTTCCACCCATTCTGAGAGTATCGAATCTGGTGAAAGCACCACAATTACATATTGGCTGTTCCTAAGAGCATTCTCAATTTCCACTCTCCAGCGCGAACCACCACCTAAATTCGATACGTCGTACCAAACATCAAGTCCAGCATTTTTCAGATCCTTGGCTAATTGCTCAACAAAAGAAATGTCTTTGCGAGAGTAGGACATAAAAACCTGGGCCATGTATTCGCATCCTAACTAAGATTGGTTCAAAATGTTACGAAGATTATACAACCAAAAGCAAAGGCATCAAATTTGGCGAGAGCGTAAATGTCTGCTGAGTCTGTTAAGTATAGTTTCCGACGATGGCAGTTCGCTGCCAAATGCCGAATGAACTTTCTGAGGCGGGAAACAAATACTTTACATCCTTGTAAACTGTTGATCAATCGTGGGGTAATCATAGGCATTGGGTCAAGCATGTTTGGGCCCACTATGCTAAATTTGAGCAGTAAGTGATTTCTCTTCTCCTCCTTTTTGTGAAAGAACCGCGGTTGGCGTCCGCGGTTCTTTCATTTAATCGTACTAAGCTATGTGCAGTTTTCGTTCAAAAAGGTTCGACGGACACCAAACGACCTTTCCAGCATCGGAAAGCCCAATCTCATTTCATTTGTTCGGATTTGACTTCATCGAGCCGCTCAAGCAATCGGCGAATATACCCCTCTTCAATCATTTGAGCCCTGTGCCCTTCAGAGAAGCGCTCACCCCTCACGCAGAACGTCAGCATGGTCTTGATCTGAGGTAGTGAAGCGGTTTTGATAAGTTTTTCATCTTTGAGCATTTGATATGCCTGCTCAGGATTATATTCATGATCAAGCCAGCCTTCGCTGGATACAAGGTGGAAGAATTCCTCTACCACTGGGTGGTAGTTTGGGTAAGGAAGTGAGATTGAACCATCTTTTTGCTTCTCACCGCCACCCCAACTTTCAACAAGCGAAAGACTTTCAGAATACAGCTGCGGCAAAAAAGCTGTTAGCTTTTCAATTTCCTGCAATGTGGATAGTTGAGTTTTTTTCATCCCATTATCCAATGGCGTTGAAAAGTAGTTATTTCTCTTCGCTGTACACACCAACAATTGCAAAGGAGTTTCTTGCTTTAAGGTTTCCCAACCCTAAGGGGACGGCACGGGTTTTGACCATCTGGCGGTCAAGCGACTTGCGCAATGCAGCAATAGCACGATTTTGGATCACCTTCACATCATTAACTGTTTTCCCGATGATCGCCGCGGTTTCCTTCAGGCTGAACTCCTCCAGGAAACGCAAAATAACGACATGTCGTTGATCCCCTGTCAGATCGTCACGAATTGCTCGCAGCACGGTCTCCAATAACACCCCGTTTTCGACACTTAAAGAAACGGAATTTCCATCTTTATATTCCAAATCAAGCACTTCAATCGGTGCAGCACGATGAGCGAAACGCGCCTCATCCACAATGATGTGATACGCCATTTCATATAGATAGGAACGCAGATTGGCCTGGGGTCCCTTACCAGCAGATAAATACTCCAAAAGCTTAGAGAATACATCTCCCACGATCTGGTCTGCCAACCAGGCATCATTGCACAAGCGAAACGCATATTTATAGAGCGGCTGCGAGTAGAGATCAAAGATCTTTGTAAGTGCACCCACATCCATGCTTCTTGCAGCATCTAAAAGGGCTAAATCAGATTCCATGGAACATTCCAAAACTCGGAGTTATAGGAAACGTATGTTTGATTAAAGGGTAGCCAGGGCACAGATTCGTACCCTGGCGATTGTTTTACTGATCAAAATGAAACGACTATTGGGGATCAATGACCAGCTTGATGGCGGTCCTCACCTTGTCGTCAATGGTCACTTCTGCGAATTCTGGAGTACAGGCTACTTCAATCCCGTCCAGTTTCAGATAACCGGTAGCCAGCACGAGGGCTTTCATTGCCTGGTTAACTGCTCCGGCTCCAATGGCCTGTACTTCCGCGTGTTTGTGGTCGCGGATCACACCAGCGATTGCACCAGCAACTGCCGACGTACGTGAGGTGGCAGAAACTCTGATCATATTCGCCGCTGAATTATGTGTATGCGGAACAGAAAATTGAGTATCCATGGGTTCTCTCCTAACAGTAATGGTTATCTGGTTTATCGCTTGCTCAAGCGATGTGCTTAATGTACATCAAGGGGAGATGTATGTATGTGGGGGATTTCTGACATTTTGGATGGGGTTTAAAGATGGTTGTCAGATGGATGCTGTTTGATCAAGTTCAAGGGATAATGCAAAAAGGAAAATGTTTTCCGCCTTCGAAATAAGCAATGGCAAATGCGGAGCAATTGGCACAATGCTGCATTCCGACAGTGTCGCTCAACATGACTCGCCCTGCTTAGTTCAGCAAACTAGGCAAGCAAGTAGCGGTAAATCAATTGTAAAGTGTACTTCTTATCGATTGGATTACACTGCCTACCAGCAGGCAATCCCTCTTGCCTGGATGAATTTATGAAGCGTGGGTGGAGATCTTCAACGTTTTTCATCTACCATAAACAATACATCGTTCGGAAGCATATAGAACCATTACAGGATGAGTACAGGCCCAATACAGCCTCCCCGAACCGGTCCTGAAGCGGTTACGAACCGGTAAGGACACGGTCACGAAGCGACTATGGAAAAGAAGGAACAATGGCAAAAGTCACACTCAACCCACTCATAAAACAATTAAGCGGAAAGATGGGCGATGTCGTTTTCCGGGTGTCATCGATCGGTGAGACGATCATTACCAAAGCTCCGGATATGTCGCAGGTGAAATGGAGCCCGGCGCAGAAAGCACAGCGTGAGCGCTTCAAGCAGGCGGTCACCTATGCAAAGGCAGCCATGGCAGAACCGAACGTGCGGGCAGTCTACGAAAAAATGGCAGCAAAAGACACAAGCGCCCGTACGATATGGCAGTCTCTGATTACTTGAAAGGGAATGATTTGATTGCAAAGAAATGAGATTTATCTGGAGTATGTCTCAAAAGTTTTATGTCACTCTCCCGAAGGGCATCGGGACGATGTGAGGGAGCACCCGTTGCGACCGAAGAGTCTCTACTTTCTCGTTCCTAGATCCTTCGCTTCGCTCAGGATGACATTTTGGAAGCAACGAAACAACCCGCCACTCGGCGGGTTGTGTTTTCGTCATAAAGCTACAAAGTCAGCGACTTATCACTCTACAAAGGTTATTTACGCCTGTTTCCGAAATCCATTCATCGCCGCCTTGATCAACCCAACCAGCACAAGCCCAACCGTGACGAGAAAGAATCCCCATTTGAGTGAGCCGAAAATCATGGTGAGCCACGCCAGGAACACCGGCTTTGAGGGATACATTGCCAGCATGGATACAGCTCCCACATTCTCCAGTAGATCAAAGAACCACGCCCCAACGGGCACCACATTCCATTTTTGCATCTTGCTCTCGGGTTTGAAGGCGCGCTGGAACAGCCAGGAGATGAGCAAGCCATAGAATAGTGTGTAAATAATGGGGTAAATAATATCGGCGGTCAGTTCGATCTTCAAGTAAATAGCTCGGCCTGCTTCGCCATATTTATCCAGCATTTCAAAGGCTTTGGCTGGTGTATAAAAGAACATCAGGTCAAGTGGGGTCACGTGGTTGTTGGCGGCGAACGCCAGGATCCCACCGGCAAGCGGCATGATGTATCCCATCATCAGCGCGTCGGCGATCAAAAGAATTATGACGCGCCAGCCGGTAGTCCATGCATGGAATTTCTGCGAAATTGCGTTGAGCATCATGGCTGTCTCCTTGGAAGTTATTCTATAAAACCCACCTGCTTAAGAAACGCCTCGCAATTAGCCTGCCCAAATCATCGGTCTGAGAATTGATAGCCACCTGGACCATAAATCAGCAGATTTCCATGATGACCAATCGGCGTGAAAAAGGCGGTGACGGAAGCCATCGCCACGGTCACCACGAGCGGCTCGGGCGCGACACCCAATCCTTTTGCTAAAGCGATGGCAATCGGTCCAAAGAGAGCAACGGTCGCAGCATCAGACATGACCTGGGTAACGAGTCCCGTTATAAAGAAAAATGCAAACAGGATCCAGTGGATATTCCAGGTTGAGACTACTCCCTGTAACCAGCCTGCCAGGAGATCGGCGGTGCCCGTTTTCTGCATCGCAAGCCCTAATGGGATGGCACCTGCGATAAATATGAAGATGCGCGTGTCGATGGATTGATACGCCTGTGACATGGAAATACATCCACTCAGGATCATGACCGCCGCGCCTCCCAATAAAGCAATCTCCACCGGGATAATATTCAGCGCCGCGATCGCTGTAGAGATAATCATGATCATTGCTGCCAACCGTGCTTTGTGAAGGGGCTTCGGTTCGCCCTTGAAGGGAACGAGCATCAAAAAAGATCGATCTTCAGAAATCCGCTTGAAGGAATTGTCATCTCCTGCCATGACCAATACATCACCCTCCCGGAGTCGGATGCGCGAGAGTTCTGTACGTAACAGACCCTTGCTGCGCCAAACCCCAACAATAATCACGCCGTAATTTTGAAGGAAATCCACTTGTCCGATTCGCTTGCCAATGAACTCTGATTGCGGCGCGACCACAGACTGGACCAATCTGGCTGACAATTCTTCTTTATTACTTTCATTCTCCTGTGCAGGCGAAAACGATTCCTTATATTTTTCCAATGGACGAATGGCGATGCCGGGCTCCTGCTCAATCGTAGCAAGCTTATCTGGATTGGTGCGGATGACAAGTACATCTCCCTCCTGAGTCTTTTTGCTTCTAAACGGACGACTGCGCTGATGATCTCTGCGATACCAAGCCGACACTTTGAAATCCGTCTGTTGTTGCTCCTCGATCTCGCGAATAGTTTTACCGATCATTGCTGAATTGGGAAGTAAAACCAGTTCGGTGAAGTATCCCTCCAGGCGAAAGTGATCGATCGTTTCATCGTTGGACTGATGCGCAGGAAGCAATAATCGTCCAAGCAATAAAAAGAAAATAGTTCCTGCCAGCGAGATGCTCAACCCGATCGGCGCAATGGAAAAGATTCCCAAACCGTTCGTGCCCGCCTGCTTCAATAAGCCATCCGCGATCAAAAACGCGGGCGCACCGATGATTGTGATCGCCGTGCCGAGGGAAGCCGCAAAGGAAAGCGGCATCAAGAGCTTGGAGGCTGGAATATCACTTTCACGGGAGAGCTTCAACATCGGTGGGAGCATGAGCGCGGTGATGGTGACGTGATGTGTGAACGCCGATAACAAAGCAACGGATGGCATTACTACGCCAACCGCACGTTCCAGGCTATTGCCCGCCAGTCGTTTTATCCAATTGCCTAATCGTTCAGAGAGCCCGGTGTGATACAACGCCCCGTTGAGCACGAACACTGCTGCCAATAGAATAGCCGGTTCACTGCTGAAACCTGAGAGGGCATCTTCTGGTGTAAGTACACTGGTCAGGCTGAGTGCCAGAATGATCAGGATGGCGGTTAAGTCGATTCGGATCCATTCCGTGAAGAGAAGAATGACCGATATTATTAAAATAATGAGTAAAACGAGTTGAGTCGGCTCGATACCAAGTAACATTTCCGTTATATAGTGTCACGAAACCAAGTCCTACTTTATTACTGCCTCCTGTTGATTGGCGAGCGAATCGATAATTCGTTCCTTGTGTCTTCCCAGCATTTCCAGTTTTTCAATATCTTCTGAGGTGAAATATCCGAAATCGGTAGTTTCGTTGCTCAAGCCAAGTTCGCCGCCGATAATTTCTACTTCAAAGTGGATCGCGATGATAAAAGCTTTGTGCCCATCTTTATAGACCACCAACTGATCGGGATGGCTGTATACACCGACCAAGCGCTTCACGCGGACGCTCAAGCCTGTTTCCTCTAAAACTTCCCGTGCACACGCCTCCGCCAGCGACTCGCCCGACTCGACGGCTCCGCCTGGTAAACACCACTGACCGTTGTCCTCGCGTTGGGTAAGCAAAAATTTTCCCTCGCCGTTGAAGAGAATGGCAGATGTGCCTAATCGAATCTTTCCCTCCTTCCCTAATCGTGGACCATAAAAGACTTGAGTCATATTCATTCTCCTTGTTTCGCCGATTATCCCGCAGATTGACAGAAAGTTCCAATAATCGACGTGACAAGCGGTAAAATTACGCAGGTTAATAACCTCTTACAAAGAAATGCAATCTGTATTTCCATGCGTATTAAAAGTGAGAGCAGTATCTTGCGTTCCAGCGATGAAACCACCACCAGCCACTTGAGTGACGAAGTCCTGGCGACTCAAATAGCCAGAGGCAATAGTTCTGCACTTGAAGCTCTCTATGACCGTTATGGTTCCACGGTGCTTGGGCTTACGCTCAAGATCGTTGGCGATCGTGCCGTGGCGGAAGATGTGTTGCAGGAAACATTCTGGCGAGTCTGGAAGAGCGCTGAGACGTATCAACCTCAACGCGGTTCTTTTACGGGCTGGCTCTTCCGGATCGCGCGCAACCTGGCGATCGATGTGTATCGTCGGCGCAACGTTCGTCCACAGCTGATCCCTGCTGGTGATGATGCCGCGTCTGTTCTAGACCAAACGCCGGATCCCGATATGGATGTGGCAGAGCAAGCGCAAGCTATCTTGCAAAATAAGCAAGTACGAAATGCAATGAGTGCCCTACCCGGCGTACAAAGGCAAGTGATTGAACTGGCGTATTTCTATGGGATGACACGGCAGGAGATTGCCGAAGCGACTGGGGAGGCGCTTGGAACGATTCATACCCGGGCTCGTTTGGCATTACAGAAATTGCGAGAAGAGTTGGAAAAGCAGGAGTTCGAAGGATAGGTATGGATAATCACCTGGAGGAATTGTTACCATTTTATGCGCTCGATGCGTTGACTGAGGAGGAACGCGCGCTCGTCGAAGCGTATCTGGCACAGCACCCCGAAGCGCGCGCCCAAGTCAAAGAGATGAGTCGCGCCGCGAATGCTTTGCCACAAAGCGTCTCACCGGTTGAACCCACGCCTCGGACAAAGGAAGGTTTAATGGCACGCGTCGCTGCGGATGAGCGTGCCCG
>WNFZ01006286.1_pt1 | contig 12331 bp, 12 predicted proteins | sample 5400081 | NCBI WGS metagenome assembly WNFZ01 (sample SAMN13153365, study PRJNA577476) | soil metagenome | isolation source: 80 cm soil or saprolite under grassland replicate 1 | place: USA:California | collected 2016-06-15
GGAGCAGGCCGCACAAATCCAAAAGGTGAGCGCCCAGATTGAAATGATCAAGCCGGCGCCCCAAGTAGTAGAGAATCGATAAGACTGTGGAGGGAGCGCTGTAGAGAAGTCAGCGCCTTCCTCGACACAGTTGTAACAAACAGCCGTCGCGCGGAACCGCGCGGCGGCTGTTTTGTTTTATGAAGGAAGCGTTGTTCTCGTCTTCGACAGAGCGATCTCCTAATCAAAATCGAGGGGGCGGTTTGGTAAGCGCGCGATCGCGCAAAAGCGACGCGAGGACGCGTATGCACTCCAAAGCTTCGCGAAAACAGAACATGTGGTCCCCACGATTTTCGCACGCAGTGCTTTGGGACTGCGACGCGTCTTCGCATCGCTTTCATCGTCGAGGCGTCTATTGTTAACGGAACCTGACAGGCAAATGATTAGAGGTCAGAACAAATGACGAAGCACATCCCCGACCACTTTACCCTTGGTCATTCCCCCGATCCGGATGATGCGTTCATGTTCTATGCAATGGCGGAAAACAAGATCGATCTCCGTGGTTATCGCTTCGACCATCGGCTGGAAGATATTCAGATGCTGAATGAGCGGGCGCGGCGCGGCGAGCTGCATATCTCCGCCATCTCGATTCACGCGTACGCATACGTGGCCAGCAATTACGCGCTGCTGCCGTGCGGGGCGAGCATGGGCGATGGATACGGGCCAGTCGTTGTGCAAAAACGCTCAACGCTTAACTCTCAACTCTCAACGCCCAATGCGGACTTGTTGCACGAGCGCGTGGTCGCTGTGCCGGGCGAGATGACAAGCGCGTTCCTCGCGCTTCAGCTTTTCCTCGGAAAATTTAGTTACGTCGTCGTGCCGTTCGATCGAATTTTCGATGCGGTAAAAGCAGGGCGAGCGGATGCCGGTCTAATCATTCACGAAGGACAACTCACCTACGCCCAATCCGGTTTTGAGAAGGTTGTCGATCTTGGAGAGTGGTGGAAGCGCGAAACGGACTTGCCGTTGCCTCTGGGTGGCAATGTGATTCGTAAAGATATCCCACCAGCAATCCGGCACGACCTCAGCGAAATTATTCGCGAAAGCATCGATTACGGCCTGGCGCATCGAGAGGAGGCGGTGCGCCATTCGCTTGCCTACGCGCGCGGCATGAGCACGAAGCTCGCCAGTAAATTCATCGGCATGTATGTGAATGAATTTACCCGCGACTACGGTGAGACCGGACGCGCAGCTATCCGCAAATTTCTCACTGACGCACGCGCCAAAGGCTACATCGACGGTCCAATCGAACTGGAATTTGTAGAGTGACTCAAGGAGCGACGGCTTGGGCAACCGTCGTGTTTCCTGTACGGCGGGGAAACCGTCATTTCCTGGCTTTCAAATTTTCTTGCCACCGGGCTGACGAAGGATCTATGAATGATCGCTGGGTGAAGGCGTTGCTGCCAGGCAGAGGCGATCTTCTCCTTCTCGCGAGAGTCGGAAGTTGGCTTCTTGAATGTGCGTTACTGGCTTTGGCCAGGTGCCCAATGAAGGAATCAGTCGATCAAGCGCAAAAAGCGGGCCTGGCGACTGCCGATTTCCCGCAGATCATTGCGGGCGAAACCGACCATGGCAGACAACGATAAACGAAAGTTTGATTTACCGTGGGGGACCCTGTTGCCGCTTCTGGCGGTGCTCGCTGGCGTTGTCGCGCAGTACAAGCCACTCGTAAGCGAACGCCCGTCGGTTCCGAGCGAAAAGAGTGCTCCAGTGATTGCTGCGCAATCCGGGAAGGGCGGAGAAAAAGAGAGTGTCGCCGAATCGCACAACATCAGCGCGTTGGCCTCGCTACTTCATCAGGACGCCAAGACTTTTCCTGGGAATGTTTTGTTACTAGCTGTGATGCTCGATGCCGGGCCGTACAGCGAACAAGCCGAGTCGCGGTTGCGCGCGCGGCAAGCTGTATTAGCAGGATTAAGCGAGAGCGGATTTGTGCCAATCGATGGCGAACACATCGGTTTCGTGACGCGAGAGTGGCCGCCGGATCCGCCGCTTGCCAGCGAAGGTGCCTTGCTGCTTCCGTGGGAGGAATGTGAAGCAATAGACGATCCAGAAAGGGTCCGTCCAAGAGGCACCAAGCGAGTTGTTATACTCTGGTTGCCCGCTGTAAATTTCAACCCTTATCCGTTGCGCTACTTCGCTGCGTTGATCGACCAGCTCGCCCCGGCGGGGACCCGCGACAAGATCGCCGTCAAGTTAATCGGCCCGGCGAATTCCACCGGTTTGCAGAACATGGTCCGCGAGGTGTGCTGGCACTGGGACCCGTTAAGCGTGACGAGGCAATTAGCACTCGATGGGGTCTCGATTATTTCGCCTCGGGCGACGGCTTCGGATCTTGCGCTTCTTTCGTCCGTTTCTTCCGACGAGAAATCAGTGAAGGAACTGCTCGAAAATAATGCCTTCCCGAATGCTACTCCGCGGGGCGGTCTGCAGTTTGTTCGTACGATAGCACCAGACGACTGGGTTTTGCGTGAAATGATTGCCGAGCTCGCGCGCCGCCGTGTCCCCATCGTATCAAAAGTGACGGCGGATGGTCAGGCGGTCTCAAGAGCTGACCACGTGGTGGTTCTAAGCGAATGGGATACTCCCTACGGACGCTCCTTGAGCACGACATTCGCGGCTGAGGCCTCCTGGCAGAGTGCCAATGATATCATTCAGAATCCGGAGAAGCAACCACGCTGGATTCACTCTTATCGTTACCTTCGTGGGATCGACGGTCAGTTGCCGGGGGATCTGAGCAAGGACACTCAACGCGAGCAAGGACAAAAGAACCGACTCGGCCAGGACTCAGTCGCGAGCGAGGCAACGGAGGGATTGAATCAGTCGGATTATCTCCGTCGTTTCGCCCGGCAGATGAAAGAAGATAACGCGCGTTGGAAACGTAAGGACGGTTACGGAATTAGGGCCATCGGTCTGCTCGGTTCGGACGTTTACGACAAACTCATGATTCTGCGCGCGCTGCGTCCGCAGTTTCCCGATGCTCTCTTTTTTACCAACAACTACGACGCGCATTTTGAGCGCCGCGACGACTGGGACGTTACGCACAATCTGGTTATCGCCTCGCCGTTTGGCAGCGCACTGCCAGAAATCTACAGCCAGCAACACATCGCACCGTTTCGCGATAACAATCAGACTTCCATGTACGTCGGCACGCTCGTCGCAACCGGACGAATGAAAGAAGAGGAAGCGGCTTATCTTTCGTGGCAACCCCGGATTTTTGAGATCAGCCGGCGGGGCGCCTATGAACTAAGTGAGCCGTGGTACCTCGAGGGCAAAAATCTTTCCGCGTCAAAGAAGACTTGGTTTCGGGATTGGCTGTTTGCACCTGGCGTCCTCTGGAAACTTATCGGCATCGCTCTGCTAATGCTGGCCATCGCTGCCTGGATCAGTGTTACCATCGCCAGACGCACGTTGCCTGGAGGGGGTACCGCCATTCAGCGTCTAAAACGCGCGCTCGTGAGTACGACCTTTTGGTTGGTCTGCGGGGGGCCGCTGATCGTTTTTTTAATCGCGATGATGGCGCAATATAGGGTTGCTGAAATCGCGCATTACAAACTTAGCAGTCCGGTAGCGAGCGATTATCTGACGAACCTCCTTGAGATTGGAGTCGTAGCCCAGGAACCGTTGGCCTTTTTCTCTGGAATCAGCGTTTGGCCAACTGAAATGCTGCGCATGGTAGCATTCATGCTTGCGATCTTTTTCATGTTTAAGGCGAGTTTCGATCTTCGTGCTAATGCGAAGAAGATCGAGACAGAATTTTCTTTTGCCCCATTACGATCGACGCGATTTCGATGGCGGGATCTTGGCATTGGGTTCGAACACTGGCGGATGAAGGAGCCTGCGCGAACTTCCCGTTTTTCAGCCGAAGAAGCATGGCAGGCCTATCTTTGCCGAAACAAATTTTGGCCGCGCTTTATTCGCATCGGAGTTCTTTTTGCTCTGTTTTTTTCGTTCTCCTTCATCATCTACAAGCTTTTTCCGCCGCCACCCGCCTCCGCTCGAGGCGAGATCGCTTTTTGGATCGACAAGGCTGTTTTTTTTGTGGCTGCAGTCGGTCTGATGCTCCTCTCGTTTTACGTGGTCGACGCCATCCAGTTGAACAGCAATTTCATTCGCATGTTTGGCCGGGAGGTAACTAAATGGAGCAGCGAGGTCGTCGAGCAATCTCACCGCAAACCGCCGCTGACGGAAAAGGAACTTTCTGCCTATCACGAAATCTTTTTCGTCGCACAGCGGACGCAGGTGGTCGCACCGCTAATATGGTACCCGCTTATCGTTCTGACCTTGATGATTGTCGCTCGGCTGTCTTTTTTTGATAATTGGACTTGGCCTGCGAGTCTGGTCTTGATCGCTGCCATCACTGCAGCGTGGGTACTCGGCAGCGCCATTTTGCTCAGACGCGCTGCAGAACAATTGCGTGAAACTGCGCTCAATGATTTGCGGCGCTTTCGCCTGTTGGGACAGGAAAGCGAAGCGAAACGGGAGACATTTGATGAGCTGATCACCGAAATTCGCGACCTCAAGATGGGCGCGTTCGCGCCTTTGACTGAGCAGCCCTTTATTCGCGCAGCCCTTTTCCCCGGGGCCGCCCTCGGTCTCCTCGCCGTCGGCCAGCGTTTGTTCGACCTATTCTAGTGAACGAAAAAACGCGGCTCCACCTCTGCGTCTAGAGTTCTCTTGCCAGAGAGCCACCGACCAACATATCAATAATGGCTCAGTGACGGTACTGCTGCCAGTCAGGGCCGGGGTTCTCCGTCTCGCCCGAATCGGATCTTGCGTCATCGGATGCGCATTGTTTGCTTTCACCGGCTGCTGGAAGAACGAGCCCATAGATGAAGCGAAGGCAGCCGGAAAAACAACCGCCGATTTTCCGCAGATTACAGCCGACATTTTCAAGCCGATGGACGGCGGCATCGAGCTTTCGCCAGAGGAAATCATGGGTCGCAATACTGGAATCTTTGGAGCGCTGGTAACCAGAATTTCTGGAATCACGCCGCGCAGGACAGCTTCGGGTTGATGGACCTCCTAAAGATGCTTGACAATCGCAAATTTCCCCGGGGCGAACGGTTTAAAACTTTGGGCTTAGTGAAAGACAAGGATAAATTGCTCGAGTATTTGAAAACGCTTTAGGGCATTTGTCCTACTCTTACTCGTGCACTTGCTTGTGCTCAATTTTGCCTATTTAAGCGTCGAGTTATCACGCGCGTAGGACATGGCCTAATGATTATGTAGGATATAACCCTACAAATAATCTTGACTGGCTGCCATAATCTTCGCCACACTCGGCGTCACTAAACGGATCTGATTCGGGCGGAGGACTTTTCCCGCTAGGTTCTTCGTCTCTTTCCGGACCCGCCACCTCAAAATCTATATAGCGGGGAAGGAAAGGAAGAATCATGAATCGATTCAAACCGACAGCTCCATCATTTCTCATTATGCTCGTGTTTGCCTGCTTTGTTTTCTTGCCGCAAATGCAAGCATTACCCCCAGAGATACCCGGGAATCCAGACGGGTGCTATCCCGCGTTCACGACAGCGGAAGGGTGCAATGCCCTTGCTCTCCTCGGGAGCGGCTTAGGAAACACAGGAGTTGGTTGGTATTCGCTCTTTTTAGCCGGTAACGCCAACTTCAACACCGGTGTTGGTGCTGGAGCGCTGGCCCTCACCAGTACGGGGGCGGATTCCAATACCGCAGTTGGCACTGGAGCGATGTTGCTCAATACCAGCGGCTTTGAGAACGTGGCCATTGGAACCGACGCGCTTCTCTATAATGACAGCGGCTCGGACAATAACGCAGTCGGTGCCTTCGCCCTCTTTAACAACACGACTGGCACGAACAACACGGCCAACGGTGCTTTCGCGCTCTTTAGCAACACCGAAGGCAACCTCAACACGGCCAACGGTCTTAGTGCGCTCTTTTTTAACACAACCGGCGGCGGCAACACGGCCGTGGGAGGTGATGCGCTCGTTTTAAACGACTCCGGCGGCCGCAACACAGCCATCGGTACCGGTGCGCTCTCGCAAAATACAATCGGCAGCAACAATATCGCGGTGGGCGGATCTGCCGGTCAAAATCTCACCACGGGCGATCACAATATCGATATCGGCAACCACGGTGTTGCCGGCGAGTCTGACACCATCCGCATCGGCGACATGTTTCACATAAGCACTTTCATCGCCGGCATAGTCGGTAGCGGCCCTTTCTCGTGCTCCGTAACGATTGACCCGGTCACTGGCCAGCTTGGTGTTGGTGGTTGTATCTCCTCCAAGCGGTTCAAGAAGGACATTGACCCCATGGGCAAGAGCAGTGAAGTGATCTTCTCGCTTAAACCAGTGACCTTCCATTACAAGAACGACAAGACCAACACGCCCCAATTTGGCTTAGTTGCTGAAGAAGTGGCAAAGGTGAATCCTGACTTGATAGCGGTGGACAAAGAAGGAAAACCCTACAGCGTCCGCTACGAGCACATCAACGCGATGCTGCTGAATGAATTCCTCAAAGAGCACCACAAAGTGCAGAATCAAGAGCGTAGGATCCAGGAACAGGAAGCCACGATCGCGCAATTGAAGAAAGAGATGGAGACGGTCGTCACTCGTCTCAAAGAACAGGACTCAAGAATCCAGAGAGTGAGCGATCAAGTCGAGATGAACAAAGCTGCACCGCAGCTCGTCGCGAGCGATTAATAATCGGAAGACTTGTAGCGCTGCTTGTAACAAGCACCGACCCCATCTTTTCATTACGCGTTTGACACAAACGCCTCTACAACGCTGCGCCCGAACTGCGAGAGTCGGAGTTTTTCTCCATAGTTGGCGTTACGTCACAGAACGGCACTCCCAGCGAAACGGCTTGTGCGCACGCGAGTTTTTATCTTGCCAATCTTGCCAAGTTTTTCCACACTCGGCGGCGCTAAACGGATCTGAATTAGGCGGAGGACTTTCCCCGCTAGGTTCTTCGTCTCCTTCCGGACCCGCCACCCCAAAAATGATATAGCGGGGAAGGAAAGGAAGAATCATGACTCTGAAAAAACAGATCAAAAGAGCAACGCCATCACTGTCTCTGATCGCACTCGTCCTGGCCTGTTTTGCGTTTTTGCCAAAAATGCAAGCGCAATTACCTCCAGAGATACCGGGAAACCCGGACGGGTGCTATCCCGCGTTCACGACGGCAGAAGGATGCAATGCTCTTGCTCTCCTCGGCGGTGGTATTGGAAACACAGCAATTGGTTGGTATTCGCTCTTTTTAGCCGGTGACGCCAGCTTCAACACCGGTGTTGGCGCTGGAGCGCTGGCCCTCACCAGTACCGGGGCGGATTCCAATACCGCCGTTGGCACTGCAGCGATGTTGCTCAACACCATGGGCAGCAACAACACGGCCGTTGGAACCGACGCCCTCCTCTTTAACGACAACGGCGACGACAACACTGCTGTTGGCTCATTTGCGCTCTTTAACAATGCCGACGGAGATAACAACAGCGCTTTTGGCCGTTCCGCGCTTCTTGAAAATGTTCACGGCTTCGCGAACACTGCCATTGGTCTTGCCGCGCTCTTGAATAATGACATAACCGGAGCCGGTCTTGCCAACTTCAATACGGCAGTTGGCGAAACGGCGCTTGGCAGTAACACTGATGGCGCTGCAAACACCGCTGTCGGCACTGGGGCGCTCGCTTCGAACCAGGCGAACGGCCTCACCGCCGTTGGTGCTTTTGCGCTCGAAAGAAACACCAGCGGTGCCGGGAACACGGCGGTTGGTGCTAATGCGCTTCTTGCCAACGGTACCGGCGAACGAAATACCGCCGTCGGCGATGACGCGCTCCGGAATAATAACGGTGCTCCGCCCAACGGAAGCCGGAACACGGCAGTTGGTGATAGCGCGCTCTTTTCCAACGTAATTGGCAAGGACAACTGTGCCTTAGGCACTTCAGCGCTCTTCAACAACGATTCACTTTACAACAATGCCTTTGGCGTTGAAGCGCTCAGGGACAACGTAGGCGGCGATTCCAATAACGCATTCGGTTGGCGAGCTCTTTTAGACAATGTCGACGGAGTCTTCAATAACGCATTCGGGTTTGGCGCGCTCGGCGCCAACGTAAGTGGCAGCTACAACACTGCCATCGGCGATACAGCAGGACTGGGTATCAGCGGTGATGGCAACGTGTGCATTGGCGAAGGCGTCCACGGTGGCCCCGCTGACAATCACATCACCCGCATCCGCAACATCGGCAACCCCAATTCTGCGCTGGACACCGGTGTGCCTGTTGTCTTCCCGGCCCTTACTGGAAATGGTGGTAACGTGCAGCTTGGCTACATCTCCTCGTCACGACGCTACAAAGAGGACATCAAACCGATGGATAAAGCCAGCGAAACGCTTTTCGCTCTCCAGCCGGTTACCTTCCTTTACAAGCGGGACAAGGATCCAGCGCACACCCTGCAATATGGGTTGATCGCCGAGGACGTAGCAACGGTGAACCCCGATCTGGTGGTAAACGATCCTGAAGGAAGACCTGCCACTCTGCGCTTCTTCAACATCCAAGCGATGTTGCTCAATGAATTCCTCAAAGAGCACAAGAAAGTTGAGGAACAAAACCGCAAATTGGCGAACCAGGAAACCGAGATTCAAGAACAAGAAGCCACGATCGCGCAGCTAAAGAAAGAGATGGAGGCGGTCGTCACTCGGCTCGAAGAGCAGGAATCAAAAATCCAGAGAGTGATTAATCAAGTCGAGATGAACAAAGCTGCGCCGCAGCTGGTCAGCAGCAACCAGTAGAGATTTTTAGTTAAGATTGCACGCGAATTAACGCGAATGGATCGCTATTAATTGTTTTTTCGTGTCGATCTGCGTGATTCGCGGGAAGATTCTTGCTTACAACGCGTCCGCGGTCGGCGCCCGCGGCTACAAAACCTCTTGTGCGCGCGGCGGTTCTCCGCCAGTTTCGTCCTGTCATGGCCGGAAATCGCAGGCTCGGTTGTCTCAGCATTTTCTTGTTTGTCGCGCTTTGCGTCAGTCTGTTCGTCAACTTTGTCCTGATGATTGCAGCGTTTCAGCGCCTGGGAGGCATCCGGGAAGCAGAACCGATCCCGCGTTTCCGCGAGATCCTGCTCCAAAGAGGCGTGCGCGCCAGCCTGGACAAAATCGCTGTCATCACCATGCGCGGCCTGATCAGCTCTTCGATCCCCGGCAACGTAAGCGATTCAATGGTCGATGACATGCGGGCGGCGCTGCAACAGGCCCGCGACGATAGTCGGGTAAAAGCCATCGTGCTGGAGATTGATTCGCCCGGGGGGGAAGTGACTGCCTCGGATGCAATCTACAGCGCGCTGGTCAAGACGCGCGCGAGGAAACCGGTGGTCGTGTATATGGATTCACTGGCAGCATCCGGAGGCTATTACGTCTCCTGTGGCGGTAAATTTTTGATGGCCAATGAGACGACGATCACCGGCAGCATCGGCGTCATCATTCAAACGTTGAATTATGAGCAGCTGTTCAACAAGGTGGGCCTTGCGTCCGTTATATTTAAGAGCGGCAAATTTAAGGACATGCTCAATGGCGCCCGACCAATCACGCCCGAAGAACGCGACCTTGTGCAAAACTTCATCATGAAAACTTATGACAAGTTTCTCGGCATCGTTGCGAAGGAGAGGAACCTCCCAGCCGATCACCTGCGTAATACGATTGCCGATGGCCGGATTTTATCCGGCAAGGAAGCATTCGAACACAAACTGATCGATGGCCTTGGCGAGTTGGACGACGCCTTCCACAAGGCAAAAGAATTAGGCAACGCGCCGGATGCCAAAGTGGTGAAGTACGGTCCGCCTTTTAGTCTAAGCCGTTTCCTGCGAATATTTGGAGAATCTGACGCAAAGATTGAACTCCAGCTTCCGAAGCAGCTTATTCCGCAACTGGAATCGGGGCGCGCGTATTTTCTGCCAAGCTATTACGCACCGTAACGGCGGGGTCCCATGCCATCCGCCAGCCTCTTTGCGGCATTCGGAGCCGCCCCAAGCCTCGTCCCAGGCGTCCTTTCGGTCCTTTATCTGCTTGCCAGCCTTTACGTCTACATTTCGCTGATTCATCAGATCAGCGCGAGAACACCGAACATCGCTGACACGGCCGCACCGGCGCGAAGGTTCGGGGTCCCGGAAGCAATACTCGCTGCGCTGTTGATTCTTTTTCTTTTGCTGAATATCGGCGCATCAGTTTCGCAGCCCTCGATCCAGTTCAGCGCGCGCAATCTTCTGGGAAATTTCCTTCTCACCGCTTTCGTCGTGCTCTTCGTAGTGACATTCCTTCATCTTCGCGGATTCGATGTCGGCGCGTTGGGCGGATTTTTCAGAGTAAGTTTTGCCCGGACCTTGAGCACCGGAGCGATCCTGCTGTTTTTTGCGTATCCACTGATCTTGTTGTCTGATGCCATTACGCAGCGGCTTTTCGGGGGCGGCTCGAGCAAGCAAAACATCGTCGAGTTTTTCAGCGGATCGCGCACGATCGAGCAGCGGATGATGATCATTGTTTTCGCGATAGCGATCGCCCCGGTGGTTGAGGAGTTTCTTTTTCGATTTTTTATTTACGGTGTACTCAAGCGTTATTTCGGCCGTCTTCTGGGCATCACATTCAGCGCGCTGCTGTTTGCCGCAGCGCACGCACATTTCCCCTCGTTTGTGCCCTTGTTCGTCCTGGGAAGTTGTTTCGCGATTGCCTACGAATGGAGCGGTTCGATCCTGGTCGCGATGACAATGCATTCGCTTTTCAATTCGCTGACTTTAACAGCCCTTGCGTTTCCGGAGATTTTTTCTCCATGAAACTCCGTGATCTGCGCGAAGACCGGCTTCTCGATCAGCTTTTGTCCCGCCTTCCGCGCGGAAAATCGGTTGTTGCAGGCGTGGGCGATGATTGCGCTGTGGTCGAAACGGTGAATCGCGACAGCTTTCTTGTACTAAAAACTGACTGCGTTGTGGAAGGCGTGCATTTCTTTCGGGGAACGAATGCACGGGACGTTGGTTGGAAAGCAATGATGCGTCCGCTCAGCGATTTTGCCGCCACCTCAGCGCTGCCTGAATTCGCGCTCATTACGCTTATGGTCCCCGAACAAACCGAAGTACGGTGGATGAAAGAGCTTTATCGCGGGCTGCGCCGGGCTGCGAAGCGGTTTCAAGTCAGCATAGTCGGCGGCGAGACGAGCAGCACGCCCGGGCCAATCGCCATCTCCGTGAGTGTGATTGGATTTGTTGAAAAGAGGCGTGCGATATCGCGCCGGGGCGGCAAGCCGGGTGACGATCTTTTCGTTACTGGCCGGCTCGGGCGTTCCTTGAAAAAAAAACATTTACAATTCATTCCGCGAATCGTGGAGTCGCGCTGGCTTACGGATAATTTCTCCATCCACGCGATGATGGATCTGAGCGATGGCTTGGGAACGGATCTTCCGCGTTTGGCGCGTGCCAGTAAAGTCGGATTCAAAATCGACACGAAAAAGCTGCCGCTCACCCGTGGCGCAAATATCAATGATGGAATTTCTGAAGGCGAAGATTACGAATTGCTCTTCGCAATTTCACCGCGCCACAGCGACCGCCTGATGCGAAGCTGGCGAAGAAAATTTCCAAATCTGCCACTGACTCGAATTGGTTCGCTCAATCGAAAATCGAAAATCGAAAATCGAAAATTACCAGGTGGCTACGTTCATTTCCAACAGTCCGACTGAGACGGAAGTGATTGGGCGGCGACTCGCAGAGCATATCAGCGTCGGATCGATTTTGGCTCTCAAGGGAGATTTGGGCAGCGGTAAAACGTCCTTCGTCAAAGGTCTCGTCGCCGGGTTGGGTAGCAGTGCCAGTGTGACGAGCCCCACGTTCACCATCCTGCACGAATATCGAGGAGGGCGACTACCCGTTTACCATTTCGATTTTTTTCGTGTGGAAGACAGACAATCCGTCGAACGACTTGGCCTCGATGATTACTTCTTCGGTGACGGCCTCTCAGTAATCGAATGGGCCGACCGTTTTCCCAAATTCATTCCCGAACAAGCGCGGTGGATTTTGTTTGAGATAAAATCGGAGAATCAGCGGGCGATTACCCTGCAATGAAAATTCTCGCGTTAGAACTTTCCACGTCGCGGGGTAGCCTGGCGTGGCTGGATGGCGAAGTTGAGGTTGCACGCGAATGGCCAAACGACCGAAAGAATTCGGCTGCATTTTTCGAGAACCTCGATGCTGTAATGAAAAAATTTGGCGCGCCGGACACGATCCTTGTTGGCCTTGGCCCTGGTTCGTACGCAGGGACGCGCATCGCCATTTCCGCTGCA
>WNFZ01015687.1_pt1 | contig 12328 bp, 11 predicted proteins | sample 5400081 | NCBI WGS metagenome assembly WNFZ01 (sample SAMN13153365, study PRJNA577476) | soil metagenome | isolation source: 80 cm soil or saprolite under grassland replicate 1 | place: USA:California | collected 2016-06-15
TGCCGCCAATTGAGTCAAATTATCAAAGGTGTTCGCATTCAACTCTGTGTCTTCAATGCACACGCCAAAGGTGTCTTCGACAAATAAGGCGAGATCCATCAGACTGAAAGAATCAATCAAGCCACTAGAAATCAATGGCTCATCAGCCGCGATCTTGCGATTCGGCTGTTTAAGAACTTGCGTCGCAATATATTTTTCAAGATTAGAAATAGTCGTGTCGGTCACAAGAAATTCCTTCGATGATTTTATGGTTTTGTGTTGCAGTCAATTGACTGCAAAGTTGGATTAATCTGTTCTATGAGCAGGCGCTCACCCTCTACAGAAAGATGAAGACCAGCATCTGAAAAATATTCAGGCGGGATGACGTTCCACAAATCCAGATAATTCCATCCCTCGTTTTTTGCCTGAGTTGCAATGTACTCCCGATACTGATCATATGCCCAACGAGGATACCCACTATTGTAGCGCACCGTCGAATTTGCTTCGTTCGCGATAAAAATAGGCTCATTCACTATCAAAATCGGTACAGGCTTAGCCATAGCATATCCGGCTGTTAGGGCACTGAACATTAACGTATCCTTTATATCTTCTGAGGGTTGCAGGCCGTGATAAATCGGATTATCGCCCACGTCAAAATTGGGCGGATCATCTTCAGCCAAGGTATTGGAATCTTCACCGGTGGCTGTCCATAGGAATCCGAGCATTTGAAGTTTAATCTGACGAGCCAGATTCGATCTTTGACCAATTAATGTCCTTCCATAAAATTTAGACGCAGTTTCAAATTGCTTGCCTTGCTTAAAAGGAATGTCATAAGTATTCAGTATCTTTGTCACGCGTTCAGGATTTGCAATCAAAAACGGATTAGTCCGTTGGGATGTCAATGTATTGAGCGTAACAAACCAAACAATAAGGTCTGGTTTATACTCCATAGCCTTATCCAAGATGACCAGGTCTTTGAGGATAGAGGGATGGGGATAGCCGAGGTCATATGCTTTTATCGTTTTATCCTCGCACTGTATATTCAAATTATTCCACTGCTCCGAGATCACTTCATGCGCGCCTAGACCTTCTCCCCAAACAGAAGAATCCCCAAGTAATACAACGCGATATTCCTTCGGTCTTTTGGGTGCCGAAATTAAATGAGATGCAAACATGGCGTTGACATTATCGACTGTGATACTGTAAAGGTCGCCGCTCACCCCAAAAGGTAACCGTGTCCGCCCTGGATACATAACGTTGTAGCCAGAAACTATAAAGCCTTGTGGATTGATCAAAGCATAAGCGATATTAATGATTACAAACAGACACAATGCTTTGGCTAGAACTCGGAAGGGATTGATTTCTAATTTCATGCAACACCAAACAAGATTGCCAGCGTACTCCACACTTTGGCGGGAGTGGAGAGGGTGAAAAACAGCCAACCAAGTGACACATAATTAAACGTCAAAAAAATACTGGAGTATCTCAAAAGCACCTGACCTGTGCGCGTTTCTGCCCAGGCAGGCGTATGAGTTTTCAAAAAGTCACTCCACCGATTTTGAATAAAAAGCCCGGCACCATGCCACAACCCCCAAAGGATAAAACCTACTGTCACCCCATGCCATAAACCGATCAAGACCATTGTACTGATTTGTGCAACCAGAATAACTAAGTAAGAGGGTATTGTTTGCTTGTTAGAACGCATGGCACGAGTCAATGGATTGAAAAAATAATTGCGAAACCACTGCGTTAACGTCATGTGCCAGGAATTCCAGAACTGGGTGAGATTCGGTTTCAAATAGGGGGAAGCAAAATTCTCAGGCAATCGTACGCCAAGCAACCTGCCCAAGCCAATCGCGATATCCGTATAGCCGCTGAAATCAAAATAAATCCGTAAAGAATAACTGTATAAAAGAACCCACATCCATACTGGAGAACTTACTTGCTGCGCAAACACATCATTGAGGGCAATCCATGCCAGAGCATCAGCAATAACGAACTTCTTGAATAGTCCTAAAAAGAAACGGCTACCTGCCTCAATCCAGCCTTCTCGATCGAGCACCAGGGGCTCCTTTAAATCACGAGTGAAGCGCTCCAATCGATCAATGGGGCCCGCAGTAAAAGAAGGGAAGAAAATCACGTAATTTACATATTCCGCAAGCGGGACAGGTGGCAAGCGCCCCGCTTTTCGGTCAAGGATAGTGTGCAGCAGCCGAAATGCAACGTAGGAAAACCCAAGCCATGAAAGGGAAATAAATCCACTCGCTTCTTTCCCGCGAAACGTTGATACCGCTTCGAATAGAGCGCTCAACGCTGATGACACCTTGATCAGAACAAATAGAAGGATCAAAGCAACTGCTGCAATGACAAATAAAATAGGTGGAAATTCCCTAAAGCGCGCCATCAAAAAAACAAAAGTCAATAAGATCATAATAAAGATTCCGACCCACTGCGGTCTCGGTGTGGCGCTAATGAAAATCTGCTCGAGTCGAAAGTATCGATTCAAATCCATAAGGAGGATCACACCTAACAAGACCACTACGGGAGGTAAATTCTGTCTCCAGCCGCGCACCTCAGGAGTTGAGGTCAGCAACCAGGTAAGTACTGTTATCGCTAGCGTAGCGGTTGGAAGCCAAAATGTTAAAGTAATCTGGTCTTGAGGAGGTTGCAGCCAAAAGATTATGAATGCACTGACTCCAAGCAGCACCAATGTGCGCCCATTTTTCAATTGTCCAACTAGGAAGGCAAGTGCCGCAATAATGAAAAGCTGCAATATGGACATTTAGAATCCCTGATAAATCCAAGTTGGCGATGTGTCGGCAGTGAAGATAACCAGCGCAATCAAAATGAGGCAGAGCAGAATTGCCAAGAGATTCTCACGTGTGAGGAGAAGATGCAATAACTTTTTCATATAGTAGAGAAAAGCCTTTGAATTTCGGTACTAAACTTCATCGGATTTTATAAATCCTTACGTACTCCAGTCCGTTAATCCAGACAGAATATTCGGGTTTTAGATTTCTTAAACGATCTAAAACCTCACTTGGGAGATTACGTTGCCATTCGTGAATGTAGATAACAATATAATCTGATTTGCTGAACTGGTTCCAGTTATCAGATGTCCATTGGTGATCGATATCCAGCGGGAGAACCTTGCTTTTTGAGATGTAAGAAAACGGACCGATCCCATACCAGGCCAACACTTGGAGTTGATCCGAATTCGGCTGGCTGTTGATATAGCGTGCCGCTTGATCCAGACCCTCGCCCCATCCAATTTGCATAACTTCTACGGCTCGTTGGGTGCCTCCTAGCAACGGGTTATAGTAACTGAAGAAGTAGGGGGAAGGAGTCCAAGCCAGCACGGCTTGAATAAACATAAAGCTGAGCAGTAATCCTACCGGCAAAAAACTTCTCCATTTTCCATGCAAAAGTTTTCCTACCGATCCAACTAACCAGACCAAACCTACGCCTGCCACTAAATCCATTACCACGATAGAGGGGATAATATAGCGGTCAAACTTCTTTAATCCCATGCTCATTAAAGCACCGAATCCTACAGAAAAGAATACCAAGACTGCCATATTCCATAATTGGCTCCTAGTCCCTTGTAGAAGCTTACTCTCGCTAGTTTGATTTTCAGATAAAGAATTGGGGCTTTTACCACTCCCAAGGAAAACAAGCATCCCTTGGAAAAACAACATGGCAGTCGCAAATAGTCCCAACAACACCACAGGAGTCGTTCGCCACAGAAAACTGATTGGATAGAACCTGATGTCAGGAATGTCTCCATTCGCGTAAATATTTCCATTGAAAAACACTGACGAATCATGTCCTGTCTCGGCATATCCAATGGCCTCTTTAAGCATCTTAACCAGACTGCCTACCGGGTCTATCCACATCGATGGCCAAAGTAAATAAAATACCAGTATGCCAACCATGCCCCAAAGGGTCGTCACCTTTGCAATTTGGAAAATGGATTTCCTCCATTCTGTCTTGCTCCTGTTGCTTCTTGAACGTAGTTCATCGAATAGCATCAGTGGCCCTATCAGAGGGATGAGAAATAGACCAGGGGATTTTGTCAGCCATGCCAAGCCTGCCGCCACAGCCGAAACCATTAGTGTTTTCACCTTGTGATCACTCACATAGACCAATAAGGCTAATAATGAGAGTAGCATTAGGTCTGCCAATAATCCATCCGGTTGGAGTATTCTGGATAAGGCAATGTGGAAAGGGTCAAAAGCGATTAACAGGAAACCTGCAAGCGCTGACACCGTACCGACGAGCCGGCGGGCAAACAGGAAACTGAGGCTCAATATCAGTATATGCAAAAGAAACATTGTCTGGCGACCTGCTACCAAAATCTGAAGCGGCAGGTTGGCATCACGTTTCTCCAGGTTGGCCAATCCGATGGGTCGGTTATGCTCAGAATAATTGTCTTTATAGGCAGGATAGGCTTGCATGTAACCAGTCAGACCAGCCCACATGACTGTCACCCCGGGATGACCTACCTGGAACGTACTTGCGAAATCATGGTGAGTCAGCGCATAATAAAACAAGCCTGAATATTTCAGCCAGACGCTTTCATCGGTCGTAACGAAGCGATTCAAGGCAAACCAGCGTGGTGCTCCAATTGCCAAAATCAGTCCACAAATAATCACGATTTCCCGTAAAAGATGATTGGAGCGGCGCACTGACTCTGCAACTCCAGAGAACATTTTTTTTGGATTTATACCGAATGGCAAGGACTTGAAGGAACCGTGAAAAGTAATCATTGGCTTTCAGATGGCTTCATACTCAATAACTTGAAATCTATAACAACTCACTTCTTGCGTTTTTGACTACTCACTAGGACTGTCGTAAATAAGCTTCCATGAATTCGTCCAATTCACCATTGAGGACAGCTTGCGTATTTCCCGATTCATGTTCGGTGCGATGATCTTTCACCATTTGATAGGGGTGTAATACGTACGAGCGTATTTGACTTCCCCATTCGTGCTCGTAAGATTCGCATGGCAAATTCGCGATTCTGAGTCTGTGAACGCTCATTCTGACAGGTAACAACGATCCCCGTAGGAATATGCGTAATGCGGACGGCCGTTGCGTTTTTCTGGACGTTTTGCCCTCCTGCCCCGGACGACCGGTAAACATCTATTTTGATGTCTCCAGGGTCAATTTCAATTTCAGCCTCATCCATTGCAACCTGGGGAAGCACCTCAACAAGCGCGAAGGAGGTATGCCGGCGGTGTGCGGCATCGAAGGGTGAAAGCCGTACAAGACGATGAACACCTTTCTCAGAACGAAGATATCCAAAAGCATATTCACCATCGACCGCAATGGTCACGCTCTTAATGCCTGCTTCTTCGCCTTCAGTCAGATCAAGGATTTCGGTTTCGTATCCATGCGCCTCTGCCCAGCGCAAATACATACGTTCGAGCATGGCAGCCCAATCTTGCGAATCAGTTCCACCCGCGCCTGCGTGAATGGCAAGGATCGCTGAGTCATGATCATACTTGCCAGAAAGCATCGCGGTAAAAGATCGCTTCTCTAGTTCAGTTTCGATGGCCGAAGTTTCGGCTTCGAGTTCAGCGCGTAGACTTTCATCATCGAGCTGAGCAAGTTCAAGTGTATCATTCAAATGATGCGAAAAACTGCGCCAAGAATCGACTTCCGCTTTGATTGTATTGTATTGCTTCATCACCTGTTGCGCTTGTGAAGGGTTGCTCCAAAAATCAGGCCCTTCTACTTCTTTTTCAAGTTGGGAAAGTTTAAGTTCCTTTGACTCAAAGTCAAAGACGCTCCAGTAACTGACGGGTCAAGTTCTGAGCAGACTGTAAACGATTCACAAGGTCTTGCATTTTTCCTCCAAAGTTATAATGCTTCAGTTGCCGTCTCGTAGTACACAACAGACGGCGCTCAAAGCAGTAAGTTATTGACTCAATATGCCTCGAACAAACGCATCTGGGTCAAAAGGAATTAGGTCTTCAGGCTTTTCACCCAGGCCGGCAAATAAAATGGGCAATCTCAGTTCACGCTGGATGGCAAATGCCATACCACCGCGCGCGGATGAATCCAGTTTTGATAGTATTATGCCTGTCACACCCACTGCTTCTTTAAATGCCTTTGCCTGTTGCAAAGCATTTTGTCCCGTTGTGGCATCCAGGACAAGCCAGACAGCATGGGGCGCGCTTGGTAGGGCCTTCCCAATTACACGATCAATCTTTTTTAGTTCTTCCATTAAATTGAAACGCGTATGTAAACGACCCGCGGTATCGATGATGACGAAATCGACGCTGCGCGCTGCGCCTGATTGGACTGCGTTGAACGCGACCGCGCCCGGGTCTGATTCAGGCACGCCTGCAATCACATCGATCTTTAGCCTATCCGCCCAAACCTGGAGTTGATCCACTGCCGCGGCGCGGAATGTATCCGCCGCGCCAAAGAGCAGAGTCTTCCCTTCAGACTGGAATCGTTGTCCAAGTTTCGCAATGGTCGTGGTCTTACCGGAACCATTCACACCAACCACCATAATGACCGAAGGTTTGTTCTCCCAACGGAGGGCTGGCGGAGAGTCAAGTCTAGCACGAAGCTCGGCTCGCAACGCCACGTAAAGTTCATCTGAGCGAGTGAGGCCCTGGCTTAGAAAGACTCGACGAAGGGATTCCAAGATTTCGGTTGTGGTCTCGATTCCCAAATCTGCTTGAACAAGCAGAGCCTCTAAAGCATCCCATGTTTCGTCTGTAATCTCGGTAACACCTAGGAGTTGTGCGAGCTGTCCAAACGCGGTTTTGCTCGTTTTTGCAAGCCCGCTTTTCCATTTCTCAAAGAAATCAGCCATGACGGGCGATTATATCATGGGGGTTTCTATGATATACTTTTTTTCCGACTGAGGGCAATTCCAGTTTAGTTGCCATAGACTCTGCCTTTTAAGGCAAAATAATAAAAGGTGTATGACCATGTCAAACGAACCAATCCATGTTACTGATGCCGCATTTGAAAAGACTGTGCTACAGTCATCCATTCCTGTGATTGTAGATTTTTGGGCGCCATGGTGCAATCCATGTAAGATGGTCGCGCCGACTCTCGACAAGCTAGCAAAGGAATATGAAGGGAAAATCCTGATTGCGAAGGTAAACACGGACGAAAATCCGGAATGGATGATGAAGTATGGGATTCAGGGAATCCCAACCATGCTGTTCGTCTCCAATGGAAAAATTGTTCATCGCCAGGTTGGTGCTTTACCAGAGCGCATGTTGCGCGATGTCGTGACACAGTTCATGGAGGTTGTCAGTCAGTCGTAGCCTCGCACGCATCGCTTCACCCTTTCATGAAGCGTGCGGGGTAGCCCGAAGGAGGGCATGATGAAAAAGACTGGTGTTGTTCTTGGTTTGATTTTTGCATTATTGCTCGGCGCTTGTATTCCGATCCCTGGGTTTACGACTCCTACTCCTGGAACTGGACCCACTGTGGATACAGCGGGAACCTCGGATGCGCTGTTCAAGACCGCTGTCGCACAAACGCTGACGGCTCAGCCTACGCCAACCTCTCTCCCCGCGACCAATACGGCAACTTTTCTTTTCGCGACACCTCTCCCTCCTAACACTGATACACCACCGGCTACCTTCACGCCCTTATCCAACCTAACGACAACTCCAGTCACGGCCACGAGCGGCCCTGAAAGCCTGACATCCACAGCAACACTTGCTGCGGGGCAAGTGACTGCTATATGGACTCTTGCTATACGTAAGTATGGAACACAACCACCCCTGGTTCCTTTTTCGCACATCACTTTAATTAACAAGGCAAAAGCGGAAGCTTATATCTCTCTGCATGTGGACCTGCCGGAAGGCGGGAATTCAGTGATTGAATATCCTGTTGAAGGAAGAATAAAAATTGAGGCGCCAGTTGGATTCTATCGTTATGTAACCTGGGTGGGCGGCAGGAAGATGGTTGGAGAGTTTCGGCTTCATCAAAACGATGAAATATCAATCACCTTATACAGAGATAGAGTTGTTATTAAATAGGCTACTCCATAAAACATCCAATCAATCGAAAGTGAATCAGTAAATGAAACGAAATGTATTTGTCATTAGCGTTGTATTCATTTTGCTTGTGAGTGCGTGCGCTCCACAAGCCACGCCGACTGCGAACCCAGTCGATATTCAACATACTGCTGAGGCAGCCGCCTTTACCATGGTGGCTGAGACTCAACAAGCATTACCAACTGATACCCCTGTCCCACCGACAGAAATTCCAAGCTTAACTCCTCTACCCTCAAATACACCTCCTCCTTTGCCTGGACTTGGGACACAAGAAGGGCTTCCAACAGCAGGAGCACTGCCAACTGGTGTGCCAACGTTTACTCAGCAAGTTCAGCAATCCTCATCGGGTTCTACAAACAATCAGGATATCTGTAATCAACCATTGACAGCCTGGCAAGGACCTACTGCAAATTTCAGCATATCAAACCAAACCAAACCTGAAGGAACAATCGTCTTGTCTATGTATGTGGTAACGGACTTGAATCAATGTGGGTATCTCGTTATCAATGGTGACAGCTTCTCAGGTCCAATTGGGCAATATAGTGCTGGAGCATTTATCACCGGCAAACAAAATTTTAAAGCATTCGGAAGTTTCAGAATTACCGAAGGCAATTGGGCAATTGTTGTTAGAAACGACAGCATCCTTGCTAAAGGCGGATGTTCCCCGAATTGCTAAATTCATAGGAGATCTTCATAAGCATGAAACATTTTTCCACACTCATCATCGTACTTGCAATTGCCATGATCATCAGCGCATGTGGAGCACCAGCCGCGCCAACCGTTAACCCCGTAGATGTGCAAAACACTGCGGTAGCTGCCGCGTTTACAATGATTGCAGAAACTCAGGCAGCGATCCCAACTGTACCATCCCTGCCACCACCCACACAAACGCCTTTGCCGACAAATACACCTTTGTCACTCCCAACATTGGAAGCGACTTTTACCGCTGCACCAATAACAAATAACAATGGCAATTCCAACACCGATCCCTGCGCAACCAGAGTGCTTGGATCTCCAAAAGGGAAAGAAACCACAATTAGAATTGTGAACACCACAAAAGTGGCTGTTACAGTATCTCTTTATCTTAATGAGACAGAGGGCCAGGGTGAGTGCGGCTATAGGTCTTATAGTCTTGCCAGGAATGGGGATGTTGTGATCACAGATTTGGTTTACGGTTGCTACAACTTGTGGGCATGGAGTGATGACCCGAAAGGCAGATTCAATTCGAGCGGCTATGGTTGTATCAATAATCCTGACAAATGGACATTTGAAGTTACCTCAGCAGTTATCAAATTCACAGGTCCGTAGACCAATAAGGATAAATTCACAAAAAGAGGTAACTGGGATTCTACTCACCTCTTTTTTATTTCACTTGTTTGTTAAATGATAATTAACTGCTAGGCTTGATTTGTAAACAGCCATTGATCCAGAGTCTTTTCTGGCTCACGGTTCTGGATCGATTCTACTAATGAGAGCAAGACGGGCATTCGTCAATTTGATTAAATCAGTGACGGGTAATTTGATATTTAGTCCTCTCTGTCCTCCCGAAATATGGATCTCAGAATAATTTTGGGCAGCAGAATCAATCACAACTTGAAATCCTTTATTGATCAAAGCGAGGGGTGAGATTCCACCGGCTTGCAAGCCGGTCAACTGTTCGGCTTCACGCTCGGTTGGCAAATGAACTTTCTTCTCTCCTAGAAACCCGGCAAGCAATTTCAAATCCACAATGTTCGGTCCAGGAATGACCGCTAAAATCGGCTTCCGAGGCTTATCGCGTGTGACAACGATCGTTTTGAACACGGTTTCAGGCAGCACATTTAGAAATTCTGCTGTTTCTAAAGCACCCAGTTTTTCAGCAGGTGTTTCAAAAGCGATGTATGAAATCTTGTGAGAATCCAAAAAGCGAGTGATATTGTTTACTGTGGACATTTGAAATCCGTATGAGGCTAATTTTCCTCATTTTACTGCTTATCTACGCACGTAGTACAATTACAAAGTACCGCATAAATGACCAAACAAAAATTTTGATTTTAGGTAATAAGTGGCTTAGAAAAGTTTAGTCATTTATGCAACAAGCGGTAATCCCAATGAAAGCCATCAAAACTACTGTTCCGTTGGAAAGATTGTTAGAGCAGCTCCCTGAAAATTATACGCTCGCTGATAGGGAGTTGATTCAGCGCGCTTATCGTGTGGCAGAAGAAGCACACCGCGAACAAAAACGGAACTCAGGCGAGCCCTATATCAACCATTGTCTTGCGGTTGCAAGCATCCTTGCCGATTTACGCGTCCCTCCAGAGGTGGTGGCGGCCGGGTTACTTCATGACACGGTTGAAGATACAACAATTACACTAAGTGATATCAAGCGGGATTTTGGCTCGACAATAGCTACTTTAGTAGACGGCGTCACAAAGCTGACCAATCTCCCTCGTGTTTCGCGGGGCGACCAACATGCGGAGAACTCCAATGGTAACAACGGAACTGAGCCCTTGGATTCTTCGCCTAGTGATGCTACTCTTGGCAGAAAACGCGACTTGGTCTCTGAAACCTTGCGTAAGACCTTTCTGGCTATGGGAGATGACGTCCGTGTGGTGCTTATTAAGCTAGCTGATCGTCTACATAACATGCGGACTTTGGGCTTCATGCCAGAGTCCAAGCGTAAGCGCATCGCAAAGGAAACACTGGATATCTTTGCACCGCTTGCGAATCGACTTGGCATCTGGCAGATCAAATGGGAACTGGAAGATCTGGGATTTCGCTACTTAAATCCAGAAAAATATAAAGAGATCGCGGAACAAATTCAGGAACGTCGCCCAGATCGGGAAGCTCAAATAGAAACGATCAAAGCAGATCTCACTAAATTATTGGAGAGCCATAACATCAAAGCAGAAATCAGCGGGCGCCCCAAGCACATCTACTCAATCTACAAAAAGATGACGCAAAAGGGAAAACCTTTCGATCTCGTACGCGATGTGAGAGCCGTCCGACTCATTGTTCCAGATGTCCCATCTTGTTACGCGGCGTTAGGTGTGATCCACACGCATTGGCGCCCTATTCCTGGCGAGTTCGATGATTACATTGCTGCGCCAAAAGATAACTTTTATCAATCACTGCACACGGCGGGCTCCACACCGATTGATTTTGCTTATCACGTCCACACGGACATTGGCCATCGCTGTCGAGGCGCGCGAGTGAACGGGAAATTGGTTCCGTTGTATCAAGATTTGAAAACAGGTGATCAAGTTGAAATCCTGACGGCGAAGCGGGGCGGACCTAGCAGAGACTGGTTGAATCCGAATCTAGGGTTGGTTAAAACACAGCGCGCCCGCTCCAAGATCAAAGCCTGGTTCAAAAAGCAGGAAGACGAACAGAATCTCGCACAGGGACGCGCCACGCTGGAACGCGAGTTACAAAGGCTTGGCATTTCAGAAATCAATTTCGAAAAGATGGCGCGTGAACTTGGATTCAAAGTTCCTGAGGAGATGTTCATCGCGCTGGGATGTGGAGATCTTTCAGTCAACAAAGTGATCAAGCAAATCTCTGAAACCGAAGAGACGGCTGACATTCTCGAAGTAACAATTCCAGCGCAGGAAAAGAAATCTTCGACTGATGCTGTTGAAGTAGTGGGCTTGAAAGGTTTACTCTGGACGATGGCGCGTTGTTGCAACCCTATGCCCGGCGATCAAATCGTTGGCTACATCACGCGCGGACGTGGCGCCACGATTCATCGTCAGGATTGCCCCAATATATTACGCCGCAAAGATACCGAGCGCCTCTTGCAAGTGGGTTGGGGAAAAGTCGAACAAACCTATGCAGTGACGATCACGGTCAAGGCGTATGACCGCCAGGGGTTGATGGGAGATATTTCCACATTGCTTCAGGCTGAAAACGTCAATATCGCAGATGTCTCTGTAAACTTTAACCGCACCGTCGCAGATATAAAACTTGTCGTTGAGATCCGTGATCTTGCGCAGTTAAGTCGCATCCTCACGCGCATTGAAAATTTACCGAACGTACTTGAGGCACAACGCACGAAACCAGGCTAGCCCTCCTTGAGGAGTGGGGTATAATCTCGCCGCTTTCAAATGACAATGTCTTTACTTAGTGTAGAGCAAGCGCGAGAGCGCATCCTTTCTCGTTTCCAACCCGTCACAACTGAAACGCTGTCACTCACGGGATGTTCAAACCGCGTGCTGGCACAAGATATCAGCGCGGCGAATGATCTTCCTCCGTTCGACAACTCCTCCATGGATGGATTTGCCGTCCGTGCGGCGGATGTGGCAGAGGCCGCGACCGCTTCCCCGCGCAGCCTG
>WNFZ01004908.1_pt1 | contig 12325 bp, 11 predicted proteins | sample 5400081 | NCBI WGS metagenome assembly WNFZ01 (sample SAMN13153365, study PRJNA577476) | soil metagenome | isolation source: 80 cm soil or saprolite under grassland replicate 1 | place: USA:California | collected 2016-06-15
GAGGCGGTACACGACCTTGTCTGGCCGCTCGCGTTGGGCGACCTCTCGTCTGGTCACCAACCCGTCGCGGACCAGCCGGTCGAGGACCTGGTAGAGATGGCCGATGTTGAGTTCGCCCCACTGCGGACCGATGGCCTCCTCGAAGCTCGCCTTCAGCTCGTACCCGTAGCTCGGACCCTCGGCGAGTATCCCGAGGACCGCATGGTGGATGGGCACCCGCGGACTCCTTCCTCGTCGACCGCCAAACCGGGGACGCTCCTCGGATCGTATTGCATTGTGACAAGGTATACGGTCACGATGTAGCAGCGGGATCGTACGGGGAGCGGAGCGTGGGGAGATTCATCTGGAGCCAGCGCCTTCACCGTCGGAGCCGAACGGCCACCTTGGCTCTCGGCATCCTGGTGGCGGCGGTGAGCTTCACGCTACTGACATCCGCGGTCACGACAAGCGCTCTTGAGGCCCGGGGTACCGTTGCCGGGAACTGGCGGACCGCGTACGACATCCTGGTCCGGCCGAAGGGCTCGTTCACCGCGCTCGAGCGAACGGACGGGCTGGTCTCCGAGAACTACCTGAGCGGCATCTTCGGCGGCATCACCTTGCGGCAGTGGAAGGCCATCTTGGCTATCCCGGAGGTGGAGGTGGCTGCCCCCATCGCGAACATCGGCTACATCCTGCCCTTTCAGGAGGCGCCGATCTCGATCGACCGGTACCTCACGAACGAGCCGTACCAGCTGTACCGGATCCGGCAGGTGCGCCTCGCCAACAACGGACTGTCCACCTACCCGGACGGCGATCTCTATGTCTACTACACACGAGCCCACCGCTTCATCGACAAGGCCGGTGACCCCCATGAGGAGGTTCCCGGCCAGCCCGGGACATTCCCGGTCTGTAACGGCTACAACTACTCGGGGCCGCTTTCACCCAGGTCTCCCTTCGACCAGGCCAGCCGCTCATACATGCGCTGCTTCTCGTCCCTCTCACCGGACGTGGCCCGCAAGGAGTACGGGGAGCCGTTCGGCGCAGTGGTGGGTCAGGCGAGCGATGTGAACTTCCCGATCCTGCTGGCCGCGATCGACCCGGTCCAGGAAAACCGGCTCCTGGACCTCGACGGCGCGGTGGTCTCGGGACGGTCTCTCGGAGCGAGCGAGAGTTGGCAGACCGTTCCCGATCCGTCCGGTGGCGACTACAAGGAGCGCGTGGCCCCGGTGCTCGCCAGCACTACGACATACGTCGACGAGACTCTCCAGACGACGGTCGAACGGCTGACCATCCGAGGCGGGGTGGACCTGCAGAAGACGCTGGCGTCGAGTAGCGCCCGCTCCTTCCTGCACGGGTTGCAGGGCCGGGCGGTGGGGACGCAGCGGTACCCGCTGCAGTCGGTTTACGACAGGTTCCTGGACCAGGCGATCGGAGGGCTGCACCTGTCCTTTGAGTCCTACCGCACGGTCTCCCCGGTCGACTACCGCGAGCTCCGCCGAGACCGCCTGGAGCCCGTCCCGACGACGAATCCCAAGTCAGTGTGGAAGAGCGAGCTCTATGGCACCTATCTGAATGCCCCGACCGAGAACAGCGACGTGCAGTTCCGCAAGCTCGCCTCTCGCGCCGGCGATACGAGCCTGGTGGACGGGGTCATCAACCTGCCGGGAGTGAAGGCGGTCGGCGAGTTCGACCCGATGAAGCTGCCCGGATTCAGTCCGCTCTCCAAAGTGCCCCTCGAGACCTACTACCCTCCGGTGGCGGAGCCCGCTGACGCGGCGAGCCGCGAAGCACTCGGGGGCGGCCCGCTCCTGCCGACCCTGAACGTTGGCGGATACATCGCGCAACCCCCACTCATGCTGACCACCCTTCAGGCGGCTCGGCTGTTCTTCAATCCCCAGTACTTCACCGGCGCGAAGCCCAAGGCCCCCATCGGCGTGATCCGGGTCAAGGTCTCGGGCGTGACCGGGCCCGACTCTTTGAGCAGAGAGCGTGTCCGGCGAGTGGCGCAGGCCATCCACGACCGTACGGGCCTGGCAGTGGACATCACGGCGGGATCCTCGCCGACGCCCGTCCTGGTGCAGCTGCCTGCCGGCACGTTCGGTCAGCCGCCGCTCCTGGTGAGTGAAGGTTGGGTCAAGAAGGGTGTCGCGGTCGTGATCTTGCGGGCGCTCGATCGCAAGAGTTTGGCTCTGTTCGTCCTGGTGCTCGTCGTCACGGGCCTGTTCCTGACGAACGGGGCCCTGGCCTCGGTTCGCGCGAGGCGATCCGAGATCGGGACGCTCCTCGCCCTGGGGTGGTCCAGGAGGAAGGTGTTCCGCGTCGTGCTCGGAGAGCTCGCGCTGATCGGTCTGGCCGCCGGGCTGGCGGGGACGGGCATCGCGGCGGCGTTCGTGAAGCTGTTCGGGTTCCGGATACCGCTGTCGCGGACCCTGCTCGTTGCACCAGTGGCTATGGCCCTGGCTACGGTCGCCGGCCTCGTGCCGGCGTGGCGGGCCGCCCGGTCTCTGCCTCTCGACGCGGTTCGTCCCGCCGTGGCCAAGCGCCGGTCCGTCCGGCACGTTCGACGAATCGGTGGGATGGCCCTGGCGAACCTCCGCCGGCTGCCGGGACGGACCCTGCTCGCCGCGGCCGGGCTGTTCGTGGGGGTGGGGGCTCTCGCCCTGCTCCTGTCGATCACCCTGGCCTTCAAGGGTTCGATCCTCGGCACGGCCCTGGGGGCATTCATCTCCGTCCAGGTCAGGGCGGTCGACTACCTGAGCGTGGTCCTGGCCGTGGTCCTCGCCGCCCTGTCCGTAGCGGACGTGCTGTTCTTGAACCTCAGGGAGCGTGCCCCGGAGCTGGTCACGCTGCGGGCCTCGGGATGGCGGGAGAGAGACCTGGGCAGGATGGTGGCCCTCGAGGGCCTCGGGATCGGGCTCCTTGGCAGCGTCGCGGGGGCGGGCGCAGGGATCGGCCTCTCCGCTCTGGTCGGAGGCTCGCCCGGACGGATCGTGCTGGCCGGGGTGATCGCCGCGGTTGCCGGGACCGCGATCGCGCTCGCCGCGGCGCTCGTACCGGCCTCGCTCGTGTCCCGAATGACTCCACCCGCCGTGCTGGCAGAGGAGTGACCGATGGGATTCCGCGTCGAGCTCACCGGAGTGTCGAAGCGATACGCGAGCGATGGGCAGGCCGTCGTGGCGCTGGACGGCGTGGATCTGTCCGTCGACTCGGGTGAGTTGGTCGCCGTGACGGGACCCTCCGGCTCCGGCAAGTCGACCTTGCTCCACGTGATTGGGGCCATGGACCGGCCCGACGAGGGCGTCGTTCTCGTGGGGCGCTCGGAGGTGACCTCCCTGTCTCGGGCGCAGCAGGCCGCGTACCGGCGGAAGATCGGCTTCGTCTTCCAGCGGTTCCACCTGCTGCCCGCCCTCTCAGTCCGGGACAACGTCGCCGCCCCTTTGCTCCCGTATCGCGCGGACTTCGACAAGGTCGAGCGTGCCATGGAGCTTCTGGCGGCCGTCGGGCTCGCCGGCAGGGAGCGTTCGCTTCCCTCGCGCCTGTCCGGCGGGGAGCAGCAGCGCGTCGCGATCGCCAGGGCCCTCGTCAACGAACCAGGCCTCCTGCTGGCCGACGAGCCGACCGGCAACCTGGACTCGGCCACCGGAAGCGGGATCGTCCAGCGGATCCTCGACCTCCGGAGTGCGAGGGACATGACCGTGATCGTCGCCACGCATGATCCGGTGGTGGCGAGTCGGTGCGACCGGGTGGTCAGGCTTCGAGACGGCGCAATCGTCGACGACGTCCGCGTCGACAAGTCCAAGGTGGACCCGGACCGCGTGCTCGGCGACATTCGCCGTCTGAACCCAAGTAGCTGATCGTACGGGGAGCGGGGAGCGTGGGGAGATTCATCTGGAGCCAGCTCCTCCATCGCCGGACACGTGCCGCGACTCTCGGCCTCGGCATCCTCGTGGCTGCCGTGAGTTTCACTCTGCTCACCTCGGCCACGAACACGAGCGCCCTCCGAATCCGGGGGACGATCCGCCACAACTTTCGCAGCGCCTACGACATCCTGGTCCGGCCTCCCGGCTCCTACGCGCCACTCGAGCGGAGCGAGGGCCTGGTCCGTGACAACTACCTGAGCGGGATCTTCGGGGGCATCACGCTTCGACAGTGGCACGAGGTGCTCGCCGTACCCGGAGTCCAGCTCGCTGCAGCCATCGAGATGATCGGCTACATCCTGCCGTTCCAGCGCGTGGTCGTCCCGCTGAACCGATACCTCACGCACCAACCCTTCCAGCTGTTCCGCATCCGCGTCGAGAAGGTCGCCAATGGGGGTGTGTCCCGGTACCCGGAACCCGATGTGTACGTGTACTACACGCGTGCGCATCGATTCGTCCTCGTCGACGGAGCTCCCGCGGAACAGATCCCGGGCCGCACGAGCCCGGCCCAGGTGTGCAACGCGTACAACAGCGCTCGACCTCTTGAACCCAGCTCGCCCTTCGACCGGCTCAGCGGGTCCTACATCCAGTGCTTCTCCGCGCGTTCTCCCGAGCTCGCGGGGCAGAACTTCAGCCCTCCCCCCCAGGGAATCATCGGCACGACGACGGACGCCTACTTTCCGATCCTCCTCGCGGCGATCGACCCGGTCCAGGAAGACCTGTTGGTGCGTCTGGACCGCACGATCGTTCGGGGGCGGGCGCTGCGCGAGGGCGAGGGCGCCGTCCTCTTCCCGCCCACTCCTCACAACGATGTCGGGGTGAGAAACGCACCAGTCATCGCGAGCACGAAGACGTTCGTCGGCGAGACGTTTCGGGCCGTCGTGGAGCATCTGCGCGTGCCGTCGGGTGTCGACGTCCCGGCGGCGCTGGGAAGCGGCGGCGCCCGGCGATTCCTGCGCCGGCTCAGCGGGACAGTCGTCGGAACGCAGGCCAGCCCCATGCAAGCGGTCTACGAGCGCTTCCTGGCGGCGAGCGGCCGGGGCCGGGGGGTGCAGGGCTTTGAGTCCTACCGAACCGTGTCCCAGATCAGCTACCGCAACGTCGGGCCGGACCATGTTGCCCCGCTTCCCGTCACCAACCCCAATTCGGTGTGGGTGAGCAAGCTGTACGGGACGTACGTTCCCACCCCGATCGAGAACGAGGACGTCCAGTTCCGGCGCCTCACGCCGCACGTCGGCGACAACAACATCGTCAACGACATCGTGAACATTCCGGGCCTCTCGATCGTTGGCCGATTCGATCCCGGCAAGCTGCCCGGGTTCAGCGCGCTGTCCCGCGTACCGCTCGAGACGTACCGTCCACCGCTGGTGCAGCCCGCTGACGCGAAGAGTCGCTCGGCGCTTCACGGGCGGGCCCTCCTTCCCACCATGAACCTCGGCGACGACAGCCAGCAACCACCGCTCATGCTCACGACGCTGCAAGCGGCTCGACTGTTCTTCAACCCGCAGTATTTCTCCCGGGTCAATGAGCGCGCTCCGATCAGTGTGATCCGCGTCCGCGTGTCGGGCGTCACCGGGCCCGATCCCCTCAGCCTCGCTCGGATCAAGCAGGTGGCACTGACCATCCACCAGAGAACGGGACTCCCCGTTGACATCACGGCCGGCTCCTCTCCCCATCCGCTGCTCATCAGCCTGCCGGCTGGGAAGTTCGGACGGCCTCCGCTGCTGTTGCGTGAGGGATGGTCGAAGAAGGGAGTTGCGGTGCGGATCCTCGAGGCGCTCGATCGAAAGAGCCTGTCGTTGTTCGTGCTCGTCCTCGTCGTGACGGGCCTGTTCCTGATGAATGGGGCCCTCGCATCGGTCCGTACCAGGCGCAGCGAGATCGGAACTCTGCTCGCCCTGGGGTGGTCCCGGGGCAAGATCTTCCGCGCGGTCCTGGGCGAGCTCGCCTTCGTCGGCCTGATCGCGGGGTTGGTGGGAACCGGGATCGCCGCCGGCTTGGTGAAGCTGCTCGACTTCGCGATCCCGCTGCGGCGCACCCTCCTGGTCGCGCCCATCGCGATGGTCCTCGCGGTGCTCGCCGGCCTCCTGCCGGCCTGGCGGGCCGCCAGAGCCCTGCCCCTCGACGCCGTCCGTCCGCGGGTCGCCGACCGCCGTTCGGGCCACTCGGTGAAGCGGATCGGCTCGATGGCCTTCTCGAACCTCTGGCGCCTCCCGGGCCGGACCCTGCTCGCCGCGGCCGGACTCTTCGTCGGGGTTGGAGCCCTCGCCCTGCTCCTGTCGATCACCCTGGCGTTCAAGGGCACGCTGCTCGGCACGGCCCTCGGGGCGTTCATCTCCGTCCAGGTCCGGGGCGTCGACTACCTGGGCGTCGTTCTCGCGGTCCTCCTGGCCGCCATCTCCGTCGCCGACGTGCTGTTTCTGAACCTCCGAGAGCGGGCGCCAGAGATGGTCACCCTGCGGGCGACTGGCTGGCACGAGTCCCACCTGGCCCGGATGGTCGCCCTCGAGGGCCTCGGGATCGGCCTCCTGGGCAGCGTGACCGGGGCGGCGGCCGGGATCGGTCTGTCGGCCCTCGTCGGCGGCTCGCCCGGGCGGATCGTCCTGGCCGGCGTCATCGCAGCGCTCATGGGGACGGTGGTCGCACTCGGGGCCTCCCTCCTGCCCGCATCGCTCGTTTCCCGGATGACGCCGCCGTCCGTTCTCGCCGAGGAGTGACCATGGGATTCCGCGTCCAGCTCACGCAGGTGTCCAAGCGATACGAGGGCGACGGGGCGCCCGTCGTGGCACTCGATGGAGTGACGCTGTCGGTCGAAGCGGGAGAGGTCGTGGCCGTCACGGGCCCCTCCGGCTCCGGCAAGTCGACCCTGCTGCACGTGGTGGGGGCCATGGACCGACCCGACGGAGGGACCGCTCGGGTGGGCCGCCACGAGGTCACCACCCTCTCCCGCGCGGAGCAAGCCGACTACCGACGGAAGATCGGCTTCGTATTCCAACGGTTCCACCTGCTGCCGGCGCTGACGGTCCGCGACAACGTGGTGGCTCCGCTCCTCCCGTACCGGACCCACTTCGACAAGTTCGAGCGCGCGAAGGAGCTCCTCGCGTCCGTCGGCCTCTCCGGCAGGGAGCGATCGCTGCCTTCGCGCCTCTCCGGAGGTGAGCAGCAGCGCGTTGCGATCGCCCGAGCCCTCATCAACGAGCCCGGGCTGCTGCTCGCCGACGAGCCGACCGGCAACCTGGACTCGGCTACGGGAAGCGAGATCGTCCAGCTGATCCTCGACCTCCGGAGTGCGAGGGGGATGACCGTGATCGTCGCCACGCACGATCCGGTCGTGGCGAGCCGGTGCGACCGGGTGGTCAGGCTTCGCGACGGCGCAATCGTCGACGAAGTCCGCGTCGGCAAGTCCAAGGTGGACCCGGACCGCGTGCTCGGCGACATCGGCCGAATGAGTCCGGGCGGCTGACGGGGCGACCGCGCGAGTCGCGGACACCCTGCAGGACGCCCTCGGCAGGTAGATCAGCCGAAGAGCGCATTGAGTCGTTGCGCGCGACGGATTCCGTGGCGGCATCGTGCCGATGACCCACACCCCTGCGAGCCCGGGCCTGATCAAGCTCCGATGGCTTGGACTCGTTAGGCTCGGATGATGCTCGGGGCGGGGCCGGCGTCGGTTCGATCACGACGATCGAGATCGGGGCCGCAGGGTGATTTCTGTGGGCACTGACCCGGAACCCCGTTACCGCCGATCGGGCACGGTGGCCGCTCCATATATCACCTTGCTTGCGCGCAAGCAGGAGCGCGACACGCCGGCGCCTCTAACGTTGGTCGGTGAGCATCCGCACGCGGCCAATCAGTCACAGGTCCGGCAGGTGAAGCGAGTCCACGAGGGGAGGACTGACCATGGCCACGCACGTCTTGATCCACGGCGCCGGCGACGTCGGCTGGTACTGGCACCTGGTGGAGACCGAGCTGCGGGCACGAGGTCACGACGTCGTGGCGCCGGACCTTCCGTGCGAGGATGACTGGGCCGGCCTGCCCGAGTACGCGGACGCTTTGATCGAGGCGATCGGCGACCGGCAGGATCTGGTCGTGGTCGCCCAATCGCTCGGCGCGTTCACGGCCCCGCTCGTCTGCAATCGGGCGGCCTCGGACCTGCTCGTCCTGGTTGCTCCCATGATCCCCGCTCCGGGAGAGGCGCCCGCGGACTACTGGACGAACACGAGGTACGGGGACGAAGCGCGCGAGTCCTACGACGACGAGATCGCGTTCTTCTACCAGGACGTTCCGCCCGAGCTCGCGGCCGAGGCGCTGAAGCGGGGAAGGCCACAATCCGAAGCGCGGATGCATGAACCATCGCCGCTGAAGGCGTGGCCCGACGTGCCGACGCGTGTCCTGCTCTGTCGAGACGATCGGCTGTTCCCGGCGCCCTTCCTTCGCCGCGTCGCTCAGGAGCGCCTGGGCATCACCCCGGATGAGATCGACGGTGGACACACGCCGGCTCTCAGCCGCCCGAAGGAGTTGGCGGACCGTCTCGAGGCGTACCGAGTCTCGATCGCCAGCCATGAGCCGGATGTTCGGTCGCAGGGCGTCGATGGTTGATGGGTGGTCGGCGTCGTCCTTTCCGTAGCATCGCTCCATGCGCTCGGGGCTGTTCCTCCCGATCTTCGACGCGCTCGCCGACCCCTCGGTCGTCGCCCGGCTGTCCGCGGAGGCGGAGGAGGCGGGCTGGCATGGGGTCTTCGTCTGGGACCACGTGCGCTGGCGGGAACCGGTCGTTGACGTGGCCGACGCGTGAATCACGCTGGCGGCGATCGCGACCTCCACCGAGCGCATCCGGCTCGGCCGATGGTCACCCGCTCGCCCGACGCCGCCCGGCCAAGGTCGCGCGGGAGACCGCAACGCTCGATCGGCTGATTCCCTAAGCAACCGCTCCGGCCTGAGCGGTGATCGGGCGATCGGTCGTGGAGATGTCGACCCGGGGCTGCTCTCGGGTTACGCTCACTTCGAAGGTGCCTCCTGTGCTGGGGAGATGCTTGGTTTGGACGCCTGCATCATCCCCGGTCAGGAGGCATTTTCGTGGGATGTCAGGCCGAGAAACCGCTGATCACCCGTGGTTTCTGAGTAGCTACCGCCGGCGGCCGACGCACGCGAATCGCGTTCGTCCTCTCAGCGACTTGTCGACGGCCGGGGCCGCCGAGGCGATGGGGGAGAGGACGTGGAGTCCGTGGGACTCCACGGTTCCCCTCCGCTTTCTCCACGCGGAGGCGGAGGTTAGACCATTACGCACCAAGGCGAGCTCGGTCCGACGCTTTGGATCTCTGCCCGAGACTGGGGGCGTGCTCCTTGAAGGAGCGGGGTCGACCGGATCGCCATCAGGGCCTGGACCGGCTGATCCTCACTCGAACCATTCGTCGAATCGCTGGCGGCGCGCCGACCTGAGCCGGCTCTGGCGCTGAAACCACGCCAATTCATCGCCGGCGTCGTCAGGACGGGCCGAAGCGCTCCGGCAGGCGATCCCGGGCTCTCCCTGGTCCCACGCCGCTTGGCCGATTGGCCGGCACCGTTCCCACGGCACTTCCGCCCCATGCTCGTCCAGCGGATACGTCGAAGGCAGCGACGCGGCCAGGCACCCACTGTCCGTGACGACGTCCACGTAAGTGGTTCGGGGCACCTCGGTGTGGACGAGCACTGGGCGGCGGTCCGGGGCCATGTCGAGGACCGAGTAGGGGAGCCCCCGATGCCTCCGAAGAACGTACGAGCGAGCGAGGCCGATCGTATCGAAAAGGTAGACGACGGGAAAGGACCACGGCCCGTTCCACCTGCCTCCTCGCTCCTCGGAGTACCTCCCTTCGAGTGGCCTTCGCCAGCCGGGGTCGGCGACACGAAAGTGGAGGCCCCCGCGCCTGAGGTGACGGAATCTCACGCCGTGGCGGACCAGTCGAAGGAATCGCGGACGCTCTCCAAGAGCTCCTCGTGGCGATCCTCCGTGATCATCTCGAGCATCGAGCCTCCGCCGTAGGCCGCAGCTGGGGTCCGGGATACCGCTGGGATGCGGCCGGGGAGGAGGTTTCGCTGCAGTAGATCGGCGATCTGTGCAACGACGAGCGCCTTCGGCTGGCGCGCTGATGGCAGGCCCTCCTCGAGCCATTGAGGGATCGCTTGCCGGCTCACACCGAACAATCGGGCCAGCTCGGTGAGGCTGAGATCGAACACCGTTTGGATCCGTTCGAGCAAGGACTGGTCCTGCTGAAGCTCGAGCCAGACGTCCCGGGCGAACCGGGAGAACTCCTCCCGGTCGATCGTCCAGTGAGGAAGCCCGGCGCTCCCAGGCTCAATGGGAAGAGGAGAAAGGCCCGGGATGGACTCTCGGAGTTCGTCCAAGAGGAACACCGCGACGCCTCGGCCCGGGCCGAATCGCGTCACCCAGGAGGAGAACGGCGCATTGACGGCGAGCGAGTCGAGCAGCTGCTTCGCGATCGGAGTCTTCGCGCGTTTCACGTCGATCAAGAGAATTTCGCCCCCCTCGGTCTCGAGAACGAGATCGGGGAGCGTGTTGTGCGCCAACCTGAGGCACCGCAAGGACAGTCCTCGCCACGCTCGAACGTAAGCTCGAACGGCGCTCTCTTGCCCGCTCAGGGCGCGGGGGATCGACCTGTCCAGCTCGTCGATCAGATCGCTCGCCGAGGCGTCGAGCTCCTTGGCGGCGATCTCCGGGTCGTCGGTGAGCAGAGCGTCCATGAGCGCAAGTATATGGCAAGCTCGGGCGTTCCGCAAGGAAAAGGCAAGCCAGGAGCACGACTCCGTGAGCGGAAGTCGACGGTGCCAGCAGGCAGCGGCTGACTCGAAGGCCACCGCGCGCCACCGACTGATCGCAGCACGCGAGGTCCCAGCAAGACAAGCGTAGGCGGAGGTTACAGCGTACGAACACAGGAGAGCCTGGTCCTGAGCTCTGGGTGGACACCCACTCTTAGGGCCGGGTCGGCCCAGGTTCGACCGCGGGTTGGCTGAGAGCGTCCATCAGATTCCCATCTGGCGTGATGGATGGGTGCTTTACCGGACAGATACGGGCGGGCGCCTGAGCAGACTGGTGGTGGCGCGCGCCACCGCCAGTCTCAAGTCGCCGGCGTCGACACGCGGGCATACCCTCAACGCGTGGACGACGTCGAACGGGAGCGACCGCAACGGATGCTGATACCGGATGAGATGGCCGAAGGAGAGACCGTCGAACGTGCGATCGAGGGCCTGTCGCAGATCGTCCTTCACGCAGGGAAGCACCATACAGCCCGCTGGTATCTCCGGAGTGCTCGCGGCCGGCTATCAGAGCGTCGGGCGAAGGCAGCACGGTCCCGGATCCACCAGCTCTTCAATTCATGGTCGCCGGGAGCGATGGTTGGACGAGGGCGCCAGCCACCTGGGCATGCTCACCCGGGCGCAAGGCGGTCCGCGGTCTCCGCCCGATGGTGGCCTGACCGGCCACACCGAAGGCGTCGTCGAACCGCAGAGCCGGAGCAGGAGGAGACCATCCCATGTCCACCGAAGAGAACAAGGCGATCGTCCGGCGCTGGTTTGAGGAGGTCCTCAACGAGAAGAGGTTGGATCGGGCCGATGATCACGTCGCGCAGGACTACATGGACCACGGTGCCCTGCCCGGGCAAGCGCCCGGGTTGGAAGGAGCCAAGCGCAAGTGGGCGATGTACGCTGCCGCATTTCCCGATCTGCGCACCTGGAGCGAGGACATGGTCGCAGAAAGGGACGAAGTCGCGGTGCGCTGGCTGGCCGAGGGAACGCAGCAGGGGGAGTTGCTCGGCATCCCGCCCACCGGGAAACGGGCCCGATTCAGCGGCATGAGCATCTTCCGCGTGGCCGAGGGGAAGATCGCGGCGCAATGGGAGGAGTGGGACAAGCTGGATCTGATGCGCCAGCTCGGCGTGATGCCCTCGCCGGGGCAGGGGAAACCCTAAGCCCAGGCCAGGCGACAGCGACGCGCGCTGGGCGACTGCGGGACCGACCGCAGGTACTGGCCCGCGCTTCTGGGAAGGGTGAGTTACGTCATGTCCACCGAGGAGAACAAGAAGGTCGTTCTGCGCTGGATAGAGCAGGCGTGGGAGAAGAAGAACGTGGACGTCATCGATGAGCTGCACGCCTCTGACTACGTCGGCCATATCGTCGGTACCCCTGGACCGGTCCGAGGCCGCGAGGCATTCAAACAGCTATTCACCGCCTATCTCGCCGCCTTCGACTTGCACCGCACAAACGAGTTCCTCATCGCGGAGGGCGACAAGGTGGTGGCCTACGACACCTACCGCGTCAAGCACAAAGGTGAGTTCGCCGGTATCCCGCCGACGGGGAAGGAGGCTGAGCGCTACCGGGATTGACATTTACAGGATCGTGGACGGCAAGATCGTGGAGCAGTGGTACGAAATGGACTTCAC
>WNFZ01004912.1_pt1 | contig 12322 bp, 12 predicted proteins | sample 5400081 | NCBI WGS metagenome assembly WNFZ01 (sample SAMN13153365, study PRJNA577476) | soil metagenome | isolation source: 80 cm soil or saprolite under grassland replicate 1 | place: USA:California | collected 2016-06-15
TTCCCACTGCCGAACCCGGAGTCGGAGAGTTACGCTGGATCACACGGCTTAATTCGGCGCTGATTCCAAATGGACCAGGGCCGTCCGATCTTCATGACACCATCGGCGCAATAGAGAGTACAGATGTTTTTGGGGCGGCCGACGGCACAACCCGATCGAAGTACTACGGCGACAACATTACTCACGGAAAGGATCGGGCGATAGATTTAAGCTACTCCGGAGCCACTGGACCAGGCATTGGCTGCTGGATGGTTTTCGGCACTCGTGAGAGCAGCTCGGGCGGGCCATTCTTCCGCGACATAGAGAACCAGAGTGGCGACGACCAGGAAATCTATAATTACATGAACTCGGGCCACAACCAGACCGAAGCTTTCAGGCTGAACGTTCTTCATGGTCCATATGCCCTTGTTTTTACAACCGGTGCGCCGCCCGCTCTGCCACTGGATTTCTCATGGCTAGGTAATCTTGGTCTCAACGGTTGGGTGCCGGCCTCTGATCGCAGCAATGTCAGCGGAACGGCGACCGGGATTCCGGCAGGATTTCAAGGAATCGTAGGTTTCGCTAACGCTGCGGCCCAATACTGGACCGCCATTGCTGCTGATGAGTCATATATGAGTTCCGGTATGAAGCCCGGGACGTATACCGCGACTCTCTATAAAGGCGAGCTCGAGGTAGCAACGAGTCCGGTGATTGTCACTGCGGGCTCAACGACGACGCTCAACCTCGCGTCCAGCGAGCCTACCCCATCGACGATATTCAGAATCGGCGAGTGGGACGGCACGCCTGCAGGACTCATGAATGCCGATAAGATCGTACAAATGCATCCGCAGGACGTGCGGATGACTCCGTGGGACGTCACTACCTACACCGTCGGCGTTGATAACGCGAGTCGGTTTCCGGCGATCCAGTTTCGCGGTCAAAATAGCCCGACAACTATCAAGTTCAACCTCGCGCCAAATCAGATCGTAAACCTGACGCTGAGGATCGGCATCAGCTGCGCCTACAACAACGGCCGCCCGCAAATCACTGTGAACAGCTTCACGTCCGGTCAGCCGGCTGCCTCGACGCAACCGAATTCGCGCAGCTTCACCATCGGCACTTATCGGGGCAACAACGCTCTTTTCACTTATACCATTCCTGCCAGTGCTCTCGTCGTGGGTACGAACACGATGACGATAAATCCAATCAGCGGCTCAACCGACATCAGCCAGTGGCTGAGCGCCGGCTGGGCTTACGATGCCGTCGAGCTGGACGGACCAATCGCGACCCCGTTAATCGCGTATGTTGGCGGGAACCCGCTTGTGATCAACGGCACTTCGGAACCCTTTCGCAATATCGCACTCTTGCTTGACGGTTCGATCCCCGCGGGCAATACGGTTGCATCGGCCGCTGGAGCTTGGTCGATTACGTACAGTGCGTCAATCTCTGCCGGCAGCCACAGCTTCACGGCGGTCGCCAGTGACGATAATGGAAACAGCAGTCCCGCATCCGCGCCATTTACATTTAACAGCAGCATTACAACGCCGGAGATTACCTCCGCGGTAGGCGACGTTGGCACTTATTCAAGCGGCGCAACGACGTCCGATCGGACGTTCTCCTTCAATGGCACGGCCGGCGCCGGCGATCAGTTGGCTCTCACGCGCGTTGGCACTGGCGTGATTGCCACAGTCGTCGCCGATGCCACTGGCCACTGGACATTCGATTACACGAGCGTTGCACTGCCCACAGGCGTGAACAGTTTCTACGCGACCGCTTCGAACATCAATGGCACCAGCCCATCCTCAGCGATATTCACACTGAACATTCAAGGGACTCCAAGGATCACGATCGTGCGATTCAATCCCACCGCCGGCACCATCTCATCTGGAGTCACGAGCGTCGTGTTTCGTGTCACATTCCGCGACAACGTGAGCGGAGTCGCAATCAACGCTTTCACAGCGGCCACGACGGGGACTGCGGCCGGCACGATCGCGAGCGTGACCGCAAGCAGCGGCATGATCTTCGATGTCACGGTGAATAATCTTTCGGGCTCGGGTACATTGCGCCTCGATCTGAAGTCGAACAACGGCATCGTCGACTCAAATGGCAACCCCGAAGCCGGCTACACCGCAGGTGAGTTTTATACTCTCGTGCTCCCCACGATTGGCAATGGCACATGGATTCAGCCAACGAGCGGTGGCCTTTGGAGCGACGCTGCCAACTGGTTAAACGCGGTCATATCCGACGGCGGCAATTCCGCAAACTTCAATACCATCGACCTCACCGCAAACAACACCGTGCATCTCGATTCACCGCGTACGCTCAGCAGCATAACTTTTGGCGATAGTGACGCGACCACCTCTGCGAGTTGGCTCGTCGACAACAACAACCTCGGCAGCAACACGCTGACACTCGTGGGTGCAAGTCCCAACGTTACAGTAAATGCACTCGGCGGCGGCGCCACAGCGACTATTAGCGCGTCGCTCGCCGGAAGCAGCGGGCTCAACAAGGCTGGTACGGGAACGTTGGTCTTATCAGGGCCCAACGCTTTAATCGGTGCGCTCAACCTCAATGGCGGATCTGTTCAACTCGCGCCCGGAGGATCGCTAAACCTCGGCAACAATGCTGTAAACACTGCTCTTAATACGCGCCTCCTGATCGCAGGAGGCTCATTCACGACAAACGGACTCGTCAGTGCTACCACCAGTCAGGTGGTAATCGATAACGGCACAGCTGCGCTTGGGAGCTTCCGCACCAACTCCGATTTCAGCGGAACGCTGCGCATCAATGGCGGCACGCTCACAGCCGGCGACGTCAACATCCGTCGCAATGCCGGAGCCTCGCCGGACTTTGCGTCTGGATTCATCATCACCGGTGGCACAGCTACCGCAACAACGATTGGTCTCGGCACGCAGAACTCTTATGGCAGCATGTCGGTAGAAGGCGGTTCGCTAACCGCCACCGGACCGATCACAATCGCGAACCAGGCAACCAGCGGTCGTGGCGGTTCCATGCGCGTACTTAACAACGCCATGTTCACGGCCACCGATCCGACGCTCGGTATTCTGATGTGTCGAAAAAATGGAACCAATGCCAACAATGTGGCCTCGGCAACATTCACCGGTGGCTTGAGCAAAGTCGAGAAATTCACGCTTGGGTTCGACGCCACTGTCACTGCCGGCTCGGCAACAATCACGATCAATGGCGGTGCGCTCTATCTTGGCAGCGGCGGTATCGTTAAGAATGGCGCCAGCGGGTTAACTACGAATCTCAATTTTAGCAATGGCTTGTTTGGCGCCACGGCTGACTGGACCACAAGCCTGCCGATCAACTTGCCGAACGGAGGAAACATCACATTCCGCGCTGCTGATGCGGCGAATGTTGCACACGACATTACGCTGAATGGAGTTCTGTCGGGCAACGGGGGCTTCACCAAAAATGGTGACGGGCGTTTGGTACTCGGAGCCGCCAATACTTTCGCAGGCGCTGTGTCAGTAAACGGTGGAATGCTCGACGTTCATGGCAGCATCTCACCGGGAAGCACTGTTGCGATCAACTCAGGTGGAACCCTCACCGGAGATGGTTCAATCAACCGCAACATCGTCATGAACTCCGGCAGCACTTTGCGTCCGGGTGGTGGGATGACAGGTTCTGTACTCAACGCCGGCTCGCTTGCGTGGAATGCTGATGCCGTAATGGCGTTTGATCTTGATAGCTCTGCCAGTCAGCTCGCGCTTACCGGAGCATTCACAAAGGGTGGCACCGGCCCACACAATTTCGTCTTCACGGCTGGACCAGGCTTCGCAATTGGCAATGTCTACACATTGGCGACTTTTGGCTCCACCGACTTCACGGCTGCAGATTTTTCCTTCAGCGGCCTGCCGCCGGGCTTCACCGGTGCATTCATCGTAACCGCCAACAGCGTTGTACTTAAGATATTTGGTCCACCTGAGATTGTGACCCAGCCACAGAGCGTAAGTACGTTGATGGGAGGTACGGCGACTTTTTTCGTCACCGTAAACCCATCGCCGATGCTCACATATCAGTGGTTCAAAGACGAAACTGCGATAGCTGGTGCTACCGGGCCAAGTCTGACAATCAACAACATCCAGGGCGTCGATATCGGGAACTACACAGTCACAGTTTCCAATGCTGCGGGCAGTAGTACGAGCAATCCGGCTAGCCTCTCCATTGCTCCAATCGCGCTTGTCCGCCATGCACCAGCGCTGAACAGCGGGGTGGTAGAGGGCTCCATCCAGCAAATGCTTGCCGAGAATGTCACACTCAACGGCAGCGCGTCTGTTAGCGATGACTTGCTGGTGCCGGGTACGCCGAACGTAATCCTGAACGGCGCGCCCAACTATGGTGGGACGCTCGACGGAAACGGTAATGTAGCACCCTCAAACTACAGAGTTACTCTCAACAGCGGCACGACATTGGGCCACGTTCTCCGGCGCATCGATCCGTTAGCGCTGCCGACCGTGAATGCTCCAGCGCCGCCGGCAGGCACTCGTACGGTAACGATCAATAACTCAAGCCAGAGCGTCGGCGATTGGGGCAGCGTCCGTAATCTGACACTCAACAGCAACGTGGGTCAGATTGCAGTGCCAGCCGGCGCATATGGCGACTTCAGTGCAAACAGCGGCAGCGGCTTTACTCTGGGCGTGCCGGGTGCCCGCGTACCGGCGGTCTACTATTTCCAAAGCCTCATGCTCAATAGCGGAGCACAGGTGCAGGTGGTCGGTCCAGCATTAGTGGTCGTTGCCAACGACGTTGACGTCAACGGTGGAGATGTCGGCAACTCTGCCAACCCGGCTTGGCTCACGTTTAATCTTTTTGCGGGAGATCTAACCCTTAACAGCGGCGCAAACGTTTATGGCTATGTCACCGTGGCCAATGGTACGTTGACGATAAACGGCAACTGTCAGCTCATGGGCGGCGCTGCGGCGGATGGGCTTACGATCAATAAGAACGGCAAGCTGCGGCTGAGCCAGCCAGTCAATTGAGTTTCAAGGTCGGGCTAATTGGAGAAATATACCGGGTGGAAGAGGGTGGTTTACTCCGCTTGCTTTGATCACTCAACAGTCACCAGCGAGGTGAACCGCCCTTCCTGCAAGGGCCGGGCTGGGTTTGTTCAGGTGTCGATTGGTAGATTGTTCATATTCAACCTACGAGCCACGGCGTCTTAGAGTCTCAAGAAGCTTGGCCGCAAATCCTACCAACCGCAGTTGGTAGATTCGTTCATATCCCGGCTACGAGTCGCCACCCCTCAGAGTCTCACCAAGAATCTTGGCAAAATCCTACCAACAGCGGCAGTGCCCCCTTTAGCGGCGCTTTTTACCGCAGGCCTATAGCGATCTTTCACCTTCAGCTCGCCACATTGGAAAGCACCGCCAAGGCGGCACACTCCAAGGAGACGCCTCTGCCTCACCATTTACGATTCAGCATTATTTAGCATAATTCAGCATTAACGATTTACCATCCCGTCCGTGAAGCTCTACGTCGGCATCACCGACTACGACTGGTTCAAACTCCAGAAAGTTTTTGTGGGTTCGTGGATGAAGATTAATACGGCCGCAGATTACGCAGATTCAGAATACTTCTCGGAAGCCACGCATGATGCCCCGGCCATAGTTGAAATCTGCTTCGGAGCTTTCTTCCGCTGAATACTTATCCTATCATCAATTCGGAAACAAGAATTATGGCGGCCAATGCTAAAGAGTTTTATGCCGAAACCGTTCGAAGCCTCTCGCCCAAAGAACGCCTGCGGCTGGCAGCGTTAATACTCAATGACCTCACGAATGCAAATGAGAGCGTAGACTTCAGTGATTCCTGGAATGAGCAAGACCTCCAGGATTTGACCACGTTCACGCTTTCTCACAGCGAAAATCCTCATGCACGCAAAAAGAAAAAGAATACCCGAAACCGGTGATGTAGTCCTGCTAGATTTTCCTGGAGTGAAACAAACAAAGCGACGACCCGCTGTCATTGTTTCGTCAACTCTCTATCATCGACAGCGAGCCGATGTCATAGTTGGGCTGATTACGAGTCAAATCGCGGACGTAACAGCTGCGACGGATCATGTCCTTCAAGACTGGCCGCAGCGTGGGTCTTACTCGCCCGCAAATCTGCGAAATTATCCTTCCGCTCTCACTCTGGAATGCGTCGTCTTGGGAAAGACCCCATCACTGAGAAAAAGCTTTTTTTCGCGCCGGCCCTCATGATTCGGCATTCGCATCTATTGCTAGTCCGATTGACGCAGTATTCATACAGAGACCATTACCTGATGACTTGCCAGCCCGACATCGTCTATCCAATCAGATAATTTCCCTATCTGTTTGGATAAGTGTTTGACTCTCAACCCACATCATTCCTGAGGCGGGCGATCCTTCACTTGAGGATTATCTCCTCTTTCCTGAGGGGTTACGGCCAGTCAAGAGCGGCTCCGATTTCCTTCGTGAGGCGTGGCACAGCGCTAGCAATACTGAGCTCGGCTGGAAGCAAGGTGTAATACGCCGAGTCGGGCCCACAAATGGAGCAGTCGGAAACGAGCTTACATCTATCGCCAAGTGAACTCAGTGGACGCTCAACTCCACTCCGTTGCCCCAAAACAGAAAAGAGGAAGTATGAAAAGGCATGTAGTAAGGTTTATGTTGATTGTCACGGCAACGTTCGTCCTGGGTGTTGTGTCCGTCAACGCCCAGTCAAGTAACGGTGTCAAAGCAAACGTTCCCTTTGATTTCATCGTCGGAGACCAGACGTTCCAAGCCGGCGCAATCACTGCCCGGACGATGTTAGGACCCAACGGTGAGCCCTTGTTAATTAGTAGCGGAGACAACCGCCAACACGCGCTTTGCTTAACACGTAGTCTCGACAGCACCAAGAGTTCAGAAAACGCGAGGCTGGTGTTCCGCAAGTATGGAAATCGCTATTACCTCGCGCAGGTCTGGACATCGGGTTACAGCGGAAGCGAACTTTTCAAGTCGCGCAGCGAGCGAGCGCTCGAGCGGGAAATGCGCCGCGTCGCGAAGAACGCATCTGAGCCGGAAATGGTAGCCATCATTGCCGCTGTGGATTGAAACGGAATCAACCCTTAGCCCCACTGTGAATGCCCCGATGAGGCGACTCGCCAAGTCGGGGCAGTCGCATGTCTACGTTGAGCGAGATTCGACGGAAGGTCGAAAAGCACATTAAGAACGCTATCAAAAAAGGTACAGGCTCCGGCCCCTGGTGAAGCCTGTATTACGCGCTTGGATGGAGATTTCCTAAGGCCGCAGGCTAAAATGACCACGAGGTGAAGCTATGAACATCAAAGACCTGGTGGAAGTGAATCCAAAGAAGATGAGTGGCGCGCCAGTGTTCACTGGGACACGCGTACCCATCAACCATCTTTTTGAGTATCTCGAGAGCGGCGAAACGCTACCAGAATTCCTGCGACAATTCCCCAGCGTGACGCGTGAGCAAGCCCTGGGAGTTCTTGAGTTATCCAAGGAATCCCTTCTCGCCAATCATGAAAGATAAATGTGCATACCCGGATACTGACGCCGGCGCTCCATCACGCTGCCGATAAATTGCTCGAACGCCCGCTTCTCTTCCCCCCTATTAAACGACCACAGCCCTTCATAATGAATTTCGGATTTCAGATTTCGAACTTCGAATTTCTTCTCCCTCAATCCAAAATTCTCCCTACCCAATTCCTTGTCTTTAAATTCGAAATCCGCAATCCGAAATTCGAAATTCTTCTCACTCACCGTGCGGATTGGATACTCAAGGCCCTGGTCGAATGCAAACGGATCGCCTTCGAAATCGAGAAACAGGTCTCCGGGTGAAGGCAACGGTAATGCAGCCAAACCTCTTGGTGCCTCATCAGATGCTCAACCGGCTCCGGGTACGTGATTGGCCTGGCCGCAAGCGCCGCCTGGAATTCGCGTTTTATTTTGCGGAAGTACGCGAGATAGCGTTGCACACTAAATTCTTCCGGTTGTGCTCCCCTTCCGAGAACCACATGCATTCGCTCGGGCACTTTGCCTTGAATCGCCGCTACGAGTTCGGAATAGAAACAGAGTTGAATCAGCGCCCGCGCCTTAGTCGATTTCGCGAGCTTCGTCCACGACTTCGTAGGACCAGGCACCGAGCTCGCTGGGCGTTTCAACGCGGATAAGGAAGTCAGCGCGCCCAGCCCACGGCTCCTGAATAGACGTAGCCTGATAGATCACATCCGCGCCCTGAACCATTGCCTCTCGCGTTAGCCACCGCAGCTTCGGACCACGAAACGTCCGTGAGAATCTCAACAACCTTTAGCCCACGAGCCTTCAGCTCGTCTAAATACTTATGTTCATGCTCAAGCCCGAGCTTCCTGAGCAACTCCGCCCCCGGATCAGCAAACACTTTCTTGCTGATCTTCCCTTCCTCTTCTTCGCGATTGAGCGTTGCAATGTGTTGGCACGCGAGAAAATTTGCGATGTCAGTTGCGAAGAACATTAGGTCTACAGAAAACGGCGTTGTGATGTTGTTAGTCAGACACATCCACCTTCAGCCGCGTTCTTTGTCGCAGCGGCCTTATTACGAAGTTTTTGCGCATTCGCGAGCTGGAACGTGTGCAGGTCTTATCAGTAATCTGTTGTCGGCACTCTGTAAAGCAGCCGATGAGACGAAGACCAGGCTGAGCATCGTTCAAAAACCGAATGAGGGGGACGGTTGCGGGCACGAATTCGTAACCCAGCGGATGACAACGCAGCTGTGAAACAAACCGTCAACTTCTTGTTTTCTTCAGCAAGAGTTCTTGAGTAAACAAATCGATCCAATGAATCCCCCACACGGCAGTGTGGGGATTGTTCAGATCCAGCCTATCAGCCGGGACCAAACGCTTATGAATCCCCCACACGGCAGTGTGGGGATTGTTCAGATCCAGCCTAGCAGCCGGGGAGCAAACGCCTTATGAATCCCCACACGGCAGTGTGGGGATTGTTCAGATCCAGCCTAGCAGCCGCGAGCAAACGCTTATGAATCCCCCAATTGTTCACATCCAGCCAACCTGTTCGTTTAGGTAGAAGGGCCCATGCGTTCGGCCGCTTTGTGTCGGAGGCTGGATCTGAACAATCCACCCACTCCCGTGGGTGGATTCAAGAACCCGGTGCGTGCTCGCATGTAGGTTGGATCTGAACCATCCACCCACTCCCGTGGGTGGGATTCAAGAACGCGGATACCGCATGTTATAACTTTGGTAGTGTTTGCCGTGGTGCACGCCGCAAGGCATGAACAGATTTGGAAACATCGCATACAAGCAGTGAGTTAGAGCAGGCGGAGCGATCTCCGTGATTCGGTCGAGGATCTCGAGTGAGCGGCGTTGTGGGGGACGCAGACTGAGGCGGCCCGCGATAGCGTTGACGTATTGGTGCATTTTGCGGTTTGCGGTTAGGCGGCCCGCAGTTTGAAATGGAGAGGAACTATCTCGGACAGATCTGTCACGTCGAGCAGAGCGAGAACTTTGCCTGTCTCATCGACAAACTCAACGATGCATCCTCCGGGATGATGCTCATTTCTTTCAAATATCTCAACAACGGTGCCGACGTCGCCGCGCTTGAGTCCAGCTTCCGGCTTGTCAGCCAGCAACGCCACTATTCCGAGGTACTTGATTCCGTCCATATGACTTTCCTCACCTGACATAGCAGCTTACCAACCTGGGAAACTCGCTACCATTTTCGATGATCCACGCCGAACGCACAATAGCGTTATGGCCCTTGTAGACAAGCTCCGTGTCGATCGTGTACTTCTGGCCAAACGCCGAAGGGTCACCGAGAATCGCATCGCCTTCGCAAGCGATCCTGAGCAATTCAACGCGCAACCATTCCGCATCGTCCACGGTCGGTCCCAAAGCCGAGCGAAACACTCTCGCCTTGTGAGCGCCAACTTCATGGTCGGGATTCAGCGAGTAGTCCCTTAGCTTTGCAATGTCAACAACTGCCTGTTCGCAATTCGGGAGTTTCAGCGCTGTCTCCTTTAACATCCAAGATCCCGCGCTATTTCTTCAACGACTTGATGCGAAAGCCAATCGGTTCTCTCTTCGTTTGTGACGGTGCCATCAGTTGACGAATCGCCGTAAACACTACCTTGAAATTCTGGTCATATCGCTTCTCTAATTCGTCTAACCTCTTGGCAAGGTCAGCATTCGCCAGAACCATTGTTCTTAATCGAACAAAAGCCCTTACGACCTCGACACTAGCCTGGATCGCTCTTTCGCTGTTTAGCAGATTTGCAGCCATGATCGCCCCATGCTCAGTAAACGCATAAGGCAGCGATCGTCTACCACCTCGACCCTTTGAGATCACAATTTGTGATCTCAAAGAATCGAACTCAACTTTGGCCAACTGGAAAACAAAATCCGCAGGAAAGCGCCTTTATATTTCGTTTGACAGCCTGAAAATCTGTGTAATCGGCGTAATCTGTGGATGCCCATTTACGATTCGCGATTCACGATTTACCATCCACCCTCGTGAAGCTCTACGTCGGCATCACTGACTACGACTGGTTCAAACTCCACGCCTCCAAAGATTTCGTGGAGAAGTCAACTTCTGGCGCCCATCTTCTCCGACAAATTTGCGGCGCCAATCCCTGACAGTGAAACGCTTCAGGAGGCAGGTGTGGCCGCAAGCGCCGCCTGGAATTCACGTTTTACTTTGCGGAAGTACGTGAGATAGCGTTGCACACTAAATTCTTCAGGCTGTGCTCCCCTTCCGAGAACCACATGCATCCGCTCCGGCACTTTGCCTTGAATCGCCGCTAGCAGTTCGGAATAAAAACAGAGTTGAATCAGCGCACGCGCCTTAGTCGATTTCGCGAGCTTCGTCTCCACGACTTCGTAGGACCAGGCAGTGAGCTCGCAGGGCGTTTCAACGCGGATAAGGAAGTCAGCGCGCCCAGCCCACGGCTCCTGAATAAACGTGGCCTGATAGATCACATCCGCGCCCTGAACCATCGCCTCACGGGTAGCCACCGCAGCTTCGGACCACGAAACGTCCGTGGGAATCTCAACAACCTTAAGCCCCCGAACCTTCAGCTCGTCTAAATACTTCTGTTCATGCTCCAGCCCGAGCTTCCTGAGCAAACTCCGCCCCGGATCAGCAAAAACTTTCTTGCTGATCTGCCCTTCCTCTTGTTCGCGATTGAGCGTAGTAATGTGAGGACAGCCCAGGAAATTAGCAACGTTAGTGGCGAAGTACATCGCTTGCCCCCTTCCTAACTTGTTCTATTCAGACTTCATTGATCTTTTGAAAAGTGATGCTGATGAAACTCAGCGGGGGCGCTCGGGGCCGCTATGGTGAGAAGTCTGTAGCCCCGCTTGCCCCCTTCCCAACTTGTTCTAACTCACCGGGTGACTTGTTTCCATGGTCTGCAGTTTTCACACAACCTCGGTAGCGAGTGGGTCTCTCTGTGTGCACACTCCCGCCGTGTCCATGAGCTCCCTAGCTGCGGCATCGCCACTACCCCGACTCGACGTCTTCATGCTATCTTTCACGCCTTTTCAAACCTCACTTGAAAGGAATCCTCACCGGCAGAAGCGCACTGGGTGCCTGCCCCACTTGGTGTAATCGGCTACGTAATCGGGCAGAGCAAGACAGCCTTTCACACATTCCCCCAATAAAAACGAGTAGATCGATGCTGATCCCCCATTTGGCATAGCCATTGCTGTTTGCCTTTTCAACGCGGCTGAGCCCCTCCACCAAATCGCGCGTAAGGAGCAAAACATGAGACAGGCATTACCCAACCATCTACTACACAACCCGTTCTGCAACCGATTCAACGATCCTGTAACACAGCGTCATGACGAGATGCAGTCGTCCGCATACATGGTTTGGCTGCGAGAGCGCAATGAAGGGTGGCAGACCAACTCCAACGCAATGTACAAACAAACGGAGAACATCTCGAATGCAGTGCAGCTTACTCCTGGCACACGAGTATTCAGCAGCATATTCGCGCTGTTGTTTATCCTGCTCGTTTCGTTGTTCGTGCTGTTGCGGACTGTTTGAGAAGCTTGGTTGTATCGGCGTTACGCAACCTTGGCTTTCCTGACTCTGAACGCCTCTGATATCATGCGTTCACTCACCTACTGCCCCCAGATCCCGACTATTTAAACCCTTACTCTACGACGCGGAGGAAACTAATGAAGAATAGATTTGAACTGTTACCCATTCTCGTATTGGTACTTGTAGTGGCAATTCCGATTAGCGCCGAGGCGCAAGGCCGTGGAGGAGGCCGAGGGCAGGGTGGACCACCCTCAGGTAGTCCAGGCAGGGGGCTGCCCGCAGGTATAGGTGTTGATAGAGGAATCAATACCTCGTCTGAC
>WNFZ01004914.1_pt1 | contig 12320 bp, 12 predicted proteins | sample 5400081 | NCBI WGS metagenome assembly WNFZ01 (sample SAMN13153365, study PRJNA577476) | soil metagenome | isolation source: 80 cm soil or saprolite under grassland replicate 1 | place: USA:California | collected 2016-06-15
CGCACATTTCTTCAAGCCTCGCAAGATTTGGCCGAGGGTGAGGCTCGAGAACGCGAAGCGCAGCGGGTCCGCGAGGTTGCAGCGGCGCAGAAGCTCGCAGACACCGAGCACCGCGCAGCCACACAACTGCGACAACGCGCGTTTCTTCTGACAGCAGCCTTTGTGCTGGCGCTGGCTATGGCCGGCGCGACCCTGTTCTTTGGTACGCAGGCGCGGCGCAATGCTGAAGTAGCCGAGCTCGGCGCACGAGTTGCCTCGGCCCGCGAACTGGCCTCCAGCGCTGTTGCAAATCTCGATAGCGATCCCGAACGGAGCATCCTGCTGGCGCTCCAGGGAGTCGCGATCACGGGTTTGGCTTCTCAGGCCCAGCCAATCGAAGTGGAAGATGCGTTGCATCGCGCTGTTCAAGCCTCGCGTGTCCGACTCACGCTGCGCGGCCACGCGGGACGTGTGCAGAGTATTGTCTTCGGCCCCGACGGGAGTCGCGTCGTGACCGGAAGTGCCGATCGCACGGCGCGAGTCTGGGATGCTTCTACAGGCGCGCAACTCCTTACGCTTTCGGGTCACACCGATGAAATCACCACCGCTGCGTTCAGTCCAGATGGCACACGCATCGCGACGGCGAGTTCGGACCACACCGCGCGCGTCTGGGACGCCACCACCGGCACGCAGCTGCTGACGCTCCGAAGCCACACAGACCAGGTGCGGAGTGTCGCCTTTAGTCCGGACGGATCCCGCCTTGCGACGGTGAGCGCCGACCGGACCGCACGGGTGTGGAACGCGTCCACCGGTCAGCAACTCCTGCGCCCGCTCGAACACGGTCAGGGGCTGCTCGCCGCAGCCTACAGCCCGGACGGTAGTCGGCTGGCGACGGCGGGCCGAGACGGCACCGCAAAGGTCTGGGACGCGACGACAGGTGAGGATCTGTTGACGCTGTCCGGCCACACCTTCGAGGTGATCTGCGTCGCGTTCAGCCCGGATGGCCGATACATTGCGACAGGCGGCGCTGACTCTTCCGTTCGGGAATGGGACGCCGCCACCGGCACGGAGCTACGAGTAATCTCGACCGAGCCATCGCCGGTCGAAAGCGTCGCCTTCAGCCCCGATGGTATGCGGTTAGCGGCCGCGAGGTTCGGAGGTGCCGTGACCGTCTGGGAGACGGCAACCTGGAAACCATCGTTTGTCTTGCGTGGTCACTCCAGCTGGGTCTCGCAGGCCTCGTTCAGCCCCGACGGAACACGCCTGGCCACGTCCAGTGCAGATGGTACGGCGCGAATCTGGGACGCACTGCCCAGCCGTACGGAGCTTTTCACACTGGTGGGCCACACCGCGTCCGTTTTCGACGTGAAGTTCAGTCCTGATGGTGACAGGCTAGCCACTGCCAGCTATGACAGCACAGCACGGCTATGGGACGCAGCCAATGGCAGCCAGTCGGTCAGACTTGCCGGACACACCGATCGACTTTTCAGCGTCGCCTGGAACCCGGATGGGACGCACGTCGCCACCGCCAGCGCCGACGGCACCGCCCGAGTCTGGGACTCGGCGACGGGCAGGCAGCTTGTGGTCCTTTCGGGCCATGGTCCGCCTCTGCTGGACCCGGAGTTCCCGGCGGCCGGTCAGGTCGTGGGGGTTGTGGATGTGGCGTTCAGTCCAGATGGGACGCGGTTGGCCACTGCCGGCGTCGACGGCACGGCGCGGCTTTGGGACATGTCCACTGGCGGCATGCTCAAGGTCTTCAACGGTCACCGCGCCCGCATTAGCTCGGTCGCGTTCAGTCCGGACGGTGCGCGGTTGGCCACAGCCAGCGACGACTTCACCGCGAAGCTATGGGACGTTTCGAGCGGGCTGGCAATCCGAACGCTCGCCGGCCACACGCTTCGGGTCTGGCGCGTTGTGTTCAGTCCGGACGGCGTGCATCTCGCGACCGGTAGTGCCGATGGCACTGCCAAGATCTGGGACACGACGAGCGGAGACGAGGTCTTTACGCTGCGCGGCCAGGCGGGCGTCATCAACCCCACGTACAGCCGGGACGGAACGCGCCTTGCCAGCGCCGCCACAGATGGGTCGGTGAAACTCTGGGATGCTTTTTCCGGGCGCGAGCTTCTCATGCTGGAGCCTTCTAGCTCGAGTGCAACGCGCGTTGCGTTCAGCCCGGACGGCTCGCGTGTGGCAGTAGCGAGTCAGAATAACACGGCAGGCGTGTACCTCTTGCGACCGGCTGAGCTCGTGGCATTGGCGCAGCGCCGCGTGACCCGCGGCTTAACACCCGACGAGTGCCAGCGGTTCCTGCACTTCGACCACTGTCCGAGTTAGCCTGCTCGCGTGTGGTCTTCAATTGCTGCGTTGCCTGAGCGCCTCCTGTCGGGGACGCAAGTGAAGGTATACGCGCTCGATGGCAGTTGGTGTCGCTGAGTCGAGCAGCGAACACTCGAGCGCCGTCCAGCGTCAGCTCGGGTCGTCCATGGCTTGGCCTCAGCCGAGGTGCGCGGAGGGCACCGTTAAGTTGAGCGCCGGCCCGGATAGGATTGCGCCTTGTCAGCTCCCGCTCCGTTCCAGTTGCGGTCCTACCGAACCCGAGATGGTCGAGACCATGAGGAATTTCGTGCTCTCCCTCGCCAATTAGGAACCAGGCGGCAGACAAGAAACAGTTAGCCTGCGCGGTGCACGCCTACAGAAGACCGCTTCAGACCGCTTCGCGGCAAGCGCCGAGTAGAATATGTGTTCGATGACCGACGTCCAATGGTCGCACTTCCCGCTCGTGGCCGCCCACGAACATGCTCATCGTTGGCTCCAGTTCATAGCCCATCTCGGCCGGGCGCGAAACACCGTCGAGGCTTACGGGCGCGCCCTGGATGACCACCTCCGGTTCTGCGGGTCGGTAGGAGCGGACCCACTCAAATTGCGCGCGGACGTGATAGCCGCCTGGATCGGGGATCTACACGAGCGAACCAACCCACTCGCGGCGAATGTGCTCCATCTCCGATTCGCGGGTCGGTTTGTCCAACGCCACGATTCAGCAGCGGATTATCGCAGCGCGGTCGTTCTACGAGTACCTCGTCGAAGAAAGTCTACGCGAACGCAATCCGGTTCGCCGGGGCGAGTCGGGCCGGCAAGGCAGGCCGCCAAAGAAGGGCCTTGTGCGTCCCATCCAACGCGCTCCCTGGATTCCCAACGAGTTGGCTTGGGCCAGCATCCTCGACACCAGCAGGCCCGAGTCGCTGCGGAACCGACTCATGGTGGCCATGGCTTATGACGGCGCCCTACGACGTGAAGAGTTGGTGCAGATCGAGATCGAAGACCTCGAGCCAGCCTACTCACTGATCCATTTGCGCGCGGAAACGACGAAAAGCAAACGGGCCCGCGAAGTCGCCTTCGGCGCTGCCACCGGGCAACTCCTTGTGAGTTACCTGCGTGAGCGCGGCCGAGTATTCGGGCGGGTGAACGGGCGGCTCTTTCTCAGTACCTCGCGGCGCAACCGCGGCGCCCCAATTGGCGCTTGGAGCTGGTCGAAGATCGTCGAAGCCATCGCCGAGCGTGCCGGGCAGTCGAGGTTTTCGACGCACACCTTCAGGCACATGCGTCTGACGGACCTGGCGCGAGCCGACTGGACCATCGACCAGATCGCCCAGTACGCCGGGCATCGCGACCTCAGCAGTACGATGCTGTACGTCCACCTTAGCGGCCGTGAGCTTGCGGCCAAGTTCCAGCGCAGCATGGCGTCAATCCATCTGGAGCGAGAGCGCCTGCTCGCAACTCTCGTGCAACCATGACGACCGCGGTCGCCTGTGGTGCTCCGCTGGAAACGCGACCGGTCGAACTCAACGCGCATGTTCAGCCACGATCCGCTCAGCGGCGTGTACAGCGGCATGATGCCGTGTTCGAACAGCCACACCACGAACCGAGTGGTGAGGTGTCCGGCGAGGTTGTCCATGACCAACAGCATCCGAAGTGGTGGCAGCGTGTCAGGCAACGTTGGCTTGACCGTCAGTCCAGCCTGCCAATGCTCCCATGCTGCACGGTTCTCGTGCGCCGGCAAGATCTTGGCGGGTGGCATCGAGTCCAGGACAGCCAACAACTCCGCTTCCAACCAGGCGTGCAACACCACATTCGGGCAACTGGTGACGCCCTTGACACGCACCTGGCCGGTCGCTGGATGGAACAGCGTCAGCAACTTGGCGGTGCCATGGCGCACATGTTCATGCGGGTACCGAGCAGGCCGACCGACAGGTTGCCAGTGAACGCCTGGCTGAGGGATCGCCTGGTAGGGGCCGGCTTCGTCCATGCCCCATACCGCCAACCCCATCCGCTCCCCCTCGGTGTAGGCCTGCTCGATCAGCCTTTTTTCGCGCTGGCGTCCGGGTCCTGGACCTTGACCTCGCCACGTTTGCGCTGGCGAATGGCCACGCCGGTTTGGCACCAGGTCCGGTCGCTCTGCCAGGTGATGCCGGCGTCGTGCAGCACCGCCCAGATCGTGTACGTGCTGACCTTTGGCAGACCATCCGCTGTGCGCCGCAGAGCACGCTGTAAGGTATTCAACGACCACGTCGCCGTACCATCGCGCTCGCGATCTGGCGGACGCCGAAACTCCGCCAGAATCCGTTCGCGCTGCTGTGGACCGTACTCGGTTGGTGGTCGACCACCAGGCTGCCGTTCCACCGCTCCCAATCCGACCTGGTTGAAAAGCGTCACCCATTGCGCGATCGAATCGCCCACCGCCCGCCCGACCAGCTGTGCGGCTTCGGTATATGAGGCACCTTGGCTCACCGCGAGCAGTGCACGCGCTCTGGCTACCGATAAGGCTGGCGCGCTGTGGCTGCGCGCCAATTGCTCGAGCGCACGGCGCTCCGAACTGCTCAACGGACGAAGCGGATCTTTCTGGCGCACAACTGCCCTCCTCGGGCAGTGCATCGAGACTGCCCCGGAGGTTTACCGGATTATCGATGACCATGGCAACCCCGGTGTCAAGCGACCCACTAGCTCTCGACTAGGAAGATGTAGCGGGTCTCGTGGGGCTTCGGACTGTTGCCATCGAACCAAGGCCATTTTTTCGCCAGGGTTGCCGCCAAATGGCGGAAACCATGGGACAACGAGGGCGAACGTAGCCCACGCGACTGTCATATTTGAATTGGCCCAGTGTGCCGTCGGCCAAGCGGACATACGCGAGGACAAGGTCTATGCCGTGTTCAAAACGGTTGCTCGACCAGCATCCACCTCGAGAGTGGTTCGGCGGCCGTGCAGCTCCGCCACCACATCCAATTGCTGGAAAAACCAATCGAAATCGAAGCCCTCGGCCGACGTGTCGGCGCGCGTCCGCGCACCAGACACTTGACAAACTGCGGACGAGATCTGACGCTTCGTGCACTTCACAGCGGGACGATCCCTAGGAGGCCTTATGGGTGCGCACCGGCGATGCCAGAGCTGACGGCTCCAGTTGCGAGACCACAAGAAACGGCGGACGCAGGAGACGCGCCGCCGACCACCGACCGGCGCGACGCGCCGCGCTCGACCTTAGCGTTCTTGGAGCGGCTGCTGGCCAGCTATCAACCCCGCGACTTTGCCGTGCGGCTATGGGATGGCACGTGTTGGCCGTCCGAGACAGCCATCGTGCCGCGGTTCACGCTCGTCCTGCGCCACCCCGGCGCGCTGCGTTCCATGTTGCTGCGGCCAGGAGGGCCGAGCTCGCTATCGTTTGGCGAGGCGTACATCTACGACGACGTCGATATCGAAGGGGACGTCCATGCGGTTTTTCCCGTCGTGGAGCACGTGCTGGCGCACTCTTGGACAGCAGCGGAGCAGATGAAGCTGGCGATGCAGCTCCTCCGCCTGCCGGCGCCGCGGCGCGATCGGAAGGGCCGGCAAGCGGCGCGACTGGGCGGCGCTCGCCACTCTCGGCGACGCGACCACGCCGCGGTCACGTACCACTACGACACGTCTAACGACTTCTACGCGGTGTATCTGGACGAGCAGATGGTCTACTCGTGCGCTTACTTCGCGTCGCCGAATGAGGACTTGGATAGCGCGCAGCGGCGCAAGCTGGACTACGTTTGCCGCAAGTTGCGCCTGCGGCCGGGCATGCGTCTACTGGATATCGGCTGCGGCTGGGGCGCGCTGGTCCGGTACGCGGCGCGGGCTTATGGTGTGCAGACGCGCGGCATCACCCTCAGCCGCCCGCAAGCTGAACTGGCGTGGGAGCGCATCCATGCCGAAGGCTTGGACGAGCAGTGCACCGTTGAGGTGGCCGATTACCGCGAGCTGGCGGAGCCCGATGGGTACGACGCCCTGGTGAGCGTGGGGATGGCCGAGCATGTCGGCGAAGGCAGGATCGGCGAGTACTTCGCACGTGCGTGGCGGGTGCTGCGGCCCGGTGGCGTCTTCCTGAACCACGCGATCGCTCCAAACCCGACGCACCGAGAGCCGCGTGGCCAATCGTTTGTCGATCGGTATGTCTTTCCGGACGGCGAGTTGCTGCCGATCAGTACGACGGTGCGGGCGGCCGAGACGAACGGCTTCGAGGTGCGCGACGTAGAGAGTCTGCGCGAGCATTACGCTCTCACGCTCCGCCACTGGGTGCGGCGGCTGGAGTCGAACCATGCTGCAGCCGTAGCTGCTACGGACGAAACAACCTACCGCGTGTGGCGCGTCTACATGGCCGGGTCGGCGCAGGGTTTCGAGTCTGGGCGGCTGAATGTATACCAGACACTGCTGGTGAAACAGGACCGCGGCAAGAGCTATATGCCACTTACCCGTACGGATTGGTACGCGCCGTCGTAGCCGGAAGGCTGGTTCGGCTTTCCATAACCGTGGCGGGCGTTAGCAGTTGGGTCGCCACACGGATCTGTCGCTCGCTACGAAGTAAGTCTGCGAGCGCGCGGGCGCGCGGACTCACTGTGCCCGACTTCTTCGTTTTGGGATATCCAGCCGATCAGGCGGAGGAAGCGTATGAGGCTTTTGCGGCGCTCGCTGGGAGCATGGCGGATTCGAACCGCCGACCCCTTGCCCGCCAGGCAAGTGCAGCTAACTTCGATTCTCGTTCAGCAAGATTAGCTCACGCCCGTCAGGGCCTCATTCTGCCGCCCCCTGTCGCCCCAATTGTGGTCCTAATTGTGGCCAGGTTCGCACCCCAAAGACCGGCCGCAGGTACTGAGGTGGTTGGTTTGTACCGGCGGGAGCCGCGACCCTGGTCGAGCTCGGTCTCGAGCTGCCTAATGTCCGCACTGCACTGGATGCTGACCGAGGAATCGGTGTTGCTGCGGAAACTGGTGGGTGAGGAGTGACGCGATCGTCGTGAACGCGGGGCCTGAGGAACGCGTCGCAATTCGTGGTTAGGACGACATCGTCTTGGCCCGACAGCGCTGCTACTGAGCCTCGCTCCTGGCAGCGCTGCTTTGGCGCAACAGACGCCCACTCCGGTGCCAATTGCCGTGCCGCCAGGCCCGGTGAGCCACTGTGCGGCTCGCTTCGACGTTGTCGACGCGCCCGCAGAGTTCGACTGGGTGCTCATGATCATCGACTTCCCGAGCCGCGCATGGACGCGTCGCACGCACCCGGCGGCTCACTCTACATGTTGATCCAAGGCGAGATCTCAACACGCATGGCGGGCGGGCCCGTAGACACGGTTCCGGCAGGAAGCACGTTCACCGCCAATTCAGGCGAGTTCCTGGAGGTGGCCAACGCTGGAACGGGCAATGCACGCGTCATCGCTTCGGTACTGTCTGAATGATCCTCCGCCAACTCTGTGTTTATGCGGCATCCAATTCTCGGTGCGATGTGGCGCTAGCAACTCGCCGCGAGCAACCTCGTCTTCTCCCGGACTCTGGCGGGCGGGTCAGCGGGCTATTGGGGGGCCGAGCGTGTGAGCAGAACACTAGCACCGCCGTAAGCCAGCGCGGGCGTGGCGACGGTGTGCGGTCGGTATGGGTACTTCGCGCAAGCTCCAGAGAGCAGCCCTGGTGCGCAACTGTTCCTGCTCTCGGTTCGCCATCTCCAGTTCATAGCGGATCATGGGGTTGATCATGCTCCGACATTAGGGCCAATCCGCACACCTACCCATGTGCAGCAACCTACGCACTGACCAACGCACTCGGCACTCGCACCCGCTCATATCCAGTTGGCTCTCGATGATGCTCACTCCCGCCTCGGTAGGGACAATTCTTGTCAGCGCGAAGCCGGCGCCCCGCAGCAGGGCCTCCCATTCGGTGGCGGTCCGTTCGCGGCCGCCGGGGAAGGACAGCATCGCCAGGTCCAGGAGCTTGGCTACCTGTGGCTCGTTCCCCGGCAAAGCGACTCGCTCGACCAGGAGGAGCCTCGCCGAACTGGTCATGGCGCATCGAAGATTGATAAGGATCTGGTGCGCCTGCTCGTCGTTCCAGTCGTGGAGAATCAGCTTGGGGAGGTAGCCATCGGCCCGCTGGGGACCTCCCCAAACAGGTCCCCACTCAGTGTTTCACAGCGCTTCGCGACGCCGTATGACTCGAGCAAGGGTTCCGCGTGGGCTGTCTCCTGGGCCTGATCGAACAGGATGCCGCGCATCGCCGGATAGGCGCCGAGAATGGCCGCCAGGAAGATGCCGTAGCCACCCCCGACGTCGACTAGCGCCCGGATCGATGAGAAGTCGTAGGCTGCCAGGATCCCACCCGCCCCATCCGGAAGAGCCAAGTGTGCCCGGAGTGGGCGTTTTCCGTGTCCTGCGAGAGGTTAAGAGTCCGTAGAAGACCTCCAGTAGAATTGTGGCATGTCGGCGGCGGAGCCGAAGCCGAGCCATCTCAGCGGGGACTATGGCGCGTGGTTCAAGGATCCGCTGCTGGTGGCGGCGTATCCGTCGCGTCCGGCCTATCCGGCTGCCCTGATCGACCATCTCACGGCGCTCATCGCCGGTGAGCCGCGCGTGGTGCTGGACGTCGGCTGCGGCACTGGCGAGCTGGCGCGCAGGCTGGCGCTAAACGTGAAGCGCGTGGACGCCGTGGATTTTTCGGCGGGCATGCTGGAGCTGGGGCGACGACTGGCCGGAGACGGCGCACGCAACGTCAACTGGATTCTTGGCGCCGCGGAGGAGGTCCAGCTCTGTGGACCCTATGCGCTCATCACCGCCGGCGAATCGCTGCACTGGATGAACTGGGAGGTGGTGATGCCGCGTTTCGCCAGAATCCTCGCGCCAGATGCCGTGCTGGCGATTGCGGGTCGCTCTTGGGACACCGACCCCGCGTTCGTTGAGCGCGAGCTGCCAATCATCGAGCGCTATTCGCCAGTCAAAGACTATCGTCCCTACGACCTCGTCGACGAGTTACGTCAGCGGGGTCTGTTTGACGTTGCGGGACAGCAGCGCTTCGGTCCGGACGCCTGGCGACCGACGATCGACGAGTACCTGGAGTGCCGCCATTCGCAGCGTGGACTCTCTCGCACGCATATGGGCGAAGCGGCCGTCGCTGCCTTCGATGCCGAACTGCGCGGAACCCTCGACGACCTGTGCACCACCGGCGTCCTGGCCCGCCATGACGGTCGACTGGAGCTCACGGTGGTCGCGAGGGTGACATGGGGCAGGCCGCGCCCGTTCGCTAGAGTGTGACGAAGCGGGGCAGCAACTCTGGCCGAATTGCATGCCCCGGTCCGTGTCATCACTGGTGCCAGTTGGTGTTGTTCGGATCGATGGCGAAGATCGCGCGAGCGGTGGACGCATCATTCATGGTCACCACGACCACCTCCTTGCCGGTGGCAACCGCCGCACCACCGTTTTTCCGTATCCTGTTAGGCGCTCTCAGATGACGGTTCGATCACCGGCCGCGGTAATCACTGGCGGCGCGGACTCATCGAGGGCCTGGCCACCCTCTTGGTGGCCTCGGCCACGCGTTGCCGTTCCTGCTGCCTGACATGCACACGGCGCCGCGCCCCCCTGTCGCCGTCCGTGCCGTCCGTGCCGCCAGGCGTTGCTCCTCTGACGTGCTGTAGCCGTGGAGATAGCTTTCGCGTCGATATTCCGACGGTTCCTGAGCGAAGGGGCAACCTTCGAGGCGTCTGGTACCTGCAGTCGATCCCAGTGCGTCGACGGAGATAGTGCCGGTTGGGTTGGTGTAGGTGAACAACAGTGGCACCGCCTCGACCCCTGCAGCTCGCGAGCGTCCAGGAAGCTAGCCGTGGCCACGTGCGACTCGCCGTACGCTCGCGCGATCTTTGTGGCCGCGCAAAAATGCAGCTTTCCTGAAACGCGGCGTAGTGAGTTGGATGGTTGGCGAAGGTGTTGGTTTCGTGGGTGAATCCCAGGGCAGCCAGGAGCATGTGACATGACGCTACCATCTCTGACACTGACGGACCGGCGCAGCGCCCGCGAGGTGGAGTAATGCTCTTGTTCCAGGCCGACGAGCTGCGGCATTTTGCCGAGCGGGTCTTTGTCGCCGCCGGGACCGAAAGCGGCGCAGGCGGCCATCCTTGTCGACCACCTGATCAATGCCAATCTGACAGGACACGATTCGCACGGCGTCCAGCACATCCCCGGGTATGTGGGCTCCATTCAGCGCGGCAAGATTCGCCCGAACGCGCGGCCCGACCTCGCCGAGGATCGCGGGGTCGCCGCGATTGTGGACGGCGCGTGGACGTTCGGCCAGATCTCAGCCTTGTTTGCCGCCGAGTTAGCCACCGCTCGTGCGAAGGAGCGAGGGCTGTGCCTCGTCGCTCTGCAGCGGGCCAATCACATCGGTCGCCTCGGTGAGTACACGTCGCGCGCGGCGGCCGACGGAGTGGTGCTGATCGTGAGCGTCGGAGGGATGGCTCGCGCCGTTGCGCCGTACGGCGGCAAGTCCGGCGCGCTGGCCACCAACCCATTCTCGATCGGGTTCCCGGCAGCAGAGCACACCGATTTCATGCTCGACTTCGCGACCAGCATGGTCGCCGCGGGCAAGGTGATGGTGGCCCAAGCAAAGCACGAGCAGCTTCCGCCAGGCGTGCTGCTCGACCAGGAGGGGAACCCGACGACAAATCCCAACGCTCTCCTCGAAGGCGGAGCGCTCGTCCCGTTCGGCGCGCACAAGGGCTCTGGCTTGTCAATTCTCTCCGCGTTGCTGAACCAGGTGTTGGTGAACGTTCCCGCCTATGCCGATGAGAACGGGCAGAGTGCGGCCTTCTTCCTGGCCATCGACAGTGCGATCTTCCGACCCCGGACCGACGTCGAACGCGACGCAGACGCGGTGTTCCAGAAGATCAAGTCCGTCCTGCCCGCCGCGGGACACACTGCTGTGTTGATCCCCGGCGAACCAGAGGTGATGAGTTACGCTCGTCGCCTGCGGGAGGGAATACCCGTGGCTGAAGATACGTGGGTTGCGATCCGCGAGACCGCCACGAAGCTTGGCGTGGACCTGCCAGTGAGAAATTCCGGATGATCATCGCGACGCGGCGGCGTGATCTCGGGCAGATTTTCGAGCTGGGTTACTTCCACACCGCGTAGACCGCGTCCGGCTCATCCAGGTCAGAGTCGGACCACGAGCGGGACGTTGCTGCTCGACCTCCAGACGCACCGATCGATTGACTGCTCGACGATCGCACTGCTGAACGTATGCTGGCGGTGTCCGTACGTGCCAGCGGAGTCATGCGAAGATCGTGTTCGCCAATTGCCGCGCATACGACCCCGGCGTCGAGATCATCGTCCGAGATCGAGCCGGTGCGTACGCCGAGGGCGGACGCAAGGGCGCGCGGGCTGCGAACCTGATAGCGGATCGATTCCATCTAAGCGCCAACGCTGGGGCTGCCATGGACGAGGTGCTGCGCGGTCGTCGACGCCACACCGAATATCTTGTCGTCGCCGAGGATGAAGGTGACCAACAAGGACCGACGCCGACTGCGCCGCTACCGCCGTCAAGTCAAACGCAGCAGGAGCTTGTCTTCCGACGAACCCGACCAAGCGCCCGATGGGACGAAGTGCGACGCCGACGCGCGCCGCTGGCTACAGGTGGGAAGACCAACTGGTAGAGAGCGGTCATCTCACGGCGGTTTCTGTAGCAATTCCTCTAGCAACCCGACGACATGCGCTGGCACTCTGAGGCACTATTTGGGGCGGTGCGCAGGGCAGTGCGTGTTCGGGAGGCACGCTGTGGCGGGGTCTGGCAGGCCTAGTGACCAATTCCCCCTTCCGCACCAAAATTCCGAAATCGGTCTGAAACCGAGTTCGAAAGTAGAACGCAGGTGCTATTAGTTAGGCGGGTTGACGCCAACCGCGCTGCCTCAGAAATTTGCCGGCCGAAATGGTGCGTTTGCCTCAGCTAAGAATCCGACCGAAGGTGAGGTCGGTGGGGTGCAGCGAGCCAGTCGGCATGACCTGGTGCGGGCGTTGGCGCCGC
>WNFZ01004916.1_pt1 | contig 12319 bp, 8 predicted proteins | sample 5400081 | NCBI WGS metagenome assembly WNFZ01 (sample SAMN13153365, study PRJNA577476) | soil metagenome | isolation source: 80 cm soil or saprolite under grassland replicate 1 | place: USA:California | collected 2016-06-15
GTTCGCGGTCGTCGCCGAGCTGGCGACACTTCGCCCGCAGGCCGTTGCGGAGCACCGCCTGGTTGGCATCGCGGTGCCCCGGCTTGTCTCGCAGGAACACACCGAGACCTTCAAGGGCGGCCCGAGATGCGCTTTCTGAGGCCCGCCGGGCGGCGAGGACCGCTGTCTCGAGTTGCTTGCGGAGGGGAGCGGGGAGCGCGCGCATGTATGCCTCAGATGATGACGGTCTTGTGGGCGTCGAGATTCGAGATAGGGCTGGATTCGGGCGCGTAGCTCGTCGACGTAGGCCTCGAGGTCCCTCGGCTCCTTGATCGTCGCCGACGGCAGGGATACCGCCACGCTCTCCGGCTCGAGCTGCTTGGCGGCGCGGTGGCGGGCCTGGTCTCGCCGGCCAGGGACGAGGCTGATGCGGTCCTGCCACGCGCTCAGCGGGGTGGCATCGAGGGCTTCGAGAAGCCTTTCGTCGGTCGGACAGTCCGGCAGCTCGACGGGTGCGAGTTGGGCGTCCGCGATGATCGCGTCGCGGTCGGCTTCGCCGAGCTCAGTCCAGTCGGCCCATACTTCGAGTTCGTCGATCGCGGCCCGCTGTGCCGTGGCCAGCTCCTTGGCGCGTTGCTTGACCTCAGTTCGCAGCGCGCTGGTCAGTTGCTGCAGCATGGGGGTAATCGGGTCTGGATCGTCGAGGAGCTGGCGGCCTTCACGGATGGCGGCTGCCGCAGGCTCGACTGCCGCAAACACGGGAAGGCCGTCGGCGTGGCGGAGGAGGCGCAGCACGTCATGCCACTCGCCCTCGCGCTTCTCGCGTTGCTGCTCGGCCGCCCGCCAGCGAGTGAGGTCTTCTCGGAGGCGGTCGTGGTCTTCGGCGACTGCCCGAAACCGCTGGTTACCTCGGAGGGTGACCAGGGCGTCGATGTGGTTGGTATCCGGCGGCTCGGGCAGGGGCGGCGGCCCGCCGGCGCGGCCGGCGAGGTCCTTGAGGCGTTGCAGCAGGGCCGGGAGCTGCGAGCCTTCTTGCCCAGCCTCGTACGGGACGCCGGCGTCGATCATCAGGCCGCGGACGGCGGCGCGGTGCGTGCCGGTCGGTGGTTCGTCCTCCTTGTAGAACGTGACCTTGCCGATCTGTGCGGGCGGCAGCTCCTTTGGGCCGCCGAGTTCCCTGCCGTCTTGCTTGGCGAGCACGTTGCCGGCGGCCAGCAGGACGAGGATGGCGCCATTGATGGCGTCCCTCGGCCACCCGAATGGTGGCGCGCCGAATCGCTTGTGGAGGTCGGCACCTCTGGTGCCGCCTGGGCTGATGGCGGCTAACACTTCCTTACAGATCGGGTTGGTCAGCACGTCGCCGTGGTGGCCAACCGCGTCGAGTGCGTCGGGAGCGCCGTCCCGCGCCTTTGCGACGACCTTGCCCCAGTTGGGGTTGTCACCGGCGCCAAACTTCGGGAACAGGCGGATGAGCGATCGGTTGGCCGCGGTCTCCACTGCGTTCCTGAGCGTCGTTGTGGTCACCTCGCTCCCGCCGCCCTGGAAGACCCGGCCGTGGGCAGCCACGTCCTGGACCAGTGCGACGAGCCGATCGTCCTCGATGGCCAGGCGGGTCTTCATTGCCCGCTGGGCGGCCTTGCCCTCGTCGGTCTGCGGTGTCGGTCGCTGCAGCGTCTGCTCGGCGGCCGCATGGCTGGCAAGGGCTTCTTTGACCTGCTCCGCTTCACGCCGGGGGAGGAAGACGAACACGGTCGGGCTCTCGTCGCCGGCTTCAGCGGCCGACTTCTTCACCGCCGACGCGTTGATTGACCACTCGTCACGGATCCACACCGGCACGTCGCCCTCGCCGACCGAGGGTTCGTCCTGGCCCCAGTGCTGGTCGATCTTCCGGGGGGTCTTGCTGATCCCTTGGGTGAGCTTGAGGCCGCTCACCGCGGCCTCGACGGCTCGGAGGAGGCGCTCGCTGCGACGCTGACTCATCTGAGTGGGGTCGTCGCGGACCGCGGCGAGGCGGCTACGGTAGTCCTTCTCCCACTCGGCGCCCTCTTCGGTCTGGAGCAGGTACTCGTCGTCGACGCGTTGGACGGCGCCGTCGGCGACGAGCTCGTCGAGCAGCTCCGGGACCCGCTTGCGGAGCTTGGCTCCGTCGTCGGCGAGGTCCTCGACGAGCAGGTCGGCCAGGAAGGGGGCGGTCGCTCGCAGTCCTGTCCCGCCGATGGTGCGGCTCGGGATCTGGGTGAGCAGGAAGATCAGGGCGCAGATGCGGGACTTGAGTTCACCGTCGGGACCTTGGGCCCGCATGCCGCGGACGAGCTCGTCAATCTCCTTGAGCAGCACGCCGGTCTGCTGCATCGGCGTGGACTGCTCGTCGTAGAGGAAGTCGGCGCCGACGACGTACCCGATCGGCTCAGCGGCGACGCGAGCGGTGGCCTCATGCACGATGCGAAGCTGGGTGCGTAGCACGCCTGCCTTGCCCGCCCGGTCGATGGCGCGAAGCGCCAGCTCCCAGAACCGTCGGCGGGTTGGCAGCAGCGGATAGTCGGGGACGAGGTCGGACTTGTCCGCTGCCCTCGGTGCGAGCTGAGTGCCGCCGAGGTGGCGGGCGATCTCGCCGCTCACACCGTCGAGGGTGGACTTGAGTGCGCTCACGTGCTCAGGCCGCTTCCGGAGCACGACCTCGCGCACGACGGTCTCGACGTCCTTGTCGGAGAGCGCGACCTGGAGGGTGTATCGGTCGGTGAGTTTCTGGAGCGTCGGAGTGGCAGTCAGCCCCGACTGGCCCGTAGCAACGATCAGAACCTGGTTCTCAAAGCGGTTGGAGCAGTCCTCGGCGATGAGCTGGACATCGAGGGCCTTGTCGTTGTCATCACCGATGTACTGCTGCATCTCATCGAGGACGACGAGCGTGAGAGGCGTCTTGCCCTTCGCGCTCGACTGGAGCGAGAGCACCCGCTCGACGACGTCGAGCATCTCCTGCCGGTCAATGTCCCTGGTCGTCGGCGGGAACTGGGTTCTGAGCAGCTCGCGCACGTCCTTGACCGATCCGGCTAGGCTCGGGTCCGCGTCGAGGAGAGCCCTGGCAATGACAGGCGAGACGTAGAGGTCGTGCACCTCCTTGTCTAGGGTCTTGCCGGCGGCCTTGACGGCTGCCGACACCGCATCGAGGTAGCCGTTCTCCCGGGCCCAGATCACGAAGCGGGCCAGCGGATACTGCTCGGGCAGCCCCGCGCTGGAGAAGAGCACGGACAGGAAGGCAAGGCGGACGGCCTCGCCCTTCCCCGAGGCGAGTGTGCCGGCGGCCGACCACAGGCCACCGAGCCGCTTGCCGGCGGTGGACAGCTCCGTGAGGTGGTCGCGTACGTCGTCGGGCATCGGGACGATCTCGCGGGCCGGCTGACCACCGGGGAGCTCCACGTTTCGCCACAGCTGCTCGAGCACCCGCACAAGATGCGACTTGCCGCTTCCGTAGAACCCGCTCACCCATACCGCTGGCTGCTGGGCATGGTTGAGGTTGGTGAGGAAGCTGTCGAGGATCCGTTCGAGTCCTCGGGCGTACTGGCCATCGCACACGAAGCTCTTCAGCTCCCAGCGGAGGACCTCCCACTGCTGGTCGGTTTCGGGTCGGATGACCTTGGCTACACCGTCGTTCGGGATCTTCGTCTCGGTGGGGTCCCGGTAGAAGAGGTCTCTGTTGGTGACGGTCATCGACCGCTCCCGCTTGGCTTGATCACAATGGCCATGTAGTCCCACCCGTCGCGCCCGTCGAGCAGCCGGAAGTTGTTGTTCTCCACCTCGCCGGGAAAGAAGACGAGCAGCCGCCCGCGGATGGCGTCGTTCACGGCGTTCAGCAGTGCCGACACCTTCACGACGTCCCCGAGGCCGAACAGCGTCCCAGCGCCGAGCAGGCCGACAACGCCGTTCGGGTCGGCGTGGGCGTCAAGGTGGTTGCGCACCTCGGCAACGAGGTGGTCGAAGAAGGTGGGTAGCGCCGTGTCCAGCAGGTCGGGCGACTCGAAGTAGGCATCGCGATAGTCGTGATCGGCCATCCACCGCTCGAACGACGTCGTGATGTCGGCGAGTGCCCACGGATGGTGGGCGTCCTTGGTTGCTGCCGCGAAGTCGGTGAGGTGGAGGGGCAGGCGGAGCCGGCGTTCGTGCTCGGGCGGGTAGACAGCCATCCACACCCGCTGGGGAGGTGCGAGGTTCTGTTGCCAGGGTAGCGACACGGTCTTGCGATACGCGGCTACAAGCTCGTCGATGTAGCTCATGGGAGCTGTCCCTGCCCGTCGTTGTTAAAGGAACGTAGCAACTCGTGGAAGCCCAGCTCGGTCACTCCGCCAGCGTGGCGCAGCTCCAGCATCCCGTGCTGGGAGGCGGTGGCGGCGAGTTCGAACAGGTGAGAGGCGGGTTGATCGAGCACTTGGGCCCAGAGCGTGTCGAAGAGCGCCTGGCCCCGTACGCCCTGGAGATGACCGAGCAGCAGGGCGTACGCGACGTCGGCCGGCGTACATTCAGCCCGGCGCCGAGCTTTCCGGCGGGCCCTCTCGGCGAATAGGTGGCCCGACTGCTGCCACGACGACGCCACGTTCTGGGCCAATGCCACTAATTTAAGCGTCTGAGCGTCTGACCTGGTCAAACAGGCTGGCGGCGTGTCCGGTCAGTTCAATGTAGGGCGAACTTGCGGGTTCGGGGGAGGGTGATTTGATGTCCCGGACCGTTTTAGCGGCTCCACGGCGAAATGACACGCCCGCGGATACACGGTTGGCTGCGGGGCGCTTACAATAGGTTCTTGGTATGGCGGATGCTGTGGAGCCGGCACCAAACAACAGTTCTCTGCGGTTGACCGACGCGATCTCGCTCGGGGTCTTAGCGGAGGTGATAGGGCGAGACCTGATCGAGGACGTACTGGACGAGGCAGGCCGGCGCGAGCAACGCACGCGGAGGCTGCCCGCGCATGTCATGGTGCGGTTCTGCCTGGCGATGTGCCTGTTCTACGACGATGACTACGAAGAAGTGATGCGTAAACTCGCCGGCTCGCTGAAGGAGATGGATTCGTGGCGTGACGACTGGCAGGTTCCCACGACCTCGGCGATAGCCCAGGCCCGGCAGCGGCTGAACGAAGAACCCCTGCGGATACTGTTCGAACGGATCGCCGCCCCGGTGGCCGGGCGAGGCACGAAAGGCGCATGGCTTGGCTCACGTCGGCTCATGGCGATCGACGGGTTCATGCTCGACGTGCCCGACACCGTGGACAACGTCGAGGAGTTCGGCCGTCTGGATACCGGCCCAAAAGCCAGCGCGTTTCCTCAGGTTCGGATTCTCGCGCTGAACGAATGCGGGTCGCACGCCAGCGTCGCCGCCTCCTTCGGGCCATGCCGGGACGACGAACGCGCGCTGCTGACCGGCATCATCGGTGCGTTCACGCAGGACATGCTGGTCATCGCCGACCGAAACTTCTACAGCTTCGACCTGTGGCGCCGGGCCGTCGACACCGGAGCTGCCCTGCTGTGGAGGGTCAAGGCCGGGGTCACGTTGCCGGTGATCGAACCGCTGTCCGACGGATCCTACCGCTCGGTGGCTATCAACCCCACGATCAGCGGCGCACGCCGCATCAAACTGCTGGACCGGGTCCGCCGAGGCGAATCCGTCCCCACAGAGCAAGCGATCCCGGTCCGGGTGGTCGAGTACGACATCCCCGACCGAGAAGGAAACGGCACCGGAGAACTCGTCTGTCTGATCACCTCGATCCTGGACCCCGCCGAGGTGACCGCGATAGAACTCGCGACCGCTTACCATGAACGCTGGGAAAGCGAGACCAGCTTCCGTGAGAAGAAGACCTACCTCCGCCGTTCCGGACGAGTACTGCGATCCAAATCACCGAAGATGGTGCGCCAAGAGATCTGGGCGATGCTGCTGACTCACTACGCAATCCGTAAGCTCATGTGCCGAGCCGCCGACGAAGCCGGGCACGATCCCGACCGGCTCTCGTTCACACGCTCCCTACGCGTCATCCGCCGCCAGGTCACCGACCAGGCGGACTTTTCCCCCTGAACGACGAAACACAGCACTGCAAACCTCTTTCGCTGAGATGCTCGATAAACTGAACGAACGCCGACACCGGACCTATCCACGCGTCGTCAAAAGAGCCCGCCACAACTCCTACCGAGTCAAACGCACCACCGACACCGGAACCACACACGACGGGCCGCCAACCGTCTACCTACACCGAGTCGCCTAAACTTAGTGGCATTGCGTTCTGGGCCGTCGTCCGACGCGTGCTGGCGCTGTATGCGCCGGGAAAGGCGCCCTCGATCGCCGCATTGAAGTCCGCGGCGCCGACCTCGGCGCCGTAGTCCAGGTCGAAGATCACAGCAGAACTCGCTCGCAGCACTGGGTCGCGCGCCAGGGCACAGAGCACCGCGAGGAGAGGTTGCCCGGCAGCGTCATACGGCCACAGGTCCCGGAGCGCCCGGAACAGCAGAAACCCGGGGTCGAGACCATAGAAGCGGCGCAACTGCCGGAAGGCCCACTCACGCCCACCGACGGTCTGCTTGCCGAGGACGTTCTCGGACATGACCGCCGACCGGTAGTCCTCGGGTGCCCCAGTAGCCGGTATCAGCGACAGCAGGCGCCGCAGGCTCGCAACCATGATCGTCTGGCTCGTGCTCGGGCCACCCGGGACATCACCGCGAACAATCTCCTGGGCCAAGTGACCGATGGCCGCATCCTCGACCATGGTCATCGACCCACGTCCTCCATTGGTTCAGCCGGCCACCCCCGGATCTCGCTGCCGAGCCGGCGCTTGCAGCCGCCCTTGCCGAAATCGACGATCGGCTGCGGCATCGCGGGGTTGTACCGCTGGTACGCCGATGCCGTGCTGCGTAGTAGGAGACCGAGCAGCTCGGCCACCTCCTTGCGCGTCGATGAGGTCTACCGCATCCAGATACCGGGACGCTGTGACCGAGACTACAAGTGTTGACCTCACCGCGTGGCTGTAGCGCGCCGCTTCGTGGGTGTCCAAGGCCGAGTGCGGGGACCGGCCGTTGACCGACCCGAGGACGCTGCGGGGGCCGCATCGGCGCGCGGTGTGGATATGGGGATGTTGCTCGACGGCCCGGACAGCGATCCGGGCAGCCGTCGGACGACGATCTGTTCCGCCGGGCGTTCCTCGCCGGCTCAGGGTTGTGGCCGCGGGAGCGGCCCGGCGCGGACCTGCTCGATCGGTTCTCCGGTGCGCTCGACTGGCCGTCCGGGGTCGACGTGACCACCGTGCAGCCGATGACGGACGCCACCGCCGAGGTCGGGCGGATGCCGGCCGCCGGCCTGTGGGGGCTGGCGTGGGCCACCTGACCGAGCTGACCCGAGGTTGGTCGGCGAAGCACCCGCGTGGCCGCCGCGAGTTGGCGTCGTTGGCCCCCGAGGCCCGCGGTGTGTGCGCGTGGCTTGCTCCCGACTGCGACCGCTAGGACGAGGCGCTGGCGCTGCTCGACACGGCGCTGCGGGGCGCCGCAGACGCCAGGGACGCAGCGCTCGGCGCTTACCTGCTCGCCTCGCCGACCGTGCTCTCGACGTTCCGCGAGCGCGCGCCGCAGACCGGGTGGACATGCTGACCGCGGAGGATTCGGATGGCCGCCGCGACTCCGTCTACCGCGGCGTGGGCGGAGACGCTGCGGGCATCGGCCGCATGCCCGGCTCAACGAGCGGAGTCCGGCGCTGTACGCGTTGACCGCCCGGACACGACCTGCCGGACCCCTGACCAGCCGCTGTCCCGGGTCCCGTTTCGACGGGCCCGGCTCGACGGCGAGGACGGCGTCGTGGCGTTGCGGATCGACAAGATGCGCCCGGAGGCGACCGTCGCCCGGCTCCGGGCGACGCTGGACGGCCTCGGCCCGGACGACAAGATCACGGCACGGTACACGACCGCGCTGGGCGTCATGCACGCGGACGCCGGCGACCCCGGAGGCGCCTGCCAGAGTGCGCGCATGCTGCGCCCGGTGGGTGGGCGGAGACAAGCACGTAGTCGTGGGATGTTGATCCGACGTACACCCACTTCGAGGCGGCATGCCTCTGAGCTGTCCAGCGGGAGGGAATGTGGTCGACACCGACGAGGACGCGGGCCGCCAACGGATACATGTCTTCCGCCGTGGCGTCGTCGAAGAACATGGCGCAGCCGGCGATCTGGAGACGGGTGGTGGACAGACTCTCCAGCACCTCCGTCTTCAGGAGGCTGAGCATCGACCTGCGTGCGAGCGCGTAGCGGTTGAGGTTGGTGAGGGTCAGCCGGTCGGGCTCGATGATCCGAATCGTGGCCGAGATACTGGGCACCCTCAGCAGCGTGTACAACGCCGCGTGGGCGATCGCCCCGCTGCTGATGAGGTCGACCTCGCCTAGCGCCGCGGGGGGTCGACACAGTAGCGAGAGAGGTCGAGGGCGACCTGTCGGTTCGGTAGCCGAAGCCAGCGCGGGTCGGCGGGACCGGGCGGTCCAGCCGTAGGGCGACGTTCGGTATGGCAGCCCGCACGCCATCTGCCGCCGCGGCCGCCGCCGCGGCCACCGCGCCGACCGGGATGTTCCCTCGCCAGGCCACGGCTGGGCTGCGCGGCCCGGCGAATGCCTGCCATGGCCCGCCGCTGACCCGCACGCTTCCGGCCGGGCCGGGTGTGTCGCCGAGCACGAAGACGACATCGGGTGCGGCAGACGGTCGCGACGAGCCGCCGGGCAGCAAGTCGGCCGTGTAGTCGAGCAAGCCGGACAGCAAGTCGGCGCCGTGCAGCGGCGGCTGGGACGCGGCGAGGGCGACGGTCGGCGTATCAAGGTCGATCTGCAGACCGGTCATCGCCAGCTGGGCGTAGAGGGTCACCAGCGCTGTCTGGCCGGCAGCGCAGCGTAGGCTGTTACTGTCAGCGATGATATGGGCGGTGGTCGCTCGCAGCCCGTCGACGATCAGCCGCCTGTCGGCGGTGCCGCCGAAGACATCCAGGTCGACGAGCAGCGCTGTACGTGACAGCGCTTCGTAGGCGCCCTCATCCATCGTGCAGACCCTCTTCGGGCGGGACCGGCTGCCAGGTTCCGTCGGCCTGCATACGCGCCAGGAACGTGTCCTGCAGCCCGACGGAGCCAGTGGCGAAGCGCGGGATGACAAGCGACAGGAACCCGGGCGCGGGTACGAGAGCGAACTGATCATCGGTGTGGGAGTGGCCTGCCGCTCCGGGATGAGTGTGGACTTGTCCTCCAGCGACCAGATCCTGCTGGACGAGGACTACCCGCCGCATGAACAACTGCCCCGCCGCGCCGAGTTCACCTTCACACTCACCGACACCCCGGACGGCCGCAAGGTGTCCAGGATGGTCTGCGATGGCGTACAGGTGGGCGACGCGATCACCGATGCTTCGCGGATCGAAGACGGCTACTGCTTCCACGATGCCTTCCACCTCGCACACGCTGCCGTGCTCGGATGGTCGCCGGTGCTGCGCGCCCTCATGAAGCGCAAGCGCCGCAGCGACCCCAAGGTCGACGAAGCCGAAGACGGCGGACGGGCGATCGTGGTCGAGGAAGGCATCTCCGCCCTCGTCTTCGCCTACGCCAGCGAACACCACTACCTCGACGGCAAGACCCACATCGACACCCCGCTGCTGGACACCATCCGACTGCTCGTCGCGCAACTGGAAGTCAGCGTCCACCGCACGGCGGACTGGGAGAAGGCCATCCTCACCGGCTACGCCGCCTGGCGACAACTCCACCAACAACGGGGCGGAATTGTCGATCTCGACATGACGACGCAGACTCTCAGCGTTCGTCCGTTCGGCACCTGACGCAGGTTAGCATCACGGCGACATGCTGCGTCGTTCCGGCGGCGAACTGCTGGATGGCGACAGCGATGAGTCTGGGGCCCGCCGGCCCGTCGCTCGGCGGCGCCCGGCGGGTCGCTAACGAGCTGCTAACGGACGGCGCTTCACGAGCCGGTAGCAGACACCACGGGACGGTCGGCGGCGGCGGGGAATGCGCAGCTCAGAGGCCGTTTCTGGATTAGGCGCCACCCGCCAGCATGGTTCGGGTGTGAGTTCAAATCCCCCCTCGTCCGCGTCGCCCGGATGGCTGACGGGCCCAGGCCACCAGCTACTCGTCGAGGCGCTCCGCGCCCCCATGGAACAGCGCGCGTGGGACGACCACGTGGACGAGTCTGCACAGGGTGGACGAGGTGGGACCGAAGATCGTCACGGTCAACCTGCGGTCAAACGATCAATGAGACGGTGCCGACCAACAGCTGAAGGTGACGCTGACCTGCGATTTCTGTAGAGCGGGTGACGGGAATCGAACCCGCACTGTCAGCTTGGGAAGCTGATGTTCTGCCATTGAACTACACCCGCGGCGGCGTCCGAGCATACCTGATGCGACGGTAGGGTCCCGGGCATGCTCCTGTCGGACCGGGACATCCTGGCTGAGGTGGATGCGGGGCGGCTGCGGCTGGAGCCGTACGACGCTGAGTTGCTGCAGCCGTCGAGCGTGGATGTGCGGCTGGATCGGTACTTTCGGGTGTTCAACAACCAGCAGTACACGCACATCGACCCGGCGTTGCAGCAGGACGATCTGACCACGCTGGTGGAGCCGAAGGGCGACGAGCCGTTCGTGCTGCATCCGGGGGAGTTCGCGCTGGGGTCGACGTTGGAGGTGGTGTCTCTGCCGGACGACCTGTCCGGGCGGCTGGAGGGGAAGTCCAGTCTCGGGCGGCTGGGTCTGCTGACCCACTCGACGGCGGGGTTCATCGACCCAGGGTTCACCGGGCACATCACGCTCGAACTGTCGAACGTGGCAACGCTGCCGATCATCCTGTGGCCGGGGATGAAGATCGGGCAGCTGTGCCTGTTCCGGCTCAGCAGTCCGGCCGAGCACCCGTACGGCGCGGCCGTCTACGGCTCGCGGTACCAGGGCCAGCGCGGCCCCACCCCGTCCCGGTCCTGGGTCAACTTCCGGCGCTGGCCGACGACCAGCTGACCTCGCGAAAGAGCTCAGCGAACCTTCAGCGTGGTCCGGGCCACCGCCTGGTATCCGTCCGCGGTACGCCGGAACAGCGTCACCAGGTGGTCGCCGGGCTCGGTCGGCGCGGCGAGCAGGGTCTGTGTCGAGCGGCAGTCGGGCAGGTCGAACGGCCCTGCCAGGATCCGGCCGGGGGTCGCCGCCACCCCGCCGCTGCCGCTCACCGTGACCCGGTCCGCGTCCAGGGTGAGCACGTACATCACGTCGCGCGGACCGGCGACCTGCCAGGAGGCCTCGTGTCCGGGCTGGGTCCGCCCGGCGGACAGGCCGATCACCGGCTGGTCGCATTGCCGGCGCACCAGCCCGCCGGCGCTGCCGGCCCGCAGCAGCGGGATCGCGCCGAGGGTGGCGAACAGCACCAGCCCGACGAACACCGCAGGAGTCCACCGGCGCCGGCGGCGTACCCCGACCGGCCGCGCCCGGGACCAGGCCAACGCGTGCTCGTCGCCGATGTCGCGGGCGAATGCTTCCTGCCGCCGACGCTCCCCGGCGGCGAGCTCCGGGTCCTCCCGGGGACGCCGAGCGCCGAAGAGGAAGCTCACCCGGTCAGTGTGGCACCGCGCCGGGAGCTACCGGCCCGGCTGCACGGACCGCAGCAGCAGCTGGGCTACGTCGAGCACCTCGACGTCCTCGCGCGCCTGGCCGGCCTGCTGCTTCGCCTGCACCGCGTCGACGAACATCACCATGCAGTACGGGCAGGCGGTGGACACCACGTCCGGGTCCAGGGAGAGCGCCTCCTCGATCCGCTCCTCGTTGACCCGCTTGCCGATCCGCTCCTCCATCCACATCCGGGCGCCGCCGGCGCCGCAGCAGAAGCTGCGTTCCCGGCAGCGGTGCATCTCCTGCGAGCGCAGCTGTGGGACGGACGCCAGCACCTCCCGGGGCGGGGTGTAGACCCGGTTGTGCCGGCCCAGGTAACACGGGTCGTGGTAGGTGACCGTCGCGTCGACGGGCTGCATCGGGGTCAGCCGGCCCTCGGCGATCAGCCGGCCCAGCAGCTGGGTGTGGTGGACGACCTCGTAGTCGCCGCCGCTCTGCGGGTACTCGTTCGCCAGCGTGTTGAAGCAGTGCGGGCAGCTGGCGACGATCTTCTTCGCGCCGATGGAGTTCAGCGTCTCGACGTTCTGCATGGCCTGCATCTGGTAGAGGAACTCGTTGCCGATGCGGCGGGCCGGGTCGCCGGTGCAGGTCTCGCCCGCGCCGAGGATGGCGAACGACACCCCGGCGGCGTGCAGTAGCTCGGCGAAGGCGCGGGTGGTCCGCTTCGACCGATCCTCCAGCGCGCCGGCGCAGCCGACCCAGTAGA
>WNFZ01006972.1_pt1 | contig 12310 bp, 21 predicted proteins | sample 5400081 | NCBI WGS metagenome assembly WNFZ01 (sample SAMN13153365, study PRJNA577476) | soil metagenome | isolation source: 80 cm soil or saprolite under grassland replicate 1 | place: USA:California | collected 2016-06-15
GCGCAACTTGACGCGGCTCCCGATGCGAACACTCGAATCATCAGGACGCTTGTATATGGCTATTTGGTTGGCGCTCTGATAGCTGGCAAGCTCGGCAGTGGCGAGTCAACCTACACCGCGGAGCCCAACTTCACATAAGAGAATGGCTCTGTCATATGAGAAAAGACACTTGGGGTTACTCAGTTCTCATGGCCATTCAGGCGGGGGCACGCAGGTCGGGGCGGTGGTTTTTAGGTCTGACAGTTCGATTGCCTACGCGAATCGGACAAATACGACGATCGTTGCTCCGGCCGGAATTCAAGACAACGATTTTTTGCAAACGGTCTTTTTGATTGGAGGACCGACAGGTCTAGTTCCGGCCGTGGCGCCTCCAACAGGGTTCTCTGAAATACTTACTGCGCCTTATCCGCTAAGTGTGAACGTCGGCGGTTTTGAGGTCCAGAGCAGGCTCTATTGGAAACCTGCGAGTGGCGAGAGCGGTAATTATCAATTCAACCATGCCGCCGCCAATACTACAGCGTACATGCTCGCGGCCTCGGGCGCTTCTCTTGTCGCTCCGACTGCCACAGGCGGAACAGATCCAACGGGCGTCAATCCGATCGCGCCGAGTATTACGACGTTGCTCAATCACGCTCTTATTATTTTCTTTGCGCAGTCTTTTGATTTTTTAGGGGCCGTAACGCCTCCGGGTTCGCCTCCGGTGTTTACTGAGCGGCTAGATTCAGCGGGGAGCATTCTTTATGTCGCCACGGGCGATATGATCGCAGCAGGGCCAACTGGAAACAAAACAGTGACCGTGACTCTTGATCCGTCCGCGGCTGGACTGATAGCGATTGAACATTCATAACATGGCTCTCTCTTATGAACGAAGGCATTTATCTTTTGCCGGCTTCCAGACGCGACCAGGGGGCGCTGAAAATCTAGTGGGCGTGCCAAGAATTATTTTTGATGATCCAACAGATCATGCCTTTGCGGCTCTAGGCCCGCCCACGCTTATAACGGTTCCAATTCCGGCCGGCAGTCTCAGAATCGCCGGCGACTTTCTTGAGTATGTGGCCGAATATGTCTTACAGGGAGTCGGTAATTCCAAAACTATCACTTATTCTTTCGGCGGTGTGAATCTAAACGTGGCGCCTTGGAATAATACCTTAAGCTCGACTCAATTAGTTCTTGTCGGCAGAGTGTATAGGCTTACTGCGACCACTTGCCGTTGTTACATACAAGCGTCATTGCCGTTTCTGGGGCAGGCTAATCCGTTCACACAATTCGGAGACATTGTGGTTGCGAACATGGACAGCAACACTTTAAATTTTGTCGTGACTGTGGCGGCCGTTGCAGATAACGATGTTGTACACAAGGTCAGTCACATGTACATCATTCAAAACTGATCATGACGACTGAAGAAATCCAAAATCTGGTTGTCAGCAAGGCGAACGAATACGGGATCAATCCCAATATCGCCTTGGCGCAGATCCAACGGGAGAGTGGTTTCAATCCCCGCGCAGTTGGGGCTTCAGGGGAAAGAGGTCTAGGACAATTCATGCAGGGGACGTGGGCTGACTATGGCTCCGGGTCTTTCGATAATGCTTTTGATCCTGTAATGAATTTGGATGCTTGGGGCAACTACATGGTCGCCCTGATGGGCATGTTCGGTGGCGACTATATCAGAGCCCTTCAGGGTTACAACGGCGGACCGGGGAACGTCCAGCGCGGAACAGTGTCCGCCAGGGCAAGAGCTTACGCCCAGGCGATCTACTCACAAGCTGGCTTTACTGAAAGCTCTGTTGTCAATCTCGATCAAATTGGCGTCTCTCCTTCCGGTCTCCCAATGTGGCTGTTAATTGGCGGCTTGGGTTTATTGCTCTGGGTCGCATTGAGCGATTGAGGCAAACATGAAAATCTTTCTTCTGTCTATAGTTCTATTCTTCGGCGCGTGTGGGTGTCCCAAAACAAAAGTCAAACCGCAGCCTCTTCCGGTCGGACCTGTTCCACCTGAGTTCTTTAATGACTCCCCCAAGAGTGACAACCATGAACATAAATCAGATGTATATAAACCCTGCCGTCGTCATGATGCTCATCGCTATTTTTATGGCCCTGATCGCGGTCGGGGGCATCTTGTGGAAATTCTCCATGCTGCTAGGCGACATCAAGCGCGACGTGGCAATCGTGGGCGAGAGATTGGACAGCCACATCAAAGCCTGTGAGCCGGCAAAGAAACAGCATTCTTGATTTACTTCCCTCCTATCGGAAACACCTTCTGCAATCTCTCCTAGGCCGTGAAAATAGTCCCAACGTTGGGACTATTTTCACGGCCTTCTTTTTTGGTCAAATTCGGGATCTTGGATTACAATCAGGACGCCACAAAGCGTGGCATGTGCAATTTCAATAATCGTGGGGCGTATGAGTCGGTTTCCCCGCTCCCTGTGGGGTGCTTTGACGGCCTTCTCTTTCACCCTTCCACCTAACCTAAAGGAGCGTTCCAATTGGATAGGAGGAACTTTTTATAGGGGGGAGTATATCGCAAAGATCGGGCACAGATATTTTCAGCGGCTTTTTTCAAAGCAATTCGACATTCTTTTTGGGCGTTCTTATCCATGACGACATCTTTGGCGTATTGCGACATTTCCTTGCAAACTTTCGCGCAGGCTTCCCTTTCTTCTTCGATTGCGGCTTTGATCTTATCGAAAAACACTTGTCCAACAATCTGGTCAAAAGTTTTATCGTTAGCGAAGCCCCCACGTTCGCGTACTTCACAAAGAAAATCATCTACGACATCTCCATAGTTCATCTCTTCATTTCCTCCGAAAAAAGTCTCTGAATCGCTCAGCGTTCAGGGCCGTATATTTGGCTGTCTGCCTGATGTCTCGATGGCCAAGATAATCTTGAATGTCTCGCGTTGTCCTTTCGTCGTTGGCCAGCTTGTAGCCGCAGGAATGGCGAAGCATATGGGGATGGATTTTGAATATCAGGCCGGCTTTCTGGCCTATGATCTGGAAAAGATAATTGACGGCCTGTCGAGTCATCGGGCCGCGCTCGCTCAAGAACAACAAAGGCGAGCCTGAAAACTTATGGGCCGACCTCTCTTTCATCCATGCCCGAATCGCCCGCAGCTCATCTCCCTCGATTGGATGATGGCCGCTCAATCCCTTCTTGAGCCTGCGAACATCGAGCCTAGCTGTATCCAGATGGATCTCATCAAGTCGAATGTCGATCAGCTCGCTTACCCTGAAGCCGTGACGATAGGCCATCATCGCCATGCAGTGATCACGGACTCCGTTTCGAGTTTTCCGTGCGGCCTTGAAAAAAGCCTCGATCTCGGTTTCTGTCAGGAATTTTCTGGTTTCACTCATAACGCACGTGCATTCTTTACAAAACCGCGTTTGGCGTCAATTTGACGCCCCTTAATTCTATTGCTCAAAATCAACGTCGATTTCGCCCACTCCTGACAAAAACAGGCTTATGTAAAGAGTTGGCTGGCCGCCATCGCTATTACTTCATATTTGCCGATCCGGTAAGCAAGCGAAAAGATTTTAGCGATAAGTTCATGCGCTCTCTCTTCAACGGTTATTCTTCACCTCCATATATCTCTTCCCAACTTTCATTGTAGAAAGGGGAGTCAAGCTCCCAGTCTTCATCGCTCGGCTGATCGCAGCGCCCATAAGCATCACACACTGAGCGAGGGTCGCCGCAGAGCGGACACCAATAAGCGCAAACAGCATAGTAGTCATCGAAGTCCGTCATACAAGCGCTCCATTCAGCCATCTTTGTACAGTTGTATGACTCACTTGATCTTCTTCAAGTTCGCGCAGGCACATCGAGCAAAGACCGCCTTCGCCCTCAACGCACCGCATTTCTGAATAATCCTTTGGCGGCTCTGATTTCCGCGTCATCTCGCCCCAAATGATTCCGTTCAACTCTTTCGGCAATTGGTCGCGATAGCGCCGAAAGACTCGAAACGCCCAACGTAATAGATAATTTGCAAACCATCGTTTCATCTATTTTTTCCTTAACTAAATGGCATTGATGAAAAATCCTATCCCTCAGCGTCTTTCCACATATCTATGAGATACGATGCGCCGTACTGAGGCGAATCGTTCAGATAGTCATAATGATTCTGTTTGCCTTTAGTCGTCTCGACCTTCGCAGTGAACTCGTCATATGACCACTCTTCACCGTATTCATCGAAGATCCGCCCATGTCGCAATCCGCTCAAAACGTTTTTCCAATCTTGCCAACTTGCAATAATTGGGTTGCCTTTGTCATCGTTGTGGCCTCTGAAAGAAAATTGCCATCCGGCCGAGTTCTTTCCGATGTGACGTTTGTCGTAACGCTCGCACTCAGAGCAAATGTTGTATCTGTGATAATAGTTCGTTCCCATTGATTCAATCCCTCCCGGCTTTGAGCCATTCTTTCAATCTCTCGATAACATCTTGTGATGTGTGGCCATCATGCGGCGGGGCTTGCTCTCGATCTATCCCCTCAAACAGATCCCAATATTCAAGCGGTAAGTGATAAGTGACCATCTTGCCGCCAAGTTCTATTCCTGCGACAAACCAACCTTCCCAAACAAGCTGAAGCTCGCCCTCTATCCAATGCGTGCGCGACTTCCAGCAATATGGCGGTTCCCTTCGCAGGCTAGCCATCTGAGATAGTGCGCAAAAGAGCAAATACCGATGCTCATAAAGCTCATTGAAAGTGTGGTAGCCGTCTGAGACTTGGCTAGGTTCGCACGGAACGTCTATGTCGATTCGTCCTTGTCCCTCAAAGCCTGGGACTGGCATATAAATCTTTCCCATTACCAATCACCTCCATCTGTTTGTCTTTTTTCTTCGGCTTGGCTTTTTCGTTCAGGCCAATCGCCGCAGCCCAAATCAGGTTATAAAGCCGCGACATTGCGTAATTAAGTTCTCCGACATTCCCCGATGGAATGCCCTGTAGCTGTTGGCCTATCGGACCCCTTCCAGTCTGCCAAGCCAACAAGATGTCATAGAGCCTCTCTGTAAAAACACATTCGGCTTTGGCTCTGTCAAGTGCTTTGTCCATGATTTCTTGTTTATAGTCGAGTTTATTCCCTGCGTGATTTCCCATGGTTTAATTCCTTTCTTTTAGACTCCACACATCCCCTCGCATTCCTCGATCCAATTCATCTGGCCTCGCTCCTCGGCGGTCGAGAAGTCCACTTCCTCCAGAGGCGCACAAGAGCGATGTAGAAAGACCTTGCCGCGCATCCCGCCACAGTCTCGAATTGCCCGGTCAAACTCAATCACGTTTGCCCAGGCTTCTTGGTCTTCCTTGATCTCGCGCCACTCGGCATCGGAGTGAAAGGGGCAAGCAAGACAGGCCGACTTTTGAGGGATGGGATAGCCGTGCGCTTCAAGCCAGCGCTTGCAATCCTTGCGGGTCATCGGCGGCTCGAAGTCGTAGATAAGCGGATAGCGCAAGGTCGCCCAAACATGACGCGACTCCCGCATCCTGCCGGCCTCGTCTGCGCTTATGCCGATCCACTGCTCGACGATTAGGCCCTTTGCTCGTTGTTTGGGCTGAAGCCCCGCGATCCTGCGCACTTCTTTCTCGACAACTTGTATCTTGTATTCTTTTGTACATTGCCGGCGTATCAGCCCTTTTGAGCCATCCGCGTTAAGCACGTAGAGCGGCATTGAAGCCCATCGCCCGTTGACGCCTTGCCGGTGTTTGCCGTCCGGCCCGCCCTTCATAAACGTGAGCGCCTCGGCTCGCAGGTTGCCGGCTGTCGCGCGGATGATCGGGATGCCATGCTCGGCACCGATCCGCTCCAGTTCGGTTAACCATCGGTAGACCGCCTTCGGTTCCCACTGCGTGTCCGCGAAGATCGCCGCGTCCGGCTTGGGCGTCAGAATCCCTTTGCAGGCCATCAAGAACATAGTTGATGATTGAACTCCTGCGCCTAGACTGATAATTCTCAACATATGGCTTCCCTTCTCCTAAAACTTCCAACTGTCGTAATGATGGCGATATGGTTGAGAGCCGGAACAATACAAATGGTGTTCATCTCTTCCCCAAAAATCTTTCTCAATCTTGCCGACCAACTCTCCTGCGCAAATTGGACAGTGGCCGAGAGCGATCAAAATCTCCGGCTTTAGTCTCTTGATCTGGTCTCCAAACCGCTGGGCGACCTGAGCAGGACCAACCAAAAGTTGACCGTCTTTGACCATGACTTGACCCCCACTTTGGAAGATTAGAGACAGTAGTTTTTCAATTTCGTTTTGCTGTTTCATTTGTTGCGGCCGCGTGTTTCATCTGTTGCAAATCACGGTTTTAATTATTCACTTCACGGTTTTAATTATTCACTTGTCTTGCCCCTGTGTACGATTTACATACTTTTTTTGATGGCCCAGTATGTTATGTATATACAAACAGAGAAGTTACACACGAAAAACCACCATACTGTGCCAAGTGCCAGGGCATACGCGCGCATGCGCGCGCGCGCGCGCGTATACTTTACCACTTGGCACAGTATGGTGGTTTTTCGTGTGTAACTTCTCTGTTTGTATATACATAACATACTGGGCCATCAAAAAAAGTATGTAAATAATACAGTTCCATAAACACTTTGTTTTCAACGTCTTTCAAGTCGCCCATACTAGACCACTTCGATAGTGTGATCGGGATGAAACCCGTTCTTAGAGTGATCTGGTAGCCTCCAATAATAAATTGCGCCCGTACCGAAGCCCTCACGTCTCCAAACTATTCCTAGGTTTGACCTTGCACGTTTTAAAGTGCGTTCGGAGACACCTACAGCCTTAGCCTCGGCTTTAATGTCATCTGAGAGACGCTCGCCTCCAGAAAGCGCCTCTTCCAACAGATCGCATGCGATGTGGAGCGCCGCTTTTTCGTCGTCAGTTGCCATCCCGGAGAGGATTCGACTTGCGGTCAGATCGGACACTCCAACCCAACTAAACTTGGCGCCGGTCGGTGAACTTGGGTCTTTCTCGATTGTGTAACCGATGGCTTCAGAGAGCGGGCCAAAAGTGTTCTTGCTTTGAGTCAACGCCCTTCGCTGTGGATTGTCAGGATCGGAGCCGCAAAGCAAAACACTTCTTGCCGCCGCTCTCCACTCAATCGAATACAATCCCGCCGCGCGAGGATCGCCAAAGCCTTTTGACTTTCCAACATGGCGAACAAGAATAATTGCGCAGTTGAACTCTTCAGCAATCATTTTGAGTTGATTGGTGATGACGCGAGCATCAGCGCCCTTGCTCGGGTCGCCTTTTGTGTAGGCAAAGATCGGGTCAATGACGATCATTACAGGGCTACGCCTCTGCGCCATCTGGCGGACCAACTCAACACCTTTGTCATCAAACGTGAATGGCTCGCTCACGGCAAATACTTTTGTCACATCTGCTCCAACAGACAATAAGCGCGGCTTCAAGACTCGCCCTAGATCGTCTTCGGCTGAAAGCCAAAGAATATTTCCCGGAGACGTAAGAGGCATATCAAACAAGCCCTGACCGCGAGTCACAGCGCCGCCGATCGCGCATAACATTGTTGACTTCCCTTCTCCCTCAATTCCTTCAACGATGGTCAACGTTCCTCTTGGTATTCGGTTTTCCCATAACCAATCAATACTCTTGATTTGTACATCGGCCATGCACACTTCTTCAATCACTGATTGAGCTTTAGGATTTGGAGCATGACCATTGTTTGTGTTTGCAGGCGGCGCCCACTCAGATAAAACATCGGCCATCTGGCGTAGTTGCGTTTCATCGCCTCCGGCGTCGAGCCAATCAGAGATATCGCCATGATCGGGAAGATTAGGCAGCGTGAGCTTACGTAACCTCGAAGCTTTACCGAATAAACTTTGACAGACTTCTTCGGCATGGGCTCGTCCAGGATCGTCGTTGTCTTCGATCGCAACGCAATCACGACCAAGTAGAAAATCGCTGTATTCATCGAGCCACTTCCCGGCGCCCATCGGGTTGCAAGTAGAGATGAAGCCCAAAGACTTCAAGCGGTCTCGATCTTTCTCTCCTTCGACAATCCAGACTGTTGCATCAGGAGGCGCGGCGATCAATTCAGGTAAGCCATATAAAACACGTCTGACGCCTTGCAGATTCCAAACCCACCCGCCTTTGCCATCCGGTCTTCGTTGTCTGAATTGTTTTCGCGGTTCATTCGGCCATTTGGCCGGGTCTACTAATCGTTGGCGCACGGCTTGAAAGAGCAAAACTCCGGATTCGTCTTTATAGTCATAGACCTTATCGAGATTGTATTTTGGTTTGCCTTGTGTTGCTTGCTTGGTCTGTTTTTGTTTTGGCGGAAACAGATCGGCCTGAGTGATGCTGAGCGCCGAGCAAATAGAATCAATGTCGCATCCTGTATGACACTTGAGAAGAATGCGGGTGTCTGCCCCTTGATCAATGCTCAGGCTTGGCGACTTATCTTTGTGGGCGGGGCAGTGCCCTTGCCATCCTGCGCCCTGTTTCTTCGCCCGCGTCTTTGTGAGGATCAAGTGTAGAGTCTGGGCGATTGTTGTCATAGATAATCACTCTCTATAAATCCGGCCATAGTGAGATATAGGCCGTGACGGAAAAATCCGTCACGGCCAATTCTGACGCAAACGCAAGGGGGTTTAGAACGGGACTAAATCCGCAGGATCAATACCGCCATCACGTTTACTCCCAGGTGAGTTGGGCTGTGATGATTGAGCTGTTGCCTGGACCTTCTCTCGCTTCTTGTAGGTCCGGCGCGTGTAAGTTTCAGCCTTGAGCGGCGGGAGAGCCTTGCCGGTTTCATCAACGTAGGGCTCGATGTCTTGAATGTTCACAAATCGCGTATTGTGAATAATCGTTCCCCAGGCCGAGACGCCTTTGCATTTCGAGACATCGAAACGCTTCGCTTCTTCTTCCGTGAAGTCGCGACCGCGCCAACATTCAAGAAACGGCCTGAGAAGACTCTGTGGCGCGAGCGACCAGGTGAATTTACGTTCGACTTGAAAGGGATTGCCCTTGCTGTCTCTCGATCCATCTTCACCGTATGTTGCAGCGTCGGGGAAAGCCTGGAAAACAAACATGACTTTTTCGTAGAGCTTCGTTACGCCGTCGTAAGTTTGCTCTTCCGGATCAACCCTGAAGATGTCCACACAGACAAGCGGATGTCTCCCTTCAGGACAAGGCTCCAAAGGCGCTTCCCAAGAAATGATCAATTCGTTGTCGTTTTCGGTTGCCATAATTTTAAAGTCTCCTTTTAGGTTTTTTGGTTGTTGTGATTGTGGTTTTAGTTCATGAATCTGTTGACTTGCATGCGGGCGTCTTCGATAGATTCATCGCTTGATACAAGAGGCGTCCCAAAAATGCTGTCAATAGCCCCTCTGACTGCGCGCTGTATTAATGGCTTGATGCCAGGCAGGGCGTCTCCAATCTGTAATTCTCCTTCATAAGTATCGAGGACCGAAAAGCCGATCATCTCTCGGCTGCGTTGTCTGCCCTGTGCGTTTCTTCAATTCTGATGATCAATGCTGCCATGTGATTTTTTCCTCCTAGACTGTTGTGATTGTTTAAAGTTCTGATGGGAACGGCTGCGATAGTTCAATCTTCATTTCAGCCATGTGTGATTCAAGCGGGGTTGACCTTTCAGACATACCGACCTTATGAAGTTGGCCGCCATTGAATTCTTGAATCGCCGCAATTGCGCGCAAAACAAGTTCGGTGAGCATTGGCGCCATTGATGGAAGTAACGAAAGCTCCGAATCTTTAAGGTCTATGTCCTGCGTAACCCCGAAGCCGTAAAGCGTCCTGTTGTCTGCGATGTGTTCTGTTTTTTCTTCGATTGTAATTATCAGTTTGGCCATGAATCTTCCTTACTGTTTAAGTCGTTAAAAGCTTGGTGACTGTTTGTTTCAAGTTGGCGATATCTTTGACTGATTGAGAGACGGCCTGCCCTCCGGTCGCTTCGGCAAGACGACGCAAGAAGTCTCTTCCCGGGCCGTCTTCAGGGCCGATGTAGATTGTTTCGAGCCGAGACTTGAATTGTTTAGCTAGATCAAGACAGTTTTGTTGCGAGCCGTAATCGGGCTCGCCATCACTGATCAAGATCAGCTTGATAGAGGTCCCATCGGCTGGCTTGACGAATCGCAAGACGCCCGCAAGATCAGTTCCGCCGCCGAAGTAATATGGGACGCCTCCCGGATTGAATTGGGTTGAAGAAGACCAGCTTATGACGCCGACCTTGCCGGGAATCTCCCTTTGAAGCCTGATTAATTGCTCACAGGCGAGATCGTAGCGCGTTCTTTTGTTCTCGCAGTCAGCGCTATCCATCGAGCCGGAAGTGTCAACCATCACCAAAGCGTCAACAGATAAAAACGTCTCAGCGACGCTCTTGTTAGATCTCTCTGCAATGTCTTTGAGAGAGCCGTAAACAAGTTGAGTTGAGTCGACCATTACTTCCCTCCCTTTAGCCACACGGCGATGTCTTGAATTGTCTGGCCATTCAGATGGCGATGTTCGACCTCGACAGCGAGGGCGGGAGAGATTTTCAAAAGCGTGGCGCAAGCTATCGCTTCTGCATTTACGTCTCGATAATTTACTGTCTGTTCAAACGCCTTTTCAGCTTCACGAAAATCGCCTTTATATTGCCCGACCAGTGCAGCGCCTAAAGCGCAGGTCAAACAAGTTGCACTATCGGTAGAGAGATAACAGGCGCGGCTCTCGATTACTCCGTACGTCTTTACCCCCCTTAACATCGCGTCTGCTAGTTCTGTTCTGGTCATGAGTCTCCTTTCTAAACCCAAAGAATTTGAAAAGTGTCGGCCCCCTTGGGCCATGTGCTTGTCATAACCTTGCCGTCTCTGATTACGTCATCCCAATTCAAAATTTCAGTCACGACAAAACGCATGAGCCGGACAGTTCCCCGTGCTGTCACTTGGCCGCATCTCAATGGCGCTCGATAGCCGTATCCGGTGTAGCGTGAAATTCTGATCGTATCTTGTTCATGGCCTTGACGCTCGAAATAGAGCCCCGCGTCATATCGAGCTTTCTTCTCGGGATCAATCAGAACCAAGTAAGCTTCATTGATCTTGCGAAACATCTCAGCGGCGTTGTCTTCTTGGCAAACATCGGGATGCCATTGTCTTGCGAGGCGCTTATAAGCCTTCTTGATCTCTTCAGGCATGACTGATTCAAAAACACAGAGAGCTCGATAAAGCGTCTGCAACCCATCGGGCTTTTGATTGACTTCCCTTCCCTCGAAGAAGCTACGTAAAACATCTTCGGGAAATTCAGAGGCCCATTCCCCGTTGACCGAGCCATAAGCCGAGACTCTTTTCCCTCGATCTTTTGTTGCGCCCAGATATTCGAGCAAGAAAGATTTCTCGCAGACCTCGGGCGCTGAAGGCTTGGCTTCAGGCAATACGATTGTCTGACCTATGCGTTGATTGATGGCCTGAATCGCGTTCTCAATCCCTTCAGGAGAGACAAGCCAGACCTTCCGCCCCTTATGCCATGTGCGCTCTGATTCGGGCACGGCGTCTTTGAGCTTTTTGAGTAAAGCCGCGTCATAGCCAAACTTAATCGCGTAATCAGCGCCAGCGACAGTGACTGAAACAGTGGGATGAGTCTTCGATCTGTTCTCGATGTTGTGTCTAGCTTTACTCTGTTCGGTTCTCTCAACATAGTTATTGAGATTGCCGGGTTTGCCCCTGCTGTCTTCGAGAAGTTTTTTGAAGTCAACCATGCTATTCCCCCTTCCCTCTTGCTCTGTCGATCTCCGTGCTGATCTCGTTTGCAAGCTCGCGCATCTCTGACCAATAAATGTTTTGATCGTTGGCGCCCTTATGACTCAAGGCGTTGTCTCTCACATTCGCTTCAACCTGAATAATCGGCAATGCCTTTTCAAGAAGGGCGAGCATTGAAGGAGAGCGAATAATTAGGCTGACGTATCTCGCCGGAATTGATTCAGCAATAAGATGGCCCCCGTAATATTCAACCTTGTCAGGCATCTCATGCTTGTAGTGGGAGACATTAGAAACAATTGTTCCCGCATCTTTGCCTTTTGACCATTGCTCTTTAATTTCACCCATTGACCACCTCCCCTTGAACAACGTCGTTGTAAGTCTTGAGCCAGTGGGTAAACGCTTTCAGGGCTTCCTGGGCCTGGGCTTCGGAGAGGGCGCGAAAAGACGGACTATTATTGGGAAGACGCTGTTGGATGGTTGTCTTGTCTACACCTCTCGCAATCAACTGTCCGTAGACATCCATCAATTTGATTGCCGACTCAGAAGAGCAATTCCATTTGGTGATTTCGGCTTGCTTGATCACGGTTAGGCGGTCTTGAAAGA
>WNFZ01004924.1_pt1 | contig 12309 bp, 8 predicted proteins | sample 5400081 | NCBI WGS metagenome assembly WNFZ01 (sample SAMN13153365, study PRJNA577476) | soil metagenome | isolation source: 80 cm soil or saprolite under grassland replicate 1 | place: USA:California | collected 2016-06-15
AAAAAAAGCCGGGGTGGACATCTCCTCCGTGTCCAACGTCGCCATCTGGGGCAATCACTCGGCGACGCAGTATCCGGATTTCCAGAACGCAAAAATCAACGGCCAACCGGCGACCGAACTGATCAAGGATCAAGCCTGGCTGAAAGGGGAATTCATCTCGACCGTGCAGCAGCGCGGCGCGGCGATCATCAAGGCGCGCGGCGCCTCCAGCGCCGGCAGCGCAGCCAACGCCATCATCGACAGCGTCCGCTCGATCATGGAACCCACCCCCGCCGGCGACTGGCGCAGCGTGTGCCTCTGTTCCGACGGCAGCTATGGTGTGGACCCGGGGTTGATTTCCTCGTTCCCCACCCGCCACGACGGCGGCAGACTGCAAATCGTCCAAAACCTTCCCCTCGACGCCTTCAGCCGCTCGAAAATCGACGCGTCGGTGAACGAGCTGAAGGAGGAAAAATCAATGGTCGCCGATCTGCTGCCCAAATCCTGACCGCACGTTGAATTCTCCAACCGCTCATCCGAAATCGACGACCGTCGCCTCGCCAACCGATCTGGCCGGCTTCATCGAACACACGTTGCTCAAGGCGGACGCTTCGTTGAAGGACATCAAAAGGTTGTGCGCCGAGGCGCGCGAACACAGTTTCCATGCCGTTTGTGTGAATGGATCGTGGGTGAGCCAGGCCCGCCACTTTCTCGGCGGCAGCGAAGTGAAAGTCGCGACGACCGTCGGCTTTCCCCTGGGCGCTGCGGACTCCGACAGCAAACGGTTCGAAACCGAGGCGGCCATCGACAACGGCGCCCAGGAAATCGACGCGGTCCTCAACATCGGCCGGCTTAAAGACGGCGACGATCAATATGTTCTGCGCGAATTGCGCGATATCGTCGAGGCGGCGGACGAACGGCCGGTCAAAGTCATCCTGGAAACCTGCCTCCTCACGCGCGAAGAAAAAATCCGCGCCTGTCAGCTCGTGGTCGATTCCGGAGCGCAATTCGTGAAGACCTCCACCGGATTCAGCCACGGCGGCGCGACCATCGAAGACGTGATGCGGCTGCGCGAAATCGTCGGCGACCAATTCGGCGTGAAAGCGGCGGGCGGGATCCGCGACACGCCAACGGCGCTGGCAATGATTGAAGCCGGCGCCTCGCGCCTGGGCACCTCCTCCGGCGTGGCCATCGTGCGAGGTCTGGCGGGGGCCATGCGCGCCCCCTGAACAGCGCCGCCCGCCGATCTCATCGCGCGTCGCGGCACTCTCCGCTTCACAGGATTTCCTGATGATCGTTTGATCGCCGAAGCCCCGGTATCCGGGCCGAGCTTTGGTTCATAAACCACTCCACAAACAGCGGAATCCCTTCTTCGATCCTGATTTTCGGATCGTAAGCAAGCCGATCCCGAGCCTTGGAAATGTCGGCGAACGTGACCGGCACGTCGCCGGGCTGCGGCGGCTGCCGATCGATGATTGCCTTCCTGCCGAGGTGCGTTTCCAGCAATTCGACGAGGCGGCTCAACGTGACGGTCCGGGATTCGCCCAGATTGAAAATCTCGTAGCCGAATTCCTTTCCGGTGCAGGCAATGACGCCGTCCACGATGTCGGTCACGTAGGTGTAGTCGCGCGCGGCCGAACCGTCGCCGAAAACCGGGATCGGTTTTGCGGCGTTGATGAGCCGGGCGAACTTGTGAATGGCGAGATCGGGCCGCTGGCGCGGACCATAGACAGTGAAGAAACGGAGCATGACGATGTCCATGCCATAAACGTGATGATAGACGTGGCCGAGCGCTTCGCAGGCAAGTTTGCTGGCCGCGTAGGGGGAGATGGCGGAAAAAATCGGGTCGCTTTCCGAGAAAGGAACCTTCGAGTTCACGCCGTAAACCGAAGAGGAGGAGGCGATCGTGACTTTCTTCACACCGGCCAGACGGGCGGCTTCGAGCAGGTTCACCGTGCCTTCGACATTGACGCGCTGGTAGAGGGCGGGTTCGAGCAGGCTGGGTCGAACCCCGGCGCGGGCCGCCAGATGAATGATCTGGTCGAACCGCGCGCCGCGAAACAATTCGTCGAGACCGGCGCGGTCGTTCAGGTCGCGGGGAACGAAGGTCAACGGTCCGGCGAGAGCCCTCAGGTCGCGGAGATTGGCCTGTTTGATTTTCGGGTCGTAAGAGTCGTTCAGATCATCGAGAATCCAGACCGCATGACCGTCCCGCAGCAGCCGTTCGCAGACGTGGCTGCCGATGAAACCGGCGCCGCCGGTGACGAGAAAATTCATGCCGGGATGATGAAGTTCCGTGTTGCGGGTTCAAAGTTCAAAGTTCCGCCCCCGGCGCGGTCCCCTGGATTGAAGCCTGTTTACTTTCGTTTGGGATAGACTACACCACCTGGCAGTTCTGCGGTTGGTTCCCCCTCACCCCGACCCTCCCTCGGCGAGAGGGAACGGTATCCGAAGATTCGTGTTGTTCCACGCCTGTGGGGCAAACCCCGCGCAGGGATCTTCCAAAAATCGGAGTGCGATTCACCCTCTCCCTTGGGGAGAGGGCCGGGGTGAGGGGAAAGGTAATGTCGTCTATCCTGCAGTCCTATCTGCAAAATTTACGGCAACGGTAAATTCTCCCGCACAAGGCGTGAATCCGACGCATCCGAGCTCTAATCCTGGAACACGCCTTTGGAACCGCGAAATACGCGAACCACGCGAAATACGGATTGGATTAAAACGAGTATTCACCCTGTGGGAGGACACTTTCTTTGGATTCAAGTTCTTCGCAGTCCGCGTATTCTGCGTATTCGGCGGTTTGAACTTCCGGTGTGACTGAATCCAGCGAACCTTGCGGCAAAGCGGTCCACCAACGTAGCTCGGTATTTCACTCGTGCGCTATGTGGACTTCAAAAATCGTCGTTGTATGAATAAAGAGGCTGCAGCTTCTCGGAGCGAAGATAAACGTAATGGGGGCCAGCCCTGCCGGGTCCAGGGCGGAGCCCTGGTCGCCGGAGGCGCTTCGAATGAAGAGTGCATGTAAAGTGCGGAATGAACGCCAGAGCTTCCGGGCTGAAGGTGTTGTGGCCCAGTCCGGCCCGGTCCAATTGGCCGAGGATGAAGGTTTGGAGAGTTTCGGGAGCCAAGCGCGGCAGCACCACCGAATAGGTGACGCGGGAACGGATTTCCTCGTTGATGGACAGAGCCAGTGATTGTAACAGCGGCGGCCGGCCAATGAGGACCAGGTTGTGGGAGTGGAACAGCGTGAATGGCAATGACTTTTTGGCGGCGATCGTTTATGAACGCAGAACCATCATGAACCTGATTTCCTTTCGATGTCTGATGTCAGGCGCGCTGATCTTTGCCGCGGCAATGTCATCCTCCTCCGCGGCTATTCGGCAGATTTCCACGGTCGCAGGAATCGGCGCACTCGGTGACTCAGGCGACGGCCGGGCTGCGACCGAGGCGCAACTGAACAATCCCTACGGCATTACGCGCGGGCCGGATGGCGGGCTTTACATCTGCGACATGCGGAACCATCGGGTCCGGAAAGTTTCCCGCGATGGGATTATCACGACGGTCGCCGGGACCGGGAAACGCGGTTACTCGGGCGACGGCGGCCCGGCGTTGCAGGCGGAATTGAACGAGCCGTATGAGGTCCGGTTCGACAAAGCCGGGAACATGTTCTTCGTCGAAATGCGCAATGCCATCGTTCGCCGTGTGGATGCGAGAACCAGAGTTATTTCGACGATCGCCGGCAGCGGCACGGAAGGGTTTTCCGGGGACGGAGGTCCGGCGACGCGAGCCGAACTGCGCCAGCCGCACAGCATTCAATTCGACATGCGAGGGGATCTTTACATTTGCGACATTGGCAACCATCGCATTCGCCGGGTGGACTTGAAGACCGGCATCATTTCGACGTTCGCCGGGACCGGCGAAAGGCTGGCCACACCTGACGGCGTGAAGTTTGCCAACGCGTCGTTGAACGGGCCTCGGGCGATTGATTTTGACAAAGATGGCAACCTCTGGCTTGCCCTGCGGGAGGGGAACGCGATTTACCGGCTCGGCCTGAAGACGGGCACGATTCATCACGTTGGCGGGACGGGTAAAAGCGCGTTTGCCGGCAATGGTGGTCCGGCAAAGGAAGCAATGCTGTCAGGGCCGAAAGGGATCAGCGTCGGGCCGGACGGGAACGTCTATTTCACCGACACCGAAAGTCACAGCATCCGCATGGTCAACGTTCACCAGGGAACGATTGAACTGGTCGGAGGCACGGGCGAGCGCGGCGATGGTCCGGACGGTGATCCGTTGAAGTGCAAACTGGCCCGGCCGCATGGCATTTTTGTCGATACAGACGGAACGATTTTTGTCGGCGACAGTGAGAATCATCGGGTGCGAATGATTCGGTGATTACTCGATCGGCTTTTGCATCTGGGCCTGGAGAGCGGCAGTGATGCGGTCGTCGGTCTCCTGCAAGTGCGCGTTCGAGGTGGAGTCGGTGATCTTCCCGGCGCTCAGCACGTCGTGAATCTTGGTTTGGAGCGATGCCAGGCTCGCCCGCGCCAGCGTCGTCGCGTCCTCGGGAGCGGCCGACGGTCCCGGGCGGAGTGTCAAGCGGATGAGTTGCTTCAGATACTCGCGTTGCAGGTTGCGGCGGAGGCTGGCGATTTTGGCGCCGCCGCCGTCCAATTCCGACCAGATTGAGCGGTCCAATCCGCTGAACAGATCGGCCATGGTGAACGCGGTTTCATTCGAGGCGAAGCGAAGCTCGTTGTCCTGCATCCGCGCCAGCGTGACGGGATTGAACAAGCGGCCGAGCACCGCCCTTTGCAGGTTCAGGACTGTGTCGTGCCAGGGAAAGTCGATGCGCGGGGTGTTGAACAAACCGTCGATGCCGTCCAGTGACGGCAGCCGTTCGATGGCGAGCTTGTTGAGCAGGGAAGCGGGCAACTCGAAGTTGCCTTCCTTGAAGGCGTAATTGCGGAGCAGCTCGAGCGCCTCGCGCTGCTTGTCGGCGGGCACCGGTTCGAACGGCAACCGTCCATTCGGGTCGCCCACGTGATCGCGATGATGGTAAATGCCGCCGATGAATTTCGACGAGGTGAGCAGTCCGCCATTGTATTCGCCCAACCCGCGGCCCAGCGCGCGACGGAGGACCTGATACCCCTCGCCGGGTCTGGCCAGTTTGGATTCCATCGAATGCCAAAGCTCGTTGACGATTCCAAAGCGCTTGCGAAAGTAGGCCAGCGGATCGGACGACGCGTCGAACTGATTGACCAGGGGATCAATGGCGCTGGCGGAAAAAGTGCCGAGCGCGTCCTCATCCGTGGAGTAGGGCAGCATCGGATCTGCGGCGCGCGAAGCCATTTTTGCCAGTTCCGCCTTTTCGTCGCCGGCGATCGGACGGTAAGCGTATTCAATGGCCCAGTAATCATAAGGCCCGAGGGTCACGGGAACAAAGTCGCCCTGCTTCTCACCTTTGGCGGCGATGATGATGGGGTTGTAGTCCATCACCGAGGCGGACTGGCCGATGGTTCCGGTTTTGGCCACGTCATTCAACTCGTCCGGTTTTAAAATCGTGCTGGCGCGGAAATTGTGCCGGAGCCCGAGCGTGTGGCCGACCTCGTGGGCGGTGACTTCGATGATGAACTGGCGCATCAATTTCTCTTCCACGGCCGGCGACCAGGCGCCACGGGTCTCCAGGACGTTGATGCCAAATGCGGCCTGTTGCGCGAGGCCGTCGGCGTAATCACAGGTGCCCGCGTTGTCATGGCCCCACCAGGCGGGCATGGGCAAGCGCGTCGTTTGCGGTGGTGGAAACACGGGCGCGACGAATTCCTCGCCGGAACGGCGCACCGACCGGATAATGCCTTCGCTGAAACCGATGTCGGCATCGTAAATCTGGCCGGTGAACGGATTGGCCCGGGACGGGCCGATGGCGAACGTTGCACCGACGCCGGCGAACCAGCGAATGGTGTTGTAACGGGTGTCGGCCGGGTCCCAATTCGCGTCGTCCGGCATCTGCTTGACGACGATGGCGTTCTGAAAGCCGATTTTTTCGAACGCCTTGTTCCAGAGCAGGACACCTTCCTTCATCCAGTCGCGGTATTCGACCGGGATCGTGTTTTCGAGCCAGAAAACGATCGGTTGTTTCGGCGGCGAAAGGGGCGCGTTGGGATCGGACTTTTCCAGTTGCCAGCGATGGATGAGACGCACGTAGGGCGAGGCCGGGTGGTCGGAAGTGAAGTCCTCCTGCACGTTCAGAAAATAACCGACGCGATCGTCCGCCAGGCGCGTCTGGTAACCGGTCTCCTTGAGGCTTGAAAGCTCGTATTTAACGACGATGGGAATGCTGCGCGCGTCGGGCAGGGTGGCGGAGGCCGTTTTGGGATTGGCCGAGGTGTAATGGAGCCACACTTCCAGCATCACGTTTTCGGGAAACGGTTTGACCGAGGCGACGCTGCTGTTGTTCTTGTCGAATCCGTATTCGCTCGGTTTGTAGATTTCTTTGAGAGCGTTGGCGAATCCGGGCAGGTCGCCCACCAGGAGGTCGGAAATGTCGATCAGCAAACTTTTCCGTTCCAGGTGCGGCTTGGATTTCACCCGGGCGGAAGCGAGGATGCCATTGGGGAAGGACCGGGCCGTGGCGCGCGCGGCGGGCGTTCCGGCTTGCGCGGTGAACGTTGGATTTTGGATGATCCACTGAATATTCTTGCCGACTTTGCGGAATTGGAACGGAAAACTGCCGCCCATCTGCGACGCGTAGAGGCCGCGTTCGCCCACGGATTGATCGACCGTGGCGGCGAAGAGGAACGTTTTGTCGAGCTGTTCCGGGAGGATTTCCATCAGGATGCGATTGTCCTCGGCCTTGCGATAGAAGGTGAACAGACCCTTGAGCACCTCCATGTCTTTAACGATCTCATCGAACGGCTTATCTTCGTCGCCTTTGGACGCTTCCGGTTTTTTCTCCGCCGGTTTGGCGGCGGAGTTGGATCGGGGCTTTGATTTGAGTTGTTCACCTCCTTTTTGGGCTGCCAGTTCAGGAGGCGAGGCGAGACCCGCCATTAGCAGCAGGGTCAACATTGTCAGCTTGGTTTGGTTCATAGCGTTGCGAAAGGTTGAAGATGCCTGGTCCGCCTTCCCGGAGCGTGGACCGGCGTATGAATCGTCCAAGAGTCAGCCCTTCACGCCGGGAAATCACGCGCATGGTAAAGCTTTTCCGCGGCCTTGTCCACAACTTTGGCCGGAAGATCAAGGGACTCAAGGGACGGCACCGCTACTCTTCGTTGATCGCCGTTAAGAACGGGTCAATCAAAGACCTGGCTGAGCGCAGATCGATGGTTTCGACGCACGGCTCCGGGTCTAGGCCATAACCTGCGTGATGACCTCTCCGCCGTTGATGGTGGGGCGTTCGTCGCGGCCGTTATGCAGGAAGGTCAGGTGCTCGTGCTCCATGCCAAGCAGAGCGAGAATTGTGGCGTGAATGTCGTGGACGTGAGCTTTGCCTTCCACGGCCCGCAAACCGATTTCGTCCGTGGCGCCGTAAACGGTGCCGCCCTTGACGCCGCCGCCCGCCATCCAGATCGTGAAACCCCAGGGATTATGGTCGCGCCCCTTGCCTTTCTCATTGAACGGCGTCCGGCCGAATTCGCCGCCCCAGACCAGCAGCGTTTGGTCCAGCAGCCCGCGCGCTTTCAGGTCGGTCAGCAAAGCGGCAATCGGTTTGTCCGACGCTTTGCAGTGTTTGGAATGGTTCTCCTCGACGTCCACGTGCGCGTCCCACCCGCTGTTGCTCCCGCAGTAAAGTTGCACAAAACGCACGCCGCGTTCCACCAACCGGCGCGCCAGCAGGCAGAGCGCGCCGAACCGGCGGGTCGGAGGCTCGTCGAGGCCGTAAAGTTTGGTCGTCAACTCGGATTCCCCGGACAAATCGACGGCTTCGGGGGCGGCCGCCTGCATGCGATAGGCCAGTTCGTAAGAGTTCAACCGCGCGGCCAGTTCGGTGTCCTCGGGTTTGTCGGCGGCGAAATGCCGGTTCAACTCCGCGAGCAAATCGAGTTTGCTGCGCTGCTGCTTTTCGCCAATCGTTCGCGGCGGTGTGAGATGGAAAATCGGCGTGCCATCGGTGCGGAACTGCGTGCCTTCAAAGGTCGCCGGCAGAAAACCGGCGCTCCAGTTCTTCGGCCCGCCGACCGGTTCCGCGCCGTCGGCCATGACGACGAAAGTGGGGAGGTTTTCGTTCGCGGTGCCCAGCCCGTAAGTCGTCCACGCGCCGAGCGACGGCCGGCCCGCGAGGATGTCGCCGGTGTTCATCTGGCAGACCGAACCGACGTGATTCAATCCGTCGGCCTGGCAGGAGCGGATGACGGCCATCTCGTCCACGTGCCGGGCGATATTGGGCAGCCAGTCGGAAACCCAGATGCCGCTCTCGCCGTATTGCTTGAACGTGCGTTTGCTCGGCATCAACGAATTGTTGGCCGTGCCCATCGCGGTGATGACTTTTCCGAACGACTCCGGCATCGGTTGGCCGGCGAGTTTATCGAGGGCCGGTTTGGGATCGAACAGATCGAGATGGCTGGGCCCGCCTTCCATGAAGAGCCAGATGACCGATTTCGCCCGCGCCGGCAGATGCGGCGGTCGCGGCGAGAGCGGATTCAACGGGTCAATTTTGATGTTCGAAGCGCGGGCGAGGAGGCCGTCGAGGCCGAGCAGGTGACCGAACGCCAGCGCGCCGAAGCCGCAGCCGCATTGGGAGAGGAATTCGCGGCGGGAGGTGGCGGGGAGGATGTGGGGACGTTTTCGCATTATCGGGAAAAGACTTTCCTCAGCGGGATTTTGAGTCCGGGAAGCAGCGGAGATTCGATCTCCCTTTCTTCACCCAGGGTGGCCGCCGGAACATCCACAGACTCCGACAGCCGACAGACCTGAATCTGGCGCAAGACCGGGTCAATAATCCACAACTCCCTGACGCCGGTCCGCGCGTAAATCTCTCGTTTGATACCTTTGTCGAAACGCGCCGTTTTGGGCGAAAGAATTTCGACCACCAGGTCTGGAGCGCCCTCCGCGCCTTGTTCGGTGAGGATCGATTTCCGCGCGTTGGAAACAAAATAGAAGTCAGGCTGGTAAACGTTGAGATCCGTCAGGCACACATCGGAAGGAGCAATCGCAACCTTGCCCAAGGGGTTTGTTTCGAGATAATTTCCGATTATCCGCGCCAGGCTCAGTAAGATGTCCTGGTGAAACAGATCAGGCGATGGGGACATGACCAAGTCTCCTTCAATCAACTGCGAATAGGGCGGACCTTCGGGCAGCTCCCGATAATCATGAACCGTCAAGGGTCGCGAAGCTGTTTTCAGCACGTCCTCAGGCTATCGGCAGTCGCCGTGAGTGTCAAACCTGGCTTTAGTTGCGATAAACAAACTCATTCGCATTGATCAGCATGTGGCAGAAATCCACCAGCGACGCGGCCTCGATCGTGTCCGCGTTTTCCGCCAGGTCCGGCGGCAGCGCCAGGTCCCCGCCCGCAGTCGCGCGATCCGCGACGAGCCCGCGATGTCGATCAAAAAATTTCTTCGCGGTTTCCTTTTCGGCATCGTCCGGGTGTCGCGAGAAAGCGAGGCGATAAGCGGAGTCGATCTGCTTGTCGAGGTCGCCGCCGGCGGACTTGATGACGCGCGCGGCGAAGCCCTGCGCCCAGTTCAAAGTCAGTTCGCTGTTCAACAGATTGAGCGCCTGCAACGGCGTGGTGGTGACGTTGCGGCGCGGACAGCTCTCGTGCGTGTCCGGCATGTCGAAGCTTTCAAACAACGGATAGCGCGTGTTCCGCTTGACGAACACGTAAATGCTCCGGCGATTGCGCTCCGCCGCGTCCTTCGTCAGTTTCCAGCCGCTGTAGGTCGGCGACATGCCCGGCGGCAATTCGGGAAAAACGCTGGGACCGCCCATTTTCAGATTCAACAGGCCGGCCACTTCCAGCGCCGCGTCGCGAATTTCCTCGCCTGCGAGACGTTGTCGGGAGAAGCGCCACAGTAATTTGTCCTCCGGATCGGTCTTCCCGGCGAGTTCATCGTAACGCGACGATTGCCGGTAGGTATTCGAAGTCATGATGAGCCGGTGCATTTTTTTGATGCTCCAGCCGTTGCGGACAAATTCAGAGGCGAGCCAGTCCAGCAGGGCGGGGTGAGTGGGACGATCGCCTTTGGCGCCAAAATCGCTCGGTGTGCCGACGATGCCGCGCCCGAAATGGTATTGCCAGATGCGATTCACCATGACGCGGGCGGTGAGCGGATTGTTCGGGTCGGCAAGAATACGGGCCAAGGCAATCCGGCGACCGCTCGAACGGCTTGCCGCGGGCGGAACGATTCCGGCGGGTTTGGGATCCAGGATCTGGAGAAAGCCGGGCTGGACTTCTTCTTTGGGCGCGTCGTAAACGCCGCGACGCAGCACGTGGGTCTGCGGCGCCACCGGCGCGATATCCGTGATACCGGTGCCGATGGGCGGGTCCGCCGGCTTGAGCGAAGCATACTTCTTCAGTTCATCCTTCAACTCCATCCAGCGTTCTCTTTGATCGCCTTTGAGTCGTCCCTCCACGGCGCTTTCGGTGGCGATGTATTGATAGGAACCCGGATCGAGATATTGGTTGGCCTTATGAACCATCTGCCACTCGATCGGCGTCCGCTCCTCGGGTGTCTTGTTCAGGGCGTCCTGAATTTCAGGCGGATACTTGTCCAGGTAATCTTTGATGATCGCGCGGCGGTGCGGTTCCGCGATGGCGTTCATTTCCTGCCGGACGACGCGGGTCTTCTCCTCCCAGTTGGCCCGTTGCTCGCGGTAACGTTTCAGTTCCTTTTCCGAAACCAACGGGATATCGTCGTCGGCGCCGGAGTTGGCGTAGAACGCCTGCAACCGGTAGTAATCCGACTGCCGAATCGGGTCATACTTGTGGTCGTGACATCGGGCGCAGGCGACGGTCAAACCCAGGAACACGGCGGTGGTGGTGTCGGTGATGTCATTCAAAATCTCCTGCCGGCGCTGCATCAGATTGCGCGCGTTGCTTTCATCGGGATAGTGACGGTTGAAGGCGGTGGCCGCGCGCAGGGCCGGTTCGTTCGGCCACAGTTCATCGCCGGCGATCTGCTCCTCGATGAACCGGTCGTACGGTTTGTCGTCGTTGAACGATTTGATGACGTAATCGCGATACCGCCACGCGTTCGGCCGGATCTCGTCGGCCTTGAACCCTTCGCTCTCGGCATAACGGGCCAGGTCGAGCCAGTGCCGCGCCCAGCGTTCGCCGTAACGCGGGGAGGCCAGCAGGCGCTCGACGACCTTGTCGAAGGCCTTCGGTGAATTGTCGGCCAGGAACGCGTCCACTTCTTCCAGCGTCGGCGGCAGGCCGGTTAAATCGAAGGTTGCCCGGCGTATCAAAGTGACTTTGTCCGCGGGCGGAGCGGGTTTCAGTGCTTTCGCCGCCAATTGGGCGAGGACGAACGCATCAATCGGATTCCGAACCCGGTCGGCAGCCTCCAGGTTGGGCGGTTTGGGGTGCGCCATTTTTTGAAACGCCCAATGGCCGCGTTCAGCGGGTGTGAAAAGGTCATTGACATCCCTCGCCGGTGAAGGGCCGGCGTTCAGCGGCACAGATAGAACAGCGACCGCCGCCCAAGCCGCCAGCCAACAACTGGTTCGCTTGATTTCGCGCTTACCGCGCACCGCATCGTCCATGGCCGGCATTCTCTATTCGTGGCTCGTTGAAATTGTATTCAGAAATTGCAGGCTGTAAAATCCAAAGTTTTAGAATTTTGGGTCGAGCCGATTCAAGAAAAGGGAGAGCACCGCCTCGTCGGCGTGTGCGTGTCTTGCGTCAATGCCATGCGGAACAAGCACTCATCGCATAAATTGCGAAAGGAGCGCGTTCACGCCGCTTCAGCTTACCCTTGCCGAATACGGGCCAGAAATCACCCGGCTCGCCAATGTTGAAGCGGACTGAAGCCCGCGCCCCGGTATTTACGCGATGGCTTCAGAGCTGTCCGCGCTCCGTTCGTGAATCGGCCCGGTGCCATTCACCGATGCGGGCGGGTAAGGGGAGATCGGGGGCCCTGCGGGGTCCACTTCGAGTTCCCGTTCGAAGCGGCAGCCCCCGGTCTCACAAGTTTAGAACTATTGTTTGATCCGATAGAACTTGTTGCCCGCACCCACGGTCACGGAATAGGTATTGCCGTTGACCGTGGCCAGGTCGGACCAATCGCCGGCGCTGCCGGTGAGCGTCGCGGCCTGCTGCACGATAAACGTGCCCGTGCCGCTCCAGTTCAGCGTCAGTTGCCCTCCACTCACCGTGGCGCTGGTGAACATAGG
>WNFZ01004930.1_pt1 | contig 12301 bp, 9 predicted proteins | sample 5400081 | NCBI WGS metagenome assembly WNFZ01 (sample SAMN13153365, study PRJNA577476) | soil metagenome | isolation source: 80 cm soil or saprolite under grassland replicate 1 | place: USA:California | collected 2016-06-15
CCAAGCGACCCTTTACATCGAAAGCTCCGACAGCTTCGTTGCCTCCGCTGCCGCTTCGATTGCTACCGGGTGGAGCGAACCAGTTCCCGGGCGGGACTTGCACCCGCTGAAGTCCAGCGCCTTTCACGGCGCACTGTTATGCCAACTAAAGCTCCATCCAGTGACCGGCAGTCCAGTGCGGGCTGCCGGCCAGTTGATGGCGGTTGGGACTAGTTCTTAGTCGACCGCGAACGCTGCCATGGCGACCTTCTCGAGGTCGAGGTACTGCGCCTTTTCCACGGTGATGCCAACAGCCAGGATCTCGTCCCGCCTTTGAACGGCGAAGACCCCTTGTATTCCTGGCTGACGGCATCCGCGCTGTCGAACCCGACACACAGCCCGTCGCCGCACAGCGTGAACTTGCCCACCTGTGCGCGCATTGGCCCTTGGGCCACGACCTTGTCGTTGACGTAAAGCTTCGTCTGGCCCAGCGACTCGCGGTTCGGGCCCGCCTTCTCTCGGGTGAACTCCATTCCGAGGGTGTACTTGCCGGGCTTCAGTTCCGGTGAGACGAACTTCTGTTCCGGCTTGATGCCGAGGAAGTTGTAGACGTAATACAACTTCTTGTCTTTGATGAACAGCGAGTGACCGCCGAAGCGCGACCCGTGCGCGAAGATCACGCCCGAGCAGTTCGAATCGGCGATCTCGACGTCGGCGAAGATCTTATACGACCGGCCGCGCACGTTGACGGCCACGCTCTCTGGCACGGCCGACGTGCCAGGATAGTAGATGTACCGCTCGCGGGGCTCTTCCTCGGCGGGACGTGGGGTGCCGAAGATTTCCACGATTGTGCGATCGTCAAGTGGCAGCACCAGATTTTTCTCCGCCTCCTCGAACCAAGCCTTGATCAGCGCCTGGAGCTTCTCGGGGTGCTCTTTGGCCAGGTCCTTGGATTCGGCGCGGTCCACGTCCACGTGGTACAGCTCCCACTGGTCCTTCTCGTAGTTGCCAAGGTTCGAGGGCGCCGGCGGGTGGACCGCGGAGGCCTTCCAGCCGTTCTCCCAGATCCCACGCGTGCCGAGCATAGCGTAGTACTGCCGCTTCTTCTGTGTGGGGTCATCCGGCTTCGCATCGAAGGTATAACGCATCGAGACGCCGGAGAGCGGGTACTGCTCAACGCCCTTGTAGACCTTGGGCATCTCCAGTCCGCAGACCTCCAGAATTGTCGGGACGATGTCGGTGGAATGGTGATACTGGTTCCGCACCTCGCCGCGGGCCTGGATGCCCCTTGGCCACGAGATGACGAGCGGGTCGCAGGTGCCGCCCGCATATTCCGAGTACCGTTTGAACATCTTGAACGGCGTTGAAAACGCCGTGGCCCACCTTGTCGGGTAATGCTCGTAAGTATCGGGTCCGCCCAGTCTGTCGATCAGTTTCAGATTCTCTGACAACTCATCGGGGTAACTGTTAGAAAACTTGTTCTCATTGACCGAGCCGCTGGGGCTGCCCTCGCCCGACGCGCCATTGTCTGCGGTGTAGATCACGAGGGTGTTGTCGAGCTGACCGGTCTGCTCCAGGTAGTCGATGATGCGGCCCACCTGAGCGTCCGTGTACTCCGAGAAGGCGGCATAGACCTCGGCCAGCCGGGAAAACAGGTGCTTTTCATCGGCGTTGAGTGAATTCCAGGGACGCACCTGGTCTGACTGCGTCGCAAGCTCCGGCGGCATGGGGTTGATCGGTGTCAGGGCGGTGTCCTTGGGCAGGATGCCCTTGGCGATCATGCGCGGCAGCACCCATTCGCGATAGGCCTCGTAGCCGTCGTCGAACTTGCCCTTGTACTTGTCGATGTATTCCTGCGGGGCGTGGTGGGGAGCGTGATTGGCGCCCGGGCAAAACCACATATACCACGGCTTCGACGGGTTGCCCGCCTTCTGGTCCTTAATCATCTCAAGCGCATGATCGGCCACTCGGCCGCGACCGCGAAACCAATAAACGCAACTACCACAACCGAACGATCCACGGTCCCATGCGAGAAGCGCAAGCATATTTGACAAGAAAGTTGCGCGAACGCGATCTGGGCCGCGATTTGGAAGGAGCAAAGATCACACTCAACGAGTATCTGGATCGGTGGAGTCCAGACAGCCGTGAAGCCAAGAGTGCGAGAGAAGACCTGTCAGGACTACGAAGGCATGCTGCGACGGTACATTCGACCTGACCTGGGCGAAAGAGTACTGGCGGCAATGCGTCCCCTGGATCTCCAAACTGCCTATCAGCAAATGATGGAGCGCGGTCTCTCAGCTCGGACTATCCGCTACACGCACGTTATCTTACGATCCGCGATGCGGCAGGCGATGCAATGGCGCTTGTTGCTTGAGAACCCTGCCGATGGCGTGAAAATACCGCAACAGCCAAGAAACGAAATGCGGGCTCTCACGGTTGAGCAGGCACGGACATTCCTCAAGATCGCACTGACCACACCCTATGGCAGGGTGCTCGCAGCTGCGCTCACAACTGGAATGCGCCCGAGTGAATACTTGGCTCTTAAGTGGCAAGACGTGGACTGGGAACGACAAACCATCAGCGTTGTCCGCAGCATTCGGAGACTGAATGGGAGATGGTGCTTCTGCGATACTAAACGTGCCCGAAGCCGCCGCCCCATTAAATTGCAGAGTTGGATTGTTGCTCGTCTGCGTGAGCTCCGGACGGAAACGATTTCACTCGCTTCGTCCCCTGAAGCCATTGATTTGGTGTTCAGAACCCCATCGGGACAGCCAATTAAGCCGATAATCTGGGCAAACGTTTCAAGTCAATCCTTAAGCTGGCAGGTTTACCACGGCTGAGACTCTACGATTTGCGCCACACGGCAGCCACAATCGCGCTTGCAGCTGGAGTGTCGCCCAAGGTTGTATCGGAGCAGCTAGGACATGCCAGCACAGCGTTCACATTGGACACCTACTCTCATGTTCTCCCACACATGCAGGATGAGGCTGTCGCAAGAATAGAGTCGATGCTCGTCGAGATAGCACCGTGATCTGAAGACGTAAGTCCTCGGCACTCGATCCTGAAACACCGTGTCGGGTGCCGAGATTTGTCCCACATGACGCGTCAGACGAACAACGTCCTTTAGGGACTGCTAATTTCTGGCTTGCCGACCGTTTGCCTGTAGCTACTCTTGCCTTGGCGCTGTCCACCGACCTTACTTCTTCTGCGTCCTTGCCGTCCTGGGCGCCGTGTCTGGCGGCTTATCCGCCGGGAAGTTCACACTCAGATATTCTATGAAGGCATCCCGATCGCCTGGATCGACCACCGCGCCCCACTTAGTCATCTTATCCACTTCTTTCGTCCACGCAGTTTTCCCTAACCGCTGCTGCACGATGATGCCCGAGTCATGGCATCCCAAGCATGCTGCTTTCACCTTGGTCTGTAGTGGTCCGGGTGGCAAATCAGTCGAGTCTGCGCATAAAACAGCGACGCACGTGAGCGATAGGAGTAAAGCGAGCAATACACTAGGTCTGGACATGGATTTCCACCCGGTCAACGACGTTGATGAGATATCCGCTGGGGTTCCACTGCACCGAATCCGGCTGCGTGCGGCCTTGGGTGTCGGTAGCCCGGGACATAATTCGGTACGCACCCGGCTTAGGCGCACTCCACGAATAATTCCAAAGGCGCCACGCGTAGTGTGATTCCTCCTTACCAAGTTGCGCTGGATACCAAGTTGCACCCGAGTCGGTCGACACGTCCACCTTCGCAATATCTGCTTCACCCGCCCAGGCCACCCCTTGAACGTGCATGGCCCGGGATTTCATGCTCGCACCGTCGCGTGGGCTGGCGATCAAAGACTTGACATTCAAGGCTGTCAACGGATGGGTGTCCTCCACTTTCACCGCCTCGCCGGGATTTACCGGCCCGTTCGGCATGCGATACCCCGGACTCATGAAGTTGCCATCGAATTCTTTGTCTATCACCTTGATGTCCGTCAGCCACTTGCAAGAGGCTGCGCCAATCCATCCCGGCACCAGCGCACGCGCCGGAAATCCATGATGCTTAGTCAACGTCGCTCCATTCATGTGCAGGGCTATCAGCGTGTCGCCATCCGTGGCTTTCTCAATCGGAATGCTACGGATAAAAGGCGGCACTTTCCTGGGCACCTCGTCCAGCCCGCGGAACATCACATGCTTACCTGTCGGCTTCACTCCCGCGCGCTCCAGCAGTTCGCGCAAACGTGGGCCGGTGAAACGTGCCGTTCCAACCGCCCCCTTCTCCCATTGGATTCCTGGCACACGCGGAACCGCGAACGCGCGGCCGTTCCCGGCGCATTCCAGGGTATTGATGACGGCATGCTGCTGCATTTTCGCCAGCTCCGCAAGGGTCAGTGTCAGCGGCTTCTCCACTTCTCCACTCACACTGAGCCGCCACTCTCCGGGGTCCACCGGGTTGGGCTCGTGCATATGATTGCGGACGTAAAAATGTTCCACCGGGGTGATAAACGAGTTGGCATATTCGACCGGCATTTCCAAATCTAGAAACCGAAGGGACCGCGCAATCATTTCGGGCTTGCCTGGAATCGTCGGACTCTCCTCTGCTCCCCAGCTCAGCAACGGGCGAACCGCTCCGACCGCCCCTATGGCGGCTGACGCTCCTAGGACAAACTCGCGTCGTGAAATCATGCTTTTAATCCTGGGTAGTGCGGCTGTCGCTAAGCGAAGCGCATTTATCTGTCCGAAAAAGTGACTTGTGCACGTGTCCCCGGTAGAGCCTTGCTCTTTGTATTTTTTTCTCTTCGTAACCGCGGTGCGCCGTTGTGTGAGTGTAAAACGCCCAGTTTGCCGTCTCGTGCCAACGCGTCGAATCCTACGCCTGTATACCTTTCGCATTCAAGCTTGCTGTTTGCCGGGCAAGTTACAGGCAAACCATTAATTGACAGTCCGGGCGCGATGGGAAACTCAACTTCTTGTTTGCCGACCATCCGGGAGTTTATCTCCACAGTGTGTCGCTGCTAAGGGCCGAGGGGAACGCTGGATAAGCTTCGCCCTGACGTATTCCTGTCCATCAACGGGCTTGTACGCGGCCGCCCTCGTCGGACAATCTGCCCGGAACTTTGAAGGGGTAGTGCCTTCAATTTTCGATGGAGAGATGTTTGTATTACTGCATGACAGATGAAGCCATTAGCCTGCAGTAACAATTTTGCAGGGGCAAAGCATTGGCTGACTGGGGATCTTGGCAACGAGTGGGCGCCAAAAAAAGAGTGGGTTTGGCATAGTTGCTGGCCGTAAAGGAAATTGAAGCGATTAGGGCATCCAAGTTCAACAAAATTCACTGCAATAGATTGGCGAGGAGCACGACATCCGCGTCCATACGACCGACGGCAGCGTAAATGTGCTTAGAGTCCGAAGACCAGGACACGCGACGAACGATGTCGGTGGGGGTCGAACCGAAGTTGGTGATCTGTCGGAGCGGGCCGCCCTTCGCGGGCAGCAAGTAAAGGTTGGTCGTGAATCCGTCTGCAAGCATGAGCGCCAACGACTTGCCGTCTGGAGAAACGACCGGCTGGACGAGATGGAAGTCGGGCGTCCTCCGTGCCGGGATACGAGCCAGCAGCCGCGATGGCCCGCCTTCCGGGGTTGCGACGTAAACTTCCAGCCCCCATCCGCCGCCCACACGGGCGGTCTCCTGTGCGAAATACAAAGTGCGGCCGTCGGGAGCAGGTGCCGAGCGTGAAAGACGGCTTTCCGTGCGAACCACGACTGGATTACCGTCGTCCACAGGAATCTTGAGAATTCTAGACGCCTGCCCTTCCCGTGGTGGGGGCGAGACGTAAAGCCACTTTCCCTCGGCTGACCATGCCGCCCATGCGCTGTCGTTAGTGAGAAGGCGGCGGTTACTGCCGTCCGGACTAATCAACCACTGATCACCATTGAAAGTATCCGGCGGGCGGCTGAAGAAGGTGATGTTCCGTCCATCTGGCGACCATACAGGCACTCCGACTGCAACATCGGGATCACGCTCGAAGGTAATCTGCCGCACTTCGCCCGAATCGTTCAGCTTCATGACCCACAGGTTCCCGTGTCCGCCGCTGTCGGACAGAAACACCAACTCGCGCTCGTCGGGGCTGACCGATGGCGTCTGAACTTGACTGGTCTGGTGTGTCATCTGGACGGCACGGCGGACATTTTCGTCGGGTGGGCCGTCCACGGGAAACTTCCAGATGTTGAACTCAGTGCGGATGTGGGTAGCTAACAAGCGACCCCTGCTGTCAACGTCGGGCTCGATATAGCTGGCCTCGCCGAAGGTGAGTTGGCGCGCACCGCTTCCGTCCAGTTTCACTACCCACAGATTCATTGTGGGCAGATACAGCACCGTGGTACCTCGGGAGGAGCTGTACACGATGCCCGAACCGTCCGGCAGGAACGAATACCCATGCAGGAGCTTGTGTTCACGCGTGATGTGCTGCGGCTCACCCCCGGACGCCGGCACACTGAAAACGTCGTAATCGAATACTTGACCGCGCTGGAAGCCGACCAGCCGATCGTCCGGCGACCACCGAATACAACAGTAACCATAGTCAGCAGCAAGGCGAGAGATCCGGCGAGCGTTGCTGCCGTCGCGATCGGCGACTATGAGCTCCACCTGGCCCCCGCTATTGCGGAAGTACGCCAGCCGCTTGCCATCGTGACTAAAGTCGCCACCGGAGATGCTAACGGCCAGTCGGCGCGGCGTGCCGCCCAAGGCGGGGATCTCGTAAATTGTGCCTTCGACATCGTTTTGGGGCGAAGGCGAGAAATAGATCAACGACGCCGAATCCGGTGCCCAGCGGGGGAACAGGTGGGCTGCGTCATCCCGCGTGATTTTCAAAGGCGGACCGCCTGCCAACAGTCGCACCCAGACGTGCGGCACGTTTTCGCCTGCTGAAAATGCCACAGCTTTGCCGTCTGGCGAGATGGACGGGGACTGCTCCATGCCAACGAAATCGGTAAGTCGCTGGAAATTGACCGGCGCAGGCGCGACCGGAGCTACCGCGACATGCTTGGTGACGAAGTAACCGGCAAGCGCAATCGCGATCACCACTATCGCAACGAGAGGTACGACCTTGTGCCATCCCAAGGCTGGCGCCGGAAGCGGAGCCGTCATCCCCGTGGCGATCATCACGCCCTCAAGGTCGAAGATCACATCGCGCATCGACTGAAACCGTTCTGCAGGGTCCTTCTCCAGGCAGTGGGCGACAATGCGATCAAGTGCCGACGGCACGTTCAAGTGGCTCTCCAACAACGACGGCGGATGTTCCATAAGTGTGGCGGTAATCGTGTCCGCAAGTGTCCGGCCATCGAAGGCGCGGCGGCGGGACAGCGCCTCATACAGAATCGCCCCGAAGTTGAAAATGTCGGAGCGCTGGTCAGTAGGCAGACCTCGCGCCTGCTCGGGCGACATGTAGCCTGCCGTCCCCCGCACCCCACCCGCTTCCGTCTCGGTCGTGGCATCGGCAGCAGCCGGTTCGGCGTGCAGCAGCTTTGCAAGACCGAAGTCGAGGATTTTTAGTTGGCCGTCGCTCGTGATGATTATGTTCTCCGGCTTGAGGTCGCGGTGCACGACGCCGCGGTTGTGCGCAGCCACCAAACCATGCGCAATCTGCAGCGCGTATTCGACGGTGCGACGCAGGGAGAGATGTTCGCGCAGCAATCGCTGGCGCAGAGTCTCGCCGTCCAGAAGCTCGGAAACGAGATAGGGGAAGCCCTCGTGACGGCCAACGTCGAAGATTGTGAGGATGTTGGGGTGATTCAGCTGGCCGGTGGCACGCGCTTCTTGCTCGAAGCGCCGTAGCCGCTCCGAATCGCAGGCCAGCGATGAAGGCAGTACCTTGATGGCGACCTCACGCCGCAGCCGGGGATCCCGCGCCCGATAAACCTCGCCCATTCCGCCTGCACCTATCGGTGTCAGAATCTCATAAGGCCCGAGCCGCGTACCGGGAGAGAGAGGCATAAACCTGCGAAATTATAGCCCCGCCGGGAGTCCAAGAGCGCACTACGTTGAGCCCGGTTCTGCGTTTCCTTGGCTCCCCACGTGATCATGACGCGCAATCTGGGAGATGAGGCGCGGTTCTTATCGGATGACGGGCGATTCGGAACTTATGTTTCGGACAATCGTCGCCACAAAAAACCCGTGACTAGCTGAAAGGCATTCCAGGCTCCGCGGCTGTGACCGGAATGGTTCGAGTGACATTCCATCAGTCGTGGAACCGATGCGAGAGCAGGCAGAGCTCCATTTGAATATCGAGCGTGAGCGGAATGTGTGCCGTCATTCGCCACCGGATTAAAGGAATCTGCATCGTAGCAATGGTTGCTCAGTCGTATGTGGCTGGGGACACTTCGTCGAGAAGTGGCGCCGTCCAAGAAGTGATCTGAGCGACGACGATCAGCGCAAAGGTGGGGCAGTTATTTTGCTCGCTTCTGCGAAATCTATTTCGCCGCGCTGCATGCGATCGCGGGCGTCGAGAATGAACTCGGGCGATGGTAAACCAGAGACGCGTACTGAACTCGCGATCCCGAGACGCCGAAAGAGAGTATTCAGCTCATCAATGACATGGCGCCGCAAGACCTCAGTAGCCCATCTGAATGTTAGAAGTCGATAGAACTGATAGTACTCAGTAATATGCTGCGGATGCCAATCCCTCCCGCTCCAGCCTCGCGCGTAAGCCGATAGCGGTTCAGTTCGTAGGCCCGCCGATAATCCGCAATGACAAAGTCCTTCGGCCATTGCCCAGACTGCATGTCGTCATGGTAGAACTTGGGCCCGAGTGACGGCCACCTCGATAGGTTGGCGAGAAGTCTCCGCTGGCCATGATAACCGCCGAGTTCGCGAGGCATGTCGATTCGCCATAGATCGGCCCTTTTGAGAACCACGTATCGACTCTCTCCGGTGTTCACCGCAGTGGCAGGTGCGACCTGTACGCAATTTCCGAATACGAGCCAGGTGCGGACCAAGGGAAACTCGGACAAGTCGGCCACCTGTCCATGTGCATCACGCACGATCTCGAACAGGGCTCGGCCTGAAAATGCGAGATAAAAAACGACCTTGTTCACGGCTGTAAGGACGGCATCTCGACGATGGTACAGGCGTTCGTCAAGAAGGGCGCAAATACGCTTTGCTCGCGTTGCTTCTTCTTCTGTTCCCTTAAACGTAATCGAGACGCCACTTTCGTCAGCATGAATGAGCAGACCACTCTGAAGGTCCTGGGTGAACATGCCGAAATCAAGCGCAAGTGCGTCGACGGAAGGAGCCACTGAAGGACCCACTGCGAACCTACGGGTTCTCGGCAAAGGGCGCTCATCAAAGTTCCTCGGGGTTCTCATCGTCTCCTCCGGTGTAGTCCTCCTCTTCGCGCTCGACTGCTTCTGTCAAATTGTCGACACCGTGCCCCCAACGTAAATTCTCAGCACCCGGCTGCTTCGCCAAGTACAGAGCGGCAAAGATTTCCCAGCCGTCGTGAAATTCGTACTTTGCGCAATATCGGACCAATGGACTGGGATGGTCTACCTCTTCTCGTGTGAAGAGGCCAGAACCCCGATCCAGAAACCTGCGTCTATGTAGCTGATTGAGTTCGCGTTGAACTCTCATGGACCAATTCGTTCGCACGAGTCCGCGATGTGGGATTTGAAACCGGGGCAGCCCACCTGCCGTGACGGCAGCTAACCACGGCAGCATGTGAGGACTTTTCGAAAGTAAGCTATCCCAAGCTGTGGCGATGGGCGCCCACAGCTTCTCTTCACTGTGGAGTTCTGATGACAACTTTGAGAACCCACTGAGCTCCAAAAGGTCGATGACCGGTGCGGCCGCAATCTGGAGCTTCTGTTCTGTCCAAACGTCGAAGGTGGGGTCAGTCGGCCTCATTCGCTCGAACAGAGCGAGTGTTCCCATAAGGAGTGGCGCGAACAACGCTTGCACTTCGCTCGTCTCCTTCCTTAGCAACGCGTCCACCAGATTTTCCGCGGTCTCGTGAATGAACTGGCCAAGATAATCGGGAACACCTGTAACCGTTTCGGAATCCTTGAGAAGCAAAATGTGCAGGGCCATGGAACGGTTAAGCCGTGTCCGAAGTTTCCCGACCTTTTCCACCCAATCGGCCTTGTCGAACTTGGGCCATTGAAGATCAGAAAGATGCTTTGCCGCATTCAGAGCTTCAAAACGCGCCACTAAGAAGTCACGATGGGCTGCAAGCCTGTTCAGATATTCGAGCTGCCTGGCAACACGGCTGCCGATTGCCAAACCCGTCCCGCCTTAACCATCCGATCAGACCAACCCTGGCACTCAGATCCTTTCTCTACGATCGAATTGAGGTTTCCAACCATAGCTTCCATCTGAGCTTTCATAATTAGGTCCTGTATGTACCAGTTGGGCCTCCTAATTTTGCCTTCTATTTCCTTTTCAGCTTCCAAGCGCGGGGAAATCCACTCAAGCAGACGAAGTTCCGCTGAAGTGAAGCCCTTCGAATATATGGACTCAACCCTGGCCCAATTGACGCGCCGGAGTTGATCCGCAGTCGAGTCCGGGGACAATCGCTTTACTACGGAACGATAAGCGAGCAAGACCCTGATTTGCAGAGAGCCCAAGGCATCAGCAATGCCAACATGCGCCGTGGCCTCCGGTATTGTGTTGTTCTCTGAACAATGCTGCTCCCATTTTTCGCGCATTCGCCCGACTAACGCTGTCGCCCGACTCAGATCGCCGCTGAACGCGAGCGCATCAATGTACATACCCGCAGCGCCGAGTAGTTCGCCGATGTTGTCCACTCGTGCACGGCGTACGTTTACATCGAAGCAACGGATAACAATCGTCTCGACTCTGTCCTCAAACCATTGGTACTGCGGAACAGAATTAGGGTTTAAGGTTGTTCCAGTCTGATGCGCCATTGTCGTTGTGCTGTCGTCTGTCATGTACCAGGGGCGATGCTCGTGCTTCTGCTCAAACCAATAGCTGTCTGTCGGTATTCGCAGTTTTCTTCGCTGATACTCGGTCAGCAGTGCCAGGATTCGAACATTAAATTCCAACAGGGGTGCACTTTCCAGGTTCTCATGTGTCGCTGCAAGATCAGCGAGTGTCAGCAGGCCATCAACAATTGAATTTGCTTGGCGATGAGCATGATTTTGAAAGTCGCGGTCTTTCCATCTGAACCCACCCGCGCTAACCTGGTCGAGCCATCGACCAAGTTCACCAAAAAGCGATCCGGCTAACCTCGTTGGGTCGAATAAATCGAACGCGCGCCGGCCAAGCGCAGCGAATGCAATAATTCCAGTTCCCGCGAAAATGATGAGGACAGGAAGCGCCAATCTCAACGGCGGTAATCCAGCAAGATTGAACGCAATGAGACATAGAGGAATAAATGTTGCTTGTGTGAGATATCTGATGTAAATGTTCCCGATGCGTTCCCGCGTCAGTAGCTCCCTGATGTTGTTCGGGACTGTTGCATAGATTGCACCAGCTGCAGCCGTCACTGCTGTGAAGTACAAGGCAATGAATACGCCTCCAATCTGCGCGAGGCTGCTGAGCCACGTTACGTAGTTGGAAGACTCGGGAATCGGCCAACGTGTGGCGACAAGAGGCACCAGCAAAAGTTCCGCAACCTCTAAGGTTGCAGTGACGCACACAGCGACTAAGAACTGACTGGCTGTCGAAGTGATAAACGACAGTAGGATCCCTGCGTTTGTTCGCTTGTCCCTTGCAATGTAGCGTATTCGGAATATCTGACTGAGGACTTTGAACCGTATCCGCAGGACGGCAGAACGGATGCGCCAGAAGATTCGATACTGCGAAGCGCGAAGGAAAGTACCTGAATGCATTGGGTGGATATTACTACGCGGACAACTAAAGTTCTGGCCGTTTTCAACATAGCTGCTTGCCCAAAAGTTTTTTCCGGGGAGACCACGCGTGGTGCAATACCCGCTTAAAAAATACATTCGGCGAGCATTTCCTGGACCGCTTCGCAGTGAGAGCCGAATGCAAGAGCAACGAGCTTCCGCGGTCATGTTAAATAACACGTGAATTTGAGCTCTCGATAATTAGGCGGGGCGAGATTGGCCGGCGAGCCGAGGGCCTTGAACTACGGGACAACGGGCAAACTTTCGGGTCCGCTCCATTGTGGAAAAGTTGGCGCTGGATGCCCCGGTCGAACACGAGCGTTTGTGCTCAATTTCGACTGACTGTCGGTCAGCCGAAGATCTTCTATTTTCGTGTTTCTTCCTGCAATCTGCGCGCGAAAGGTGAGCGGCGACCCGTACTATCTTCGGCAATGAATGCAGTTCCGTAAAAGCAACTGACTCCCAAAATGAAC
>WNFZ01009034.1_pt1 | contig 12300 bp, 8 predicted proteins | sample 5400081 | NCBI WGS metagenome assembly WNFZ01 (sample SAMN13153365, study PRJNA577476) | soil metagenome | isolation source: 80 cm soil or saprolite under grassland replicate 1 | place: USA:California | collected 2016-06-15
GAGCTGGCGCTGCACGAGCTCGCCCGCAAGGAGCTCGTGCGCCCCGCCCGCACGAGCTCGATGGCGGGAGAAGCCGAGTACGGCTTCTGGCATCTCCTGGTCAGGGACGTCTGCTACGGACAAATTCCTCGCGCTGCCCGCGCCGCCCGCCACCGCGCCGCCGCCTCCTGGCTCGAGCGTCAGGCCGGCGAGCGGGCCGAGGACATGGCCGACGTGCTCGCCTACCACTACCTGAGCGCGCTCGAGCTCGTCGGCGCCGCCGCCGACGCAGATCAGGCGCACGAGCTCGAGGCAAACGCGATCCGCTATCTGGCCCTGGCCGGGGAGCGCGCGCTCGCGCTCGACGTCGAGCGCGCGGAGGCGAGCCTGGCCAAGGCGCTCGAGCTCGCCCCCGCCGGCCACCCCGAGCGCGCCTTCCTGCTCGAGCGCTGGGCGCAAGCGACGCAGCAGCAGAACCGGCTGCAGGAGACACGAGCCGCGCTCGAGGAGGCGCTCGCCCTCTATCGTGAGCAGGAGGCGAGCGTCGCCGCTGGGCGGATGCTGACCGCGCTCTCGGGGGTGCTGCAACGGCTTGCTGACCCACGCGCGGAGGAGACGCTCGGTGAGGCCTTGTCGCTGCTTGAGGCGCAGCCGCCCGGCCCCGAGCTCGTCGCCGCCTACGCGGAGTTGGCGGGGTTACGCGCCGTCGGCAGCACCTTCGGGGAGTCGATCGCGGCCGCTGAGCGGGCACTCGAGTTGGCCGCGAAGCTCGGCCTGCCCGAGCCGGCCCGCGCCCTCGGCTCCCGCGGCACGGCCCGTGCCTCGCTGGGGGAGCGGCGGGGACTCGAGGACATGCGCCGGGCGCTCACGCGCGCGCTCGAGCAGGGTCAGGGCCGCGCCGCCGCCGTTCTCCACAACAACCTCTCGGTCGACATCTGGCAGTACGAGGGGTTGCAGGCGGCGTTCGATGCCTGCCAGGAGGGGATCGACTTCTGCGAGCGCCGCGGCATCACCGAGTACGCGCTAGGAATCGCCGCCATGAGCACGACCTTCCTCGCCGGGCTCGGCCGATCCGAGCAGGCACTGGCCGAAGCTGTCCCGCTGGCCGAGCGCTTCGAGGCGGCCGGCGACATCACGTCCACGGAGGTACGCTCCGTCCAGCTCCGCCTGCTCGCCGAGCGGGGCGCGCACGAGCCCGCGCCAGCCGCCGACAAGCTGGTCGCGACGGCGCGCGAGAGCGGCCAGCCACAGATGTACGCGCTGGTGTTCGCGGCCGCCGCGCGGCTGCTGCTCGCCCAGGGGCATCGAGAGCGCGCGAGCGCGCTCCTGGTCGAGCTCGAGCAGGTCGTCGGGATTCGCGCCGACCCCTACTACGCTTCGGTGCTGCCCGAGCTCGTGCGCACTGCGGTTGCCCTTCGGCAACCGGAGCTCGCCACGCGGCTCGTGGACGGTGTCGAACCACGAACGCCGCTCTTCGAGCACGCGTTCTGTGCCGCCCGCGCCCAGCTCGCCGAAGCCGCCGGCGAGCACGCCGAGGCCGCCCAGCTCTACGCCGAGGCGGCTGAGCGCTGGCGCGAGTTCGGGAACGTGCCCGAGCGCGCCTACGCCCTGCTCGGCCAGGGCCGCTGCCTGGCCATCCTCGGCGAGCCCGAGGCCGAGGAGCCGCTGCGTGCGGCGCGTGAGCAGTTCGCATCGCTGGGCTACAAGCCGGCGCTCGCCCACACGGACACGCTGGTCGGGCCCGCCGAGGCCGCTGCCCTCTAGCCCTTCTGCTGGCAGGACTACACGCAGAAGCGTGCTTGAAGGAGTCAGGCGCGCGTGCTCCCGCTGGCGAATCGCGTGCCCGAACGCCGAGCTGCCGGAACGGCTTCCGCTCGGGTAGGAAGGCACAGCATCAAGCGGGCGGAGCTACGATCACAGGGCGGTTGTGCACCGACTGGTCGGCGTCTCTTTTCGGACATTGCGCTTAAGACGCTCCGCACGAGTCACGAACCGGCGACCGCCTCAGTGCGATTTCGGCGAAATGCTTTGCGATCAGTTGCTGCGAGTCGCGATATGTCGCAGCCATGCGCCCTTAAGGCGTCGCCGCTTTGCCGCTTGTTGCCGTCTTTCGCCACGGTTACTTGACCAAAACTTGACCACGGCCCGCCTACTAGATCCGACCGCCGCCGCCTGCATAAGCCCGGCGAGCGCTATGCGTTCGTGCACGTCATCGTCTCCTTGTAGCTCCATGCGGAATACCACGGCAGGCCAATTTCGGACACGAGTTACCGCACCGTTATTTCGCCAAAGTCCGCTGGCGGCTTTCGCTGCACTAGCGACGTCGGCCAGGGCCCGCTGGCCGGGTGTCTCAGCGGTGAAGGCGTTCGCTGGGACACGGTCGAACTCCGGAGGAGCACGACCTTCAAATGCACCGGGTCGGCGGCGGAGCCCCTGAAGACTGCAACCACCGATGAGAACACGGTCGTGCTTCTCGCAGACTTCTACCGCGCCGGCGACGGTAACGACGAGTCCTTCACGGCGCAGATGATCGTCTCGGCCGACGACATTGCACCCGACATCACCGGGGTCCAGAACGTCTGGATTCAGGGCGTCGGCTGTGCCGCGGCGATCGCGAACTTCAGCTCCTGAAAGGGGACCCGGAAAGGAGGAAATCATGGAAACAGTCGAACAGTCGGAGTATCTGACCAGCCGTCGTTCCTTCTTGGTAAAGGGGGCCGCGGTCGGAGCAGCAACCCTCGGCGCGGGGCGACTGCTGACCGATGCGCCACCGGCCCTCGCGAGCGGTGGCCTTACTCGGGGAGACGCGGCGATTCTCCGGTTTTTGGCCGCGGCCGAGATCATCGAGACCGATCTGTGGCAGCAGTACAACGAGCTCGCCGGCATCCAGGACGGTGAAGTTCCCGGCGGAAGCGGGAATCCCGCCTACACCGAGGCGGTGGCGGTGCTGGACGAGGACATGGACCAGTACATCCACGACAACACCGACGACGAGATCACCCACGGCACGTTCATCAACGCCTACCTGCAGGCGCACGGCGCGCGAACGGTCAACTTGGACAAGTTCCGCACCCTGCCGAGCAGCGAGGCCACCGGCGCGCAGCAAATCGGTCGTCTCACCAACCTGATGCAGCTGACCGTCAACACCAGTTTCTGGACGCGCTACCGCAGCGACTCGCTAAACCCCGACTTCGGCGACACCCTCCCGCAAGCCGTCCCAGGCCTAGCTGCCGGGCAATTTCCGGCGATTCCGCGCAGCGACGACGACCTCAGCCCGCCCGACCACCTCCAAGCGATCGCCAACACGGCCGGCTTCCACTTCGCCTGGATCGAGCAAGCGGGTACGAGCCTCTACGCCTCACTCGCCCAGCGGGTCACCCATCGCGAGGTGCTGCGCATCCTGCTCAGCATCGGCGGCTCCGAGACGATGCACTTCCAGACCTGGCAAGACAAAGCCGGCACGCGCCTCCCCTCACCAACCCCACGAACGATCTGGTCTTCCCCGACCTCAATGCCGACGGTGAGCTATTGCAGACCAACCTGATCATGCCCGAGCCGACGATCTTCCTCGACCGCAAGTTCCCAATCGTCTCGATCATCCGTCCCACCCAGACAAAAGGCGCCGCTATGGCCACGGCCAGGGCGCTGACCGCCGACGGACTGTTCATTGGACAATCATCGGAGTTCTTCGCCGTTCTTACGGGGCTCGCGAAGGCCGCAGACGCGGCCCGGCACGGTTCATGAGCGACGTGCCGCACGCCGGTCGGGGTGGACGCGGTGGAAGGACGGAGGCCTGACTGCCCGGCCTCGGCGCACACGGAAGGGTCGAGCTGATTTCCCACGCTTCGCACTGCGATGGTGCACACGTCTCTGCGTCGACAAGCCCAGCATCGGACTCGACGACGTTGGAGGAGAACTTCGACCGTTCCGCTCAGCCGCTGGGCCAGTTCTCGAGTCGGCCCGCTCACGCATTTGCCCGTTGCGGGCGACGGGCCGTCGTCGTAGGCGACGGCCCATGCGGGGCTGGCGGCTCTGTCAGCCACTGGCCTCGATCTTCCTGCCTGCCGGTGAGAGCACATCCCACTCGGCGCCGAAAAGGTCGAGCCCCTGCCCGGTCGTGTCGCCCGGCTTCGTGTCGCCCGCGTAGTAGTAGAGCGGGTGACCGTTGTAGGTGACCTCGATCTTCCCGTCGGTGCGCTTGGTCGTGCCAAGCTTGCCGGCCAAGGCGCCATCCCCGGCCAGCGGCTTGCCCGTCGTCGTGAACGGGGGCCAGATGCTCGCGCAGGAGCCGTCGCAAGTGCTTGCTGTGCTCGTGTCCTTCTCGAACAGGTAGAGCGTGCGGCCACCTCCGTCGACGAGAATCCGACCCAGCGGCGAGTTCGCGACGGCGACCTTGGCCGCGCCGGCGGCAGCGTTTGGAGGGCTAGTGGTGGCGGCAGAGCCGTAGGGCCCTGAGGAATTCGGTGCGCCGCTCGCCGAGCCGCCGCAGCCGGCGGCGATGAGCGCGATACCAACGGTCTCGGCGGTGGCGATGAACAGTGTGATCTTGCGCTTCATGAGAGCTCCTTTTCGGTTGTGAGTGGGGGTCAGGTGAGGTTCCTCTACGGGACGAGCACGCCGTCCACGAAGAGCTGGATCGCACCGGCGGCCAAGCCGCTGGAGTCGACCGCGTCCCTGCCCGCGAGGGTGTTGATCTCGAGCCGGTCGTTCGCGGCCTCGGGGTGGAGGATCCCGACCGTCGCGGCAAGCCTGCTCACCTTCACACCGCTTGCGTCTCCCTGGACGTTGATCGTGTCCTCGCCTTCGGTGGCGTTGACGACGACGCGGTCGGGCTGGCCGTCGCCGGTGGCGCCGCCCAGGGTGCCTGCGAGGTCGACGTTCACCTCGTCGACGTCGGTTCCCGTCAGGTCGTTGACCGTGACCAGGTCGGCGCCGCCAAGGGCGTTGAAGTCCACGCGCTCGACGCCGGCAGTGTCCATCGTGATGGTGCCGAGGTTGCGGAAGAACCTGAGCCGGTTTCCGTTCGCCGTCAGCTCGACCTGCTCGGCGACGCCTGCGCCGTTGAAGCGCATCGCGTCTGCGCCGGCTTGGCCTTCGACTGTGTCGCTGCCGTCGCCCGGATCCCAGACGAAGGTGTCGTCGCCCGCGCCCATGAACGCCAGGTCGTTGCCCCCGTTCCCATCGAGCGAGTCGTTCCCCTCACCGCTGCGTAGCGTCTCCGCTCCGGAGCCCCCGGCGAGGTTGTCGCTTCCTTCCCCACCGGCGATCGTCGTCGGGATGCTGTCGGTGAAGACCCCGTTGCTTTCGTCGATGCGCACACGGTCGTCGCCGGCGCCTGCGTTGACGGCGATCTTCGCGATCTTGGCGCGCGCAAAGCTGAAGTCGGCCGAGCCGTCGTCACCGACGTCGACCTGCAGGATGCCGGGCTCGCCGGCCTTCAGGCGCAGCGCGATCTTGTCGCTCGCGCTGGTGCCCTTCACCCGCAGGACTCCGTGCTGGAGCTTCGAGGGCGCGGCGCTACCCGGTCCGGCCACAATCGCAGATGCGACGGCGAAGGCGGTCGCCACGGCCGCCGCCGAAGCCGCCAGCCGCACGCCGCGAGACTCCTTGAGTCGAATGAGGTTCTTCATCTGTGCACGTCTCCTCTCGAGTGAGCCGCAGGGCGGCTCGGGGATTTGGTCTTTGCGATGGTGGGGGCGGCGGACGCGCGTTCGCACCGTGGCGACCCCCCTGTCTTTTCCGGTCGTCCTCCGCCGCGAGGCGTTCTGCTGGAGGTGCCTCAGAACCGGAGCGCCCGTGTCAGGCTGATCGCCCAGTCGCCTACTCGCCGTCGAGCAGTTCGTCCCCGGCGACCTTCTCGATGCCGCCGCGGTCGCGTCAGCCACGGCGCCTGCTTCGTCTGCGTGCCTGCTCAGTGCTCAGTTCATGAGGACCATCGTGGGGATCACGAGCTCGCGATCGCACCGTGGCGACAGCCGTGACTTTCCGCGTATGGGGAGTAGGCTTGAGGCACATGAAAGTGGCCGCGGCCACCGAACCGCTGCTCGAGCGGAATGAGGAGCTGGCGCGGATCGAGTCGGCGCTGGCCGAGGCTCGCACGGGACGGGGCACGTTCCTGGTGATCGAAGGGCCGGCTGGGATTGGTAAGACCGCGCTGCTTGCCGCGGCGCGGACCGCGGCAACAGACGCGGGAATGCGCGTGCTTCGGTCGCGGGGGACGGAGCTCGAGCGCGATTTCGCTTTCGGAGTGGTGCGTCAGCTCTTCGAGCCGCCGCTGGCCGAGGCATCGGAGCTCGAGCGTGCCGATCTGCTGCAAGCCGCGGCCGGAGTGGCGGCCGGGCTGCTCGGACTTCCAGGCGCAGCCGCTGCGGACGGCTCGCCTTCGTCGGGCGTCGATCCCTCGTTCGCGATTCTCCACGGCCTCTACTGGTTGTGCGCGAATCTGGCCGCCGTCGGTCCACTCTGTCTGGTCGTCGACGACGCCCACTGGGCAGACGCCGCGTCCCTGCGTTACCTGGCCTTCCTGCTCACGCGCCTCGAAGAGCTGGACGCCGCGCTCGTCTTGGCGACCCGCCCGCGCGAGACAGGCACCGATGCCGAGCTGCTTGCGGCGGTGACGACGGATCCCTCCGCTGAAGTGATCCGTCTCCCTCCGTTGACGAGAGCCGCCGTTGCCCAGCTCCTGGAGTCGAGGCTCGGTGGGGCTCCGGATCCGGTCTTCGTCGATGCCTGCCTGCGCGCAACGCGAGGGACGCCGTTCCTCGTGCGGGTACTCGTGGACGCGCTGAGCGAAGGAGGGATCGCTCCGACCGCGGAGGCGGCGCGCCACGTCGAAAGAATCGGTGCACGAACGGTCGGTCGCTCGATTCGCCTCCGGCTCCGTCGGCTGCCGGACCATGCCGGGCGGCTCGCTCGGGCGCTGGCGGTCCTCGAGCAGAGCGACCTTCTCCAAGCGGCGCGACTCGCGGGCCTCGAAGAGCTCGAGGCTGCCGAGGCAGCCGAGCTGCTGGCGACCGTCGGGATCCTCGAGCCCGGCCGGCCGCTGACGTTCATCCATCCGATCGTCCGCAGCGGTATCTATTCGGAGCTCTCCAGCGCCGAGCGCGCACAAGGCCACCGCCGTGCCGCCCAACTGCTCGCCGAGGAGCCGGGGGCGTCCGAGCGCGTCGCCCAGCACCTGCTGGTCAGTGAGCCCGCCGCCGATGGCTGGGTCGTCGAGCGGCTGGTCGAGGCCGCGTGCGCGGCGGGGAAGCAGGGCGCTCCCGAGTCGGAGGCCGTTTTCCTGCGCCGAGTGCTCGCAGAACCACCGCCGTCGGGTGACCGGTCGGGCTTGCTGCTCGATCTCGGAATGGCCGAGGCTAGCGCCGGGCTCGCCGACTGGCCCGAGCACCTGCAGGGGGCCCTGGACACCGCGCCGAACGCCGCGGCAGCCGCCGATGCAGCCATGGTGCTGGGGCTCGCGCTCAGCCGCGCTCAGCGCTTCGCCGAGGCGGTCGAGGTTCTCGATCGCGCCGCGTCGTCGCTCGATTCTCGCCACTCCGAGCTCGCGCTCCTGCTCGAGGCTGCGGCCGTGGTCGCCGGGCTGAGCGACCCCGCGACCGCACCCTCGCTGGCCCTGCGCCGTGAGACGTTACGCAAGCGGGCCGCCGACCATCCGGCACCGCCACCTGAGCTGCTGGCGGCGGCCGCGTTCATCTCCGCCCTCACCAACGAGCCCGCCGAGGTCGGCGCGGAGCTCGCGAGCCGGGCGCTTCTGGCCGGAGGCGGCGAACCCGCGGGCTCGGGCGGCAGGCCATGGTTCGCATTCGCAACATGGTTCTTGCAGACGACGCTCACGCTGCTTTGGGCTGAGCGGTACGCTCAGGTGCGACCGCTGCTCGATGCCTCGATCGCGCAGGCCCGGATCACCGGCGACGGCAGCCGGCTCGCTGTCGGCCTGGCTCATCGCGGCTGGCTCGCGCTCCGACGCGGCGATCTGTGCGCCGCCGAGGGCGACACCCGGACGGCACTTGCCGCAACCGAGCTCCCCGCACCACCCCTGTACCGTGTCCTAAACGGCGCTCTGCTCGTCAAGACGCTCCTCGATCAGGGCGAACTCGACGCAGCAGAGCAGGCGCTCGCGCCGCTCGACTCCGAAGCGGAGAGCGGCTCGCTCGTCGCCGCCGTTCTTCGCTTCGCTCGTGGTCGGCTGCGGGTCGCACAGGGACGAGTCGCCGAAGGGCTCGAGGACTTGCTGGGCGTTGGCACACTCCTGACGCGAGCGCTGGTCAGCTGCCCGAGTTACCTTCCGTGGCGGTCGGAGGCCGCGCTCGCGCATCTCGCGCTCGGCGATCACGAATCGGCGGGACGGCTCGCAGAGGAGGAGCTCGAGCTCGCCCGGGCATTCGGCGCTCCGCGCGCACTCGGCGTGGCGAAGCGTGCCGCCGGCGTCGTTGCCAGCGGTAACCGTGGAGTGTCCCTGCTCCGTGAGGCGATCGACGACTTCGAGCGGAGCGACGCCAGATTGGAGAGAGCACGCGCCCTCGCCGACCTCGGCGCCCTGCTCCGGCGGCGCAATCGGCGCACCGAAGCGCGAGAGCTGCTCCGCGAGGCACTCGACGCTGCGCATCGCTCGGGCGCCAAAGCGCTCGCCGACCAGGCGGAGACCGAGCTCCGCGCCACCGGCGCGCGCCCGCGCCGGGTCGTTCTCACGGGGCTCGACTCGCTGACAGCGAGCGAGCGCAGGATCGCCGAGCTCGCCAGCCAGGGCCTCACCAACCGCGAAATCGCCCAGAACCTCTTCGTTACCGCGCGCACGGTTGAGGGTCACCTCACGAGCATCTTCCGCAAGCTGCGGGTCGACTCGCGAGACGAGCTTCCTGCCGCACTAGGCAGCGGCGCTCCAGTCCCGGCCTAGCGTCCTGAGGTACTCCGAAGTTCAGCACCACTGTCGGGCGCTCGCCACACACGTTCGCCGTCTGCTTGCTCGTCGGTGGGTCGGAGCCCGGCTCGCAGTGCGACCGCCGCTGAAGCCTGGTGATCCGGATGGATGTAGGCGACCACGTTGTTTGCACCGTGCTGCCGCAGCCAGCCGACGAGGGCTCGGGCTGCCTCTGACGCGAATCCCTGGTTCTGCCAGTCCACTCCGATGACCCAGGCGATGTTGGCAGTCGCCTCGCCGTCTCTCATGGTGAGTGTGGCCTGCATGGTGCCTATTGGCTGCGCGTCCGAGCGGCGGCGGACGATCCAGTTGAGCCACACCTCGTCCGGGTCGGGAGAGCCGGCGACGAGCTTTGCGTAACGCTCGCGCAGTCCGGTGATCGTGTCCGGGTCGCCGCCGATGAACTCATGGAGCCGTTGATCGTCGAGCACTCCGGCCATCTCCTCGGCGTTCTCGAGCCGCAGTGGTACCAGGTGGAGGCGTTCCGTGACGATCTTGTTCAAGCCGTCACCGTCTCGCCGCTTCCCGGGCGTCTCCCGCAACGGCGGAACGGCCGTTGATCGTGGCGGTGACGACGCGACGCACAGTTCTCTCGCTCATGACCCGATCGTATTCGGAGGCTTGCCGATCGCTACCGGGGGTGGACGAGCTGCACAGGCGACTCAAGCGGATGCGCGAGCGTCTCGCCGAGCTCGCCGGGCGAAGCTGTCGCCTAGCACTCTGGGCCAGGCCAGACGAAGATCGACCGCCTCACGGCCATTGCCAAAGCCACCAGCCGCACGGGCCGCACGGTGCATCGACTCTTCGAGTCGAATGAGCTTCTTCATCTGTGCGTCTCCTTTGGAGTGCGAGTGCTTGCCCTCCCGGGGTGAGCCGCAAAGACAGGGGGGTCGCCACGGTGCGAACGCGGGTCCGCCGTCTCCACCATCGCCAAGACAAGCCAATCCCGCATCGCGATCAAGGAGGAGTACGTGCGATCCGCATTCGAATTCATCATCAGCAAGAGGCGCGCCGGCAATGGCCGACGCGGAGCGATCGTCCTCGCGGCGGCGCTCGCGGTGTTCCTCGTTGCCCTCACCCTCACCCTCATGTTCTCGTCGTCGTCGGCCTACGGTGCGCTGGAGGCCAACCCGCCGCCCACGAACGCGGCGACGACGAAGCCGAAGGTCGAGGCGGGCATCCGCCGCGGCCAGCTCAACGTCCTCGGGACGGTGAAAGGCGACAAGATCACGCTGCGGCTGAAGCCGGGGAACCAGTCCCGACTCCAGGTGGATGTCGGCGGCAACGGTTCCGCCGAGTTCACCTTCAAACGCTCGGCCTTCAACCGGATCGTCGTACGCGGCGCATCCGGCGACGACACGCTCTCGATCAACGAGCGCTTCGGCGTGTTCACCAACACCGAGGCGACGAGCCTCTTCGGTAACACCGGCGAGGACCTGCTGCGCAGCGGCTCCGCAGCCGAGCGGCTGTTCGGTGGCGTCGGCAACGACACGATCGACGGCAAGCGGGGCAACGACGTCATCAACGGCGGCGACGGAAACGACACATTGCGCGGCGGGACCGGGAACGACGCGATCGACGGCAGCCGCGGCGACGACACCGGGCTCCTCGGAGCCGGCGACGACTCGTTCCGCTGGGATCCCGGCGACGGCAGCGACGTCGTCGAGGGCCAGGACGGCGCCGACACGCTGCGCTTCAACGGGGCCGGCGTGGCCGAGAACTTCGACGTCTCGGCCAACGGGGAGCGAGTCAAGTTCTTCCGCGATGTCGCCAACATCACGATGGACCTGAACGACACCGAGTTCATCGACGTCCAAGCGCTCGGCGGTGACGACAACGCTGTCCTGAACGACACCACCGGGACCGGCCTCAAGTCCGTCGTACTCGACCTCGAGGCGGCGATCGGCGGCGGCGCGGGCGACGGCGCGGCCGACTCGGTCACGGTCAACGGCACGAACGACCCGGACGACATCCAAATCACCGCAACCGGGAACGCCGTGGACGTCAACGGGGCTCCGGTGACCGTCCAGATCGACCACTCGGAGGCCGCGAACGACAAGCTGACGGTCAACGGCCTCGGCGGCGCCGACACGATCACGGCCGGGCGTGGCCTCGCGGCACTGATCCAGCTCGTCATCAACGGCGGGGCCGAGGTCGACGTCCTCACCGGGGGCGACGGCGACGACCGGATCGTTGGCCAGCAGCAGAACGACTCCATGTTCGGCGGTGCCGGCAACGACACCCTCGTGTGGAACCCGGGCGACGGTAGCGACCTCGTCGAAGGTGAGGCAGGTAACGACACGATGGAGTTCAACGGCGCCGGCGGCGACGAGGCCTTCGAGGCTTCGGCCGTGGCCGGACGGCTCCGCTTCACCCGCGACGTCGGCAACATCGTCATGAACGTCGGCGGCACAGAGACCGTCGACCTCAGGGCGCTCGGCGGCGCGGACACCGCCATCCTCAACGACCTGACCGGCACGGACGTCACGAAGGCGAACATCGACCTGGCCGGCGTGATCGGCGGCGGAGCCGGCGACGCGGTTGCCGACACGATCACAGTCAACGCCACCAACGGCCCCGACACCATCGCGGTGGCCGCAAACGGCGGCATCGTCGACCTGACGGGCCTCTTCACCGCCATCGGGATTAGCCACTCCGAGGTTGCGAGCGACTTGCTCGCGATCAACGGGCTCGGCGGTGACGACGACGTCGCAATCGGCGGCGGCGTCGCAGCGCTGATCCAGACGATCGTCGACCTCGGGTCCGACGAGTAGCACGACCCCTAACGATCGGGGCTCCTTCGGGGGGCCCCGATCCCGTTCGCTACGCGACCAGCGTAAGAAGGAAAGAAGGAGGCGAGCACAATGAGCATGACTCTCGCAAACACCCTCACAGCAGAAGATGGCTCGGAAGCAGCGTGGGTCACCTGGATAGGGACCCTCGAATCTTGGGAGCGGAGCTTGGTGCTTCGTCACGAGCTCGAATGGCACGACCTGTTCAGCTCGGGCGAGTGGACGTGGGCTGATCTCGAGCACGAGATAGCCGAGACCATCGCCGCTTGGTAGATGCGATGAGCAAACACCGCCCCTCGAAGGAAGTCACAAATCAAGGAACCGCTCCGCAAGTAGCACGCCCCGGACCCGCTACGAGCTGCAGAGGAGACATTCGCGGCCCCTCGGCTTCGTGACGCTGGCCGAGCGCGCCCAGCAAGAACTCCGGGCGACCGAGGAAACCGCTCGGCGACGAGAGCCCGAGGCGTCGCGCGCGGCCGGCTGCTCGGCAAGCAACTCCTGGAGATACTCGCCGATCTGACGATCGTCGCCTGCGAACGCCTCGAGAAAGGCTTGCTTGTCCGCCAGCGCCTGCAGCGACAGGCCCGCAAGCTGAAGGCCCGCCGCCCA
>WNFZ01006867.1_pt1 | contig 12297 bp, 12 predicted proteins | sample 5400081 | NCBI WGS metagenome assembly WNFZ01 (sample SAMN13153365, study PRJNA577476) | soil metagenome | isolation source: 80 cm soil or saprolite under grassland replicate 1 | place: USA:California | collected 2016-06-15
CGTCCACGAGCGCTCGGATCGCGCGGTGGTTCGACTCCAGCCTCGTCTCGTAGCCCCGGAAGAACAGCCGGTTGCCGGCAACCGTCATCGACTCGCCGGGGCGGAGCCGGCCCTCGCGCACGCTTTCGTACGCGCTGGAGCCGGCGACCCCGATTGCCAGCAGGACGACGGCGGCGTGCACGACGTATCCACCGTAACGACGTCGGTTGCGAGCCACGAGCGAGGCGAACGCCTCGAGCCATCCGTTGCCGCCGAGCGCCTTACGCGCACTCGTGCCGCGTGCGAACTCGAGCACGATCGAAGCCAGCACGAAGACCGAGAACGTGTACGCGATCGCGCCGACACGGGACGATCCCGCACCGAGCGCAAGCAGCGCGATGCCGGCACCGATCGCGGCCGCGAGCGGCCAGAGGAAGGTCCTTCCCAGTGCACGGAGCGAGGCTCGCCGCCATGCAACGAGCGGCCCGATCCCCATCAGCAGCAGCAGCGGGAGCCCGAAGCTGTGCAGGAAGAAGTTGTAGTACGGCTTGCTGACGCTTGCGGCTTCGCCTGTCACCGCTTCTGACAGGAGTGGATACACGACGCCCCAGAGGATCGTCAGCGCGAGCGCGACCAGCAGCAGATTGTTGTAGAGGAACGTCGCCTCGCGCGAGACGAGCGACTCGAGTCGGGTCTTCGCCCGCAGCAGTGGCAAGCGCACGAACACGAGTGCGACCGAGCCGGCGGTGATGAGACAGATAAAACCGAGGAACCAGGGCCCGATCGAGCTCTGCGTGAACGAGTGAATCGACTGGATGATCCCGCTGCGCGTGAGAAACGTGCCGAACAGCGAGAGGCAGAACGCGAGCACCACGAGCAACACGTTCCACACCTTCAGCATGCCGCGCTTCTCCTGGATCATCACCGAGTGGAGGAACGCCGTCGCCGCCAGCCACGGCATCAGGGCGGCGTTCTCCACCGGGTCCCACGCGTAGTACCCGCCCCAGCCGATCTCGACGTAGGCCCAGTGCGCGCCGAGCAGCTGGCCGACGCCGAGGAATGCCCACGCAGCGAGCGTCCACCGACGCGTGGCGACGATCCAGCGCTCGTCGGTGCGACGAGCGAGAAGGGCGCCCATCGCGAATGCAAACGGAACCGTGAGACCGACATAGCCGAGGTACAGCATCGGCGGATGGATGGCCATGTACGGGTTCTGCAGGCTCGGGTTCAGGCCGGCGCCGTCAGCCGCTGCGGCCTGCGTCGCGAACGGGCTGGAGACGAAGACGAGCAGCAGCGCGAAGAAGGTTCCGACGAGCCCAAGCGTCGGCACGACCCACGCCAGCACTTCGCGGCCTGCGCGGCGTGCGGTCAGCACCGCAGTGACGGAGTATCCGCCCAGGACGAGCAACCAGAGCAGGAGCGAACCCTCCTGACCACCCCAGAACGCAGTTAGCGTGTAGCCGAGCGGGAGTTCGCGACTGGTGTGCTCGGCGACGTACTGGAACGAGAAGTCGTGTCGCGCGAGTGCGGACAGCAGGACGGCGGAGGCGACCGCCGTCGCGCCGAACGCGCCGATCAGCGCGTTCTGCGCCGATTCCGCGAGACGTCGCCGCCCCTTCCACGCCGCGAACGACCCCGCCGCGAGCGCGTACACGAGCAGCAGGAACGACGTGACGAGCGCCGCACGCCCAAGGTCAGGCATCGACTAGCCGCTCTTCGGTGCGTACTTGGAGGGGCACTTCGTCACGAGCGTGTTCGGCACCGCGACGAAGGAATCGCTGCCCATGCGGCCGTCGACGACGACTTCGCGGCCTACGCGAAAGAGATCGGGCACCGAACCGCGGTACTCGACTCGCACCATCGTTGCGCCCTCTCGATCCCTGAGACGGAAGTGCAGTCCGCGCGGTCGATGTGCGTCACCAGTGATCGGCCCCACGACTTTGCCGACGAGCGACACCCGGCCTTTATGACCCGGAAGTTGGCTCGGCTGGAGCGAAGGCGTTCCTCCGCCGGCGATCGACGTGTAGAGCAGGAAGACGGCGAGCACGGCCGCGACCGAGAGCGCGACCACGAGTCGCGCCGGGCTGCCTCTAGGAGCCACGCCGGAATTCTAGTCCGGAGCGAACGAGACGGCCCTCACTTGTCGCGGCTGGTCGCCGTAGATCGACGCGAGCGCTTGCGCGAGGGACGGCTCGCTGCGCGCCTGTTCGAGCAGGCCGTCCACGAGCGCGGCCGCGATCCGTCCGGAAAGCTCCTCCACCGCGAGCCGACGTTCCTGGGGCAGCGCGGCGAGCCGGCCGCGTGCGCGGCGGAGCTGCGCCGCAGGCGATCCACACGTTCGCGCGCACGCGCTGCCGACGCGCGATCGAGAGCAGCGACCCGCCGACGAGGAAGAGCGTGCCCACGGAGTTGAGCGTGATCGCCCACAGGAACGCGTGGCCGCCGAGCGCCGCGTTCGCCGGCGGCTCGCCGCTCGGGGCAGCGGCGAGCCTGCCGACGTCGACCGGCGCGAGGAGGACCGAGACCACGGCGACGATGGTGGCGACGACCAGCGCGCCGAGGAGCGCGTCCCGTGCCCGGCGCGGCAGCAGCATCCAGGCCGAGCCAGTCCCGAGATAGACGACTGTCAGGACACCGCCGGCGAGGTAGTACGTGCGGAACAGTCCGGGATTCCAGCCTGCCCGCTGGGCCAGCGCCTCGCTCCCCGCGGCGAGGGCGAAGAGGACGAAGCCCGCGGCCCAGAGCGCCTTCTGGCCGGCCGGCCGACGGAGGAACGAACGGATGAGCAGCAACGCGAACGCCACGGCAAGCAACGCGGCGCCGACCGGTAGGAACGAGGAGGCTATCTGGGGCACATTCCGTTGTCTGCCCGAGCTGATGGCTGTGACGGCGGCCTCGGTCGGAACGACGGCAAAGTACGCGAAGTCGCGGCCGCCGAACATCCCTTGATGCGTTGCCACGAAGAGGTAGCGCCCGGGATCGAGTCCATACCGCGGCGCGAAGGCGAGAGAGCTGGGCGAGCTGGAGCGGACGACCAGTGAGACCGGGCGTCCGCCGTCGAGGTCGAAGAGCTGATACGCCTCGGGGCGGTCCACCACCGCCGCGCGAACGACGAAGGAGCTGACGTCGGCGGCGTGGACTTTCAGTGCATCCCCCGGATAGGAGTCCTGCGGATCGCGCCACGCGAAGAGTTTCACGGGGCCCCGCGGCGTGACGAGGAACTGGCCCGTCACCTCGCGCGTGAAGCCCGTCTGATACGTGTAGCGGAGCGAGCCCGATGCGATCCCGGCGACGGCAGGCACGAAGGGGAGCGAGACGAGGACGAGCAGGATCGCACCAATGGCTACGCCGACGCGCGTCCGGTAGCCGTTACGCCGCACGTCTGGCGGCTTGCCCGCAATGCGGAGCCGGCGACGCCGATGCGCGCGGTAGAGCGCGGCCGCCGAGAGAACTGCGGTCGCTCCAAGCCAGACGAACTCGAACTTCCAGCCGACGCCGCGCAGCGGCCCCGTCCCGTAGGGACTGAACGCCGACGGGATCACCGCCCAGGCGAGGACGGGTCCCAGGAGGAGGAGGATCGCCGCGGTGAAGGGGAAGCCCGCGAAGAGCCAGCCGATCCCGGGGAACCCGAGGAGCGCCATCGGCAGCTCGTAGCCGGCAAGGGCAGCCGGGCTCCGTCTCCGCACGCGCCTCGGAACGCGACCTGCGTAGACGGCAGGGGCGACCGCGAGCGCGCGCCGGCCGGCGGCGCGCTGCCGCGCGCTCATCCTCCACGCAGCCGCAGCGTACGCGCCGAACCCTCCGAGCACGGCGAGCGCAGCCGGGGTGAGCACGAGTGCCGGCCACGGCTGGAGATCGGCAACGGCGGCGGCAAACGTGCGGCCACTGGTGACGCGGTGAGCCTCGAGCGCCGAGAATGCCATCCCCGCGACGTAGTAGACCGCCATGCCGGCTGCGACGCCGATCAGCGTCGTGCGCACCAGGCGTGGATGCCTGCGATCGTCGAGGTCAGCGAGCAGCGCCAGCGCGGCGCCCACGAGGATCACCATCAGTCCGCCGAGCATGTTCAGCTGGGCATGCAGGTTGACGATCACGCCACCTGCATCGCCGCCGCGGTCGAGCAGCTCGTGCACCGCGGGAACGGCCTGCACCGGCCCCTGCAGCGTCCCGATGCCGAGAGCAGCGCACCCGGCCAGCACGAACAGGCGTGACGGTCCACGGGCATGCCAGAAGCAGCGGACGAGAACCGCGAGCAGCAGCCAGAAGGCCGCGAACATCGCGACTCCACCAATCATGATCAGGTACGGGTGGAGCGAAGTCGCCTCCTCGGCCTGCTCCGGCGTGAGCCCCCGGCGGACGACGAGACGCCCCTCGTGGAAACCCAGGTAGAGGGCGGCCCCATAGAAGGCGAGCGAGCCGCCGAGCAGCAGGTAGAAGCAGGCATTCGCGACCTTGCGCGAGGGCGGCCTCCCGCCGAGCAACGGCACGAGCTGGAAGACGGCGCCCACCACGAGCATCGTCAGGCCCGTGACGAGATTGATGTGCGCATGGCTGATCGGATCGATCCACTCGCCCGCGTGTCCTGCGCGGTAGAGCCAGTCGGCTTGCGCGGGTGCCACCTGAATCACGCCCTGCACCGTGCCGACGGTGAGCCCCGCGACCCCCGTCGCGAGGAACTTCCACAGGTGCCCGCTCGGCTTGGGCACGCGCACAAGGCGCGCGTGGAAGACGGTCAGGAAGACGTTCGCGGCGAAGCACCAGTAGCCGAGGCCCATGACGCCGGCGCCGATCCCGACCGGCACCTTGTACCACTTGCCCATGCTCGCCTTCGCGGCCTCGTAGTCCGCGCCCTGCGCGACGATGCGGCCGATCGCGATCCCGTTGCCGACGAAGGCGACGTAGAAGACGAGCAGGCCGACTGCTGTGAACCAGAACGCGCACTGAGCCAGCGCCCCGCTGGCGAGCGGCCTGCCGACGATGCGTGGGAGCACGTACCAGCAGAGCCCGGTGGCGATGAGCGTACCGCCGCCGACGATCATCACGTGTGTGTTCGCGAGGTCGCGGACCAGATGCCCTGCGTAGCCGGCGCGCGCGAGCCACTCGGCCGTCCACGGCAGGTTCTTCAGGACCATGTGGAGACCGCCGAGGACGAGGAAGCCGCCGCCGGCGACGAAGTACTTCGCCAGCATCGAGTCGTGTGCGCCGAGCTCCTCCTCGCTGTGCGGCACGGTTCGCACGGGCGGGGCCTTTCCGGGCAGGAGGCGCCAGAGAAGCGCGACGACGATGGTGAAGAAGCCGACGTAGGTCAGGAACTCGAGCGACGAGAGGTGCTTCAGGTACACGGCTGCAACCGCCGGCTCAGGGCCCTAGCGGAGGCCTGGCTCGATGAAGTAGACGGTGAGCGTCCAGCCGAGAGAGAGGGCGATCATCACCGCCAGAATCACCCACGCCCGGACGTGGGCCTGGCGCGACCAGCGGACATCCTCGCCGACGTCGCGGTAGCCGAACAGCGGTCGCGCCGGACGGGCCCGCCGCTGCGCGCGCTCCTCCGGTTCCTCCATCAGAAGACCTTCTCCATCACGAGGCTCCGCTCCGTTTCGAGGGCGCCGAAGTCGGCGAGGAGGCGTTCAAAGGTGTAGCCCCGCTCGAGGAAGGCCTCCAGCTGAGCGGGTGTATCCCAGGTCGTGTAGCAGTGAATCCGCACGTCGCCGTCCTGTTCCGCGCGGATAAACACGTCGAAGCGCTGGCAACCCGGGTACTCCTGCACGTGACCTTTGAGCGCCTGGAGAGACGCGTACAGCGCTTCCCAGTCCTCCGCGGGAATGACTGCCTCGCTGAGCGTCGAGTAGGTGACGAACGGGAGCGTCGTGGCCATCAAAAGCGCTGCCCCCAGATCAGGTGTCCGACGACCATCACGACGGCAAAAGCCGTCAGGAACATCGTCAGGAGGACGAAGAACACGGTCGCAGGACCAGCCGCCTCCGACGCCCAGCCGCCGAAGCGGTCGACCGGGTAGATGCCGGTGCGCTGCCGGGTGGTTCTGTACTGCTTGACCCACAGTCCGGCGGCGACGATGAGCACGATGATGAATCCCCAGAGCCATGCGAGCGAAAGCCAATCGACGTGCCACGTCTCGACGCGCCCGTCGACGATGTGATGGCTGTTCAGGTAGTCGTAGTACTGCTGGGCCGTCTGCGGCGAGTCACCGGTCGGCATCGACATCGTCCCACTCCTCCTCGTCGTACGCCCACTCGGGCGTGTAGTAGTCCTCCTCGTCGATGTCGAGGGGCACGCACGCGGCCTCGTTCAAGTTGTGGAAGTGGCCGCCCTTCCAGGCGAGGACGAACGCGACCAGGGCGACGCCCGCCAGGATGAAGAACATGTCGAGCATCCAGTCGGCCATCACCCATTTCGACTGGTCGTTCTCCGGCGCGTCGTGCGCAAGCGCTGTTACAGGCAGGGCGAGGCAGATCGTGAGCGCGATGACGACCGTAGTGAGAAAGCGCTTCATCAGTGCCCCGGAAGGGTCGGAGGAATGTTCTTCTGCGACTCGGGCGGCAGCTTGTCGCCGCGAGCCTTGGCGTCGGCCCAGGCGCGGTCGAGGAGATCCTGGTAGATCGTCCGGATGCCGGCTGCGGCGTCCTTGAGGGTGAGCTTCGTCTCGAGGCCGGTGACAGCGATCTCGTCGCCCGGGGCGAGACCCGGGAAGACGCGCCGCGCTTCCTGGAAAAAGGGATCCGCGAGCTCGTGCTTCGCGAAGGACGCGTTCTTCGCGATCTGCTGGCGCGTCTTGACCCACGCGAGCAGCTCCTTCGACGGTGACCAGACGATGTAGTCCTTCGGCGTCGGGATGCGGTGCTTGGCCAGCGTTTTGTTCGGGATCGTCTTCACGAAGAGGACGACACGCCAGATGTCGTCGACGGAGAGCCGCTCGCCGAAGTTCTCCATCGCGGTACCGGGCCACCCCCGCAGGATGCGGTAGTAGAAGTCCCCCGGGCCGGTGTCGCCGCCGCAACATTGGTCGTCGGCGTCGTCGAACGGCAGGGGAGTCGGCGACAGGAAGCTGGCCGCCGGACCCTTCCCGTTGCCCTGCGGTCCGTGGCAGCCGACGCAGCGCTCGAGGAAGATCTCCTTTCCACGGAGCAGGTTCGCCGTCGTCACGGGCAGCGGGTTGGCAGCGAGCCAGTAGCTGCGGTCGATCTGGGCGAGGTTCGGCGCCTCCTCGAGCTGGTTCGGCGGCGCCTTCACCTCCTTTGGCTCGAGCGGCTTGTTGTGCGCGCCCTGGAAGCCGGTGTACGGCGGCGGGAAACCCTGCACCGTGTTGACGACGTGTTTCGCGTACAGCTGCCCCGCGTACCGGAGGAGACCCGACTTGCCGCTGCGCTCCTGCGTGAAGAGGATGAGGTTGTCGACCTGCTTGTCGGAGAAGAGCGATTTCATCGACGGCATCAGCGAGAGCGGGTCGATGAACCGCGGGTTGTAGAAGTGCGCCCGGTGCCAGTCGTCGGGGTGCCAGCCCGCGTCCTGCGAGAGGTCGGGACCCGTCCGCTCCGTGCCGAACAGGTTCGGCGACTGGTCGCTGCCGTAGAAGTCGCCCGGCTGCGAGACCTTCGGGTAGAGGAAGTAGAGCGCGTAGCGCACGTCCTGCGGACGCGAGTAGCCGGAGTGGCAGACGTAGCAGCCGTTGGAGGCGAACAGGTCGCGGCCCTTATGGCCGTTGTCCGAGAGCGGCGCCCAGTCGGCGGATGCCGGTGGATCGAACGTATGGATCGGGAGCCAGACCACCGCGAAGACGACGGCGAAGAACGCGAGCAGACCGCCGAGCCCGGCGACGAGCGGCGTCATCAACATCCGCTCGCGCGGATGCGGAGCCCAACCGCGCGGGGCGCGCGGCTCGTCGTTCGGGTGGCGATCTTCGTCGGCCATGCGCTAGCTCGCAGGCAGGGGCGGCGCAACGGCATCCGCAACCGCCAGCGTCTCCGCGCGTCGCCGCTCCTGCGTGTTCGTGAACATCGTCATCCCGACGTTGATCATCTGGACGACGCCCGAGGCGATGATCATCACGCCGAAGATCCCGCGGGCGATGAAGTACGCGTGCAACTGCGGCAGCACGTTCACCTCCGGGATCCCCTGCGCCCAGCTGAAGCCCTGTTGGAAGCCGGCGAGGGTGAGTACGCTGAAGAAACCCGTGAAGCCGATCGTGACGAGCCAGTACTGCCACTCGGTCAGGGTGCGGCTCCATAACGGTCGCGCGTAGACCTGCGCCACGATGTAGTCGATCACCCCCATGCCGAGGATCGTGAACGCCCCGAGTAACGCAAGATGGGCGTGCGCGACGACGAAGTTCGTGAAGTGGGTGAGGCGGTTGAACGGCTGCAGCGCCTGGAAGGCTCCCTGAATGTTGACGAGCCAGTAGAAGAAGAACGCCGTGAGCGTGAAGCGCAGGGGTAAGTTCGTGAAGAACTTGTCCCAGTTGCCCTTCATGGTTCCGAGGATGTTGATCGTGAAGGCGAAGACGGGGACGAGAAGCATCCAGGAGGACGCTTCGGCGATCGTCTTCAGCCACGCGGGCGTCGGCGACTGCAAGATGTGGTGGTCGCCGACACCGGTGTAGAAAAACGCAATCCCCCAGAAGCTGACGAGCGAGAGGGTGTAGCTGTAGAGGGGTGTGTTGGTGACGCGCGGGACCATGTACAGCGTCAGCGCCACCAGCATCGGCGTCAGCCATAAGCCGAACAGGTTGTGCGCGTACCACCAGTTCAACATCGCGTCCGCGAGGCTGTTCGACAGCGTCCCGGACGGCGCGCCCCAGATGTGACCGGGCCGCCAGATGACGTTGCCGATCGCGTAATCGACTGCCAGCCACAAGGGACTGGCGAGAAACCACCAGACGGTGACGTAGATCGGCCGGATCGTCCGGATCTGGACGGTGGCGATGATGTTGAAGATGTTCAGACACCAGATCACGAGCAGTGCGATGTCGAGCGGCCAGATCAGCTCGCCGTACTCGCGGCCCTGGCTGTGCCCTGTGAGGAGGCCGATCAGGCCGAGCAGGTACATCGCGTTCCAGGCCCACGCGCACCACACGCCGAGCCGCTCGCTCCACATCCCGCGCGTGCCGCACAGCCGCGGCAGCATGTAGAAGAGCGCGCCGAAGTACATCATCGTCAGCCAGGCGAGGATCACGCCGTTGACGTGGCCCTGGCGGACGCGCGAGAACGCGAGCCACGAGATGCCGCCGAAGGCATCGGGGCTGATGAACTCCGTCGAGAGGACGCCGCCGCCGAGATCGACGACCGTCAGCCAGATGATCGAAGAGAGCAGCCAATGACGTGCAGCCCGGTCCGGAAACGGCGACGGCCGTGCGGCCCGTTCCGTCAGCGGAGCCGGTGCCTCGCCGATAACGCTGCCTGGCTCCAGAGTACGCTGGGCCATTGCCGGCGCCGACCATAAATGCGGGATCGGCTCGGTCCCCCGCAGATGACGGAACTGTCATCCGCAGGTCATTTCCGTGTCATCTCGGTTAAGGTCGGTCCGCGTTCATGCGGATCCTGGTGATCGAGGACGAGCCTCGCATCCTCGGGTTCCTCGTCCGAGGGCTCGAGGCCGAAGGCTTCTCCGTGGACGCTGCACGCAACGGCTCCGAGGGACTGAAGCGCGCCCGACGCGACCCCTACGACCTCGTCCTGCTCGATCTGCTACTTCCCGGTCTGGACGGGCTGAGCGTCCTGCACGAGCTCAATCACGCGTGTCCGGAGCTGCCCGTCGTCATCGCGTCGGCGCGCTCCGATCTGCCCACGAAGCTACGCGGCTTCGGACTCGGTGCCGCCGACTACCTCAGCAAGCCCTTCTCCTTCGACGAGCTCATCGCACGCATTCGCGTGCAGCTCCGGAAGGCGCGAAACGGCGAGGATGGCCACCTCCTCCGCTCAGGGACGCTCGTCCTCGACCTCGCGCGTCGCGAGGCGCGATTCGGATCGGTCACTGCGCATCTGTCGGACCGCGAGTTTCGCGTTCTGCATCACTTGCTCGAGCATCAGGGCGAAGTGATCAGCCGCGAGCGCCTCCTCTCGGAGGTCTGGGGATATCACTTCGATCCGGGCTCGAATGTCGTCGACGTCTGCATCCGCCGCCTTCGCAAGAAGCTCGGCGCCGACGCGCCGATCGAGACCGTTCGCCATGCGGGTTATCGCCTTACTGCGGCGTAGGCGGCTCGAGGTCGCGTGGGCGTCGTTCGCGCTCGCGAACCTCGTCGCCATGCGGGTGTGGCCAAGCTGGGAAACGATTCCCTTTCACTTCATCTGGGTCAGCCTGACGCTCGTCTACGGCTTCCGAGTGTGGCGACCCGCCGCCACGTACCTGACCCTGCTCGCAGTTCTCGCGTCGACCGGAGCGCTGATCCTCGAGGACGCTTTCTCAGGCGACCAGCTCTGGGGCGAGCTGTTCGAGGTGCCGCTGATGTCGGCGATGTTCCTGGCGATGGTCTGGCATGCGCGCCGGCGTCAGGAGGCACTCGGGACGGTGGAGCGCCAGGCGGCGCAACGCGCGTCGTTGCTCGAGCGGCAGGAGCGCTTCTTGCACGATGCATCGCATGAGTTGCGCACTCCGGTGACGATCGCCCGCGGTCATCTCGAGGTGCTGCGCAGGACGAACGGCGACTCTGCACCCGAAGTGGAGGTCGCACTCGATGAGTTGAAGCGGATCGAGCAGATCCTCGATCGGCTGCTCCTGCTCGCGAAGGCCGATCAGCCGGACTTCGTCGTCCTGGAAGAGGTCGCCCTCGAGCCGTTCCTCGAGGACGTCTTCATGCGCTGGTCCGAGGTCGCGCCACGCGCGTGGAGACTCGGCGAGCATGTATCTGGGCGGCTGACTGTCGATCAAGAGGGGCTCCGGTGCGCCCTCGACGCATTGCTCGAGAACGCCGTCAAGTACACCGAGCGGGGCGACCCGATCGAGCTCAGGTCGCGAGCCGCGGGAAGGGCGGTCGTGATCGAGGTGAAGGACGGCGGTTGTGGAATCCCGGACGACGCGCTCTCTCAGATCTGGGACCGCTTCGCGCGCGCCGACGCGGCCCGCACCAGGGCTCACGGCGGCGTCGGACTCGGACTTGCAATCGTCGACGCGATCGCCAAGGCGCACGGCGGGCGTTGCAGCGTGCGGATCACCCAGGGCGGGACGATCTTCGCCCTGCGCATGCCACGGTTTCAGGCGGCGCGGGTGGCTGCGGTGCCGTTCTCGACGTCCGTCACCTAGTCGGGCGAAGCAAGTCTTACGAACTTCTTAGGCCGAAGCCTCCGTTTCTCATTGCGCTCTTAAGAGCCGTCCCTACGCTCGCTCGCGAAAGGAGGTGAAAGATCAATGCACTTGTACGGCGACACACTCGAAAGCTACGTTGCGCGCAAACTGCCGGCGCCGACGCTGGCCGCGATCGATGCGCACGTCAGCAACTGCCTCTTCTGCGCTCACGCGCTTGCAGATCAGGGTTCGGTCTCGAACCGCTGGGAGCGACGAGGCTGGCTTGGACGCCTCGTCCGCGTGGACGATCCGGCCTGGACAGACGGCCGCTCCGACGAGGAGCTCCGCGCCAAGGCTGCCTGACGCGCGCCGCCGAGCGCGCAGCGCTCAGACGCGTTAGTCGTGCGCCGGGGCGGGACGCCGCCCCGGGATCCGGTAGCCGTGGTCGTGACACAGCGAACCGGGCGCGTCCTCGGTGAGCGCGTCGCAGTAACCCTTGCCGTAGGCGGCGCGCATGAACGCCGCGACGACGTCCAGGTTCCACTCCGAGATCTCGCCTGCCTCGCGCCAGAGGTCGGTGAGCCGGAGGTCGATGTCGAGCTCGAGCAGATCGATACGTGACGGCTTGTTTCCCATGCGACGAGGGTAGGCACCGCATCGGACGGCACGGCTAGCCCTGCGTCGGAAGCCGGGGCCAGACCTGGTCCCATCGCTTTCCGGCATCCGTCGTATGCCAGAGGCGGTTTGTTACGCCGACTGCCCCGGTAAAGCCAGCGATGGCCCAGGCCTCGTTCGCGTCGGCGCCCGCAAGCGAGATCGTGTCCGTCACCGCTTGCGTCCGCGTCCAGGTGTCACCACCGTCGTCGCTGTGCAGGAACACGGTGCCGCAGTTGAGCCAGACGACGTCGTCGCCGGCCAGGCTTGGAAAGCATGCGCGTGGCGTGCGTGCGATCCTCCACGTCCTGCCTGCGTCGTGGGTGAAGGCGACGACACGCCGACACCCGCGCAGACCGAAGACGACGGTTAGAGCACGCGTGGTTACGAGTCCGCCGATCGCGAACGGCATACAGAGACAACACCAGC
>WNFZ01020359.1_pt1 | contig 12295 bp, 17 predicted proteins | sample 5400081 | NCBI WGS metagenome assembly WNFZ01 (sample SAMN13153365, study PRJNA577476) | soil metagenome | isolation source: 80 cm soil or saprolite under grassland replicate 1 | place: USA:California | collected 2016-06-15
CGGGCCGCGCAGTCGCGACCACGAGCAGCGGCACGCCGCTCGCCCACTCGACGAGGTAGTCGACGAAGTCGAGCAGGCCGTCATCCGCCCACTGGAGGTCCTCGAACACGAGCACGAGCGGGCTCCGCTCGGCGAGCGCCTCGAAGAACCGGCGCCAGGCGGCGAACGCCTCGCTGCGGTGATCGGCGGCCAACTCCTCGTCGCCCGCGAGCCCCACGAGCGGCTGGAGGTGTCTGGCGATCCACTCCGCGTCGGCCGGCTCGGCAACGACGGTCCCAACCGCGTGTGCGAGCTTCTCGGCCGCGATCTCCGCCGAATCGGTCTCGAGGATGCCGGCCTGGGCCTTCGCCATCTCGCTCAGCGCCCAGTAGGTGACCCCCTCCCCGTAGGGCAGCGAGCGACCCTGGCGCCAGAAGATCAGGTCGGGATCGCGCTCGACGGCCTGGAAGAGCTCCCAGACCAGCCGGGACTTGCCGATCCCCGGTACGCCCACGAGCGTCAGGAGCTGGGGCTCGCGCTCCGACCGCACGCGGGCCAGCGTGTCGACCAGCAGGTCGAGCTCCTTCTCCCTCCCGACGAGTGGTGTCTGGACGTCCTCGGCGACGTCGACGCCGTATCGAGAGCGGGCCTCGATCGGTTCGAAGACCGCGACCGGCTCGGACTTTCCCTTGGCCTCGACAGGCTCGGCCTCCCCGAACTCGATCGTCTGCTGCGTCGCTCGTTGCGTAGTCGCGTCGACGAGAATTCCGTTCTCGGGAGCCGCGTCCTGCAGCCGTGAGGCCGTGTTGACCACGTCGCCCGACGCCATGCCCTCTCCGGCCTCCGGCCGTGCGCCGAGCGAGACGAGCGCCTCCCCGGTCGTGATCCCGATCCTGACCTCGAGCTCCCCCTCCTCCCGGGCCCAGTCGCGGATCGCGAGCGCCGCGCGCACGGCTCGCTCCGGATCGTCCTCGTGAGCGGTCGGCGCCCCGAAGAGGGCCATCACCGCGTCGCCGATGAACTTCTCGACCGTGCCGCCGAAGCGCTCGAGCTCGGAGCGGAGGCGGGCGTGGTACGGGCCGAGGATCGCCTCCACGTCCTCGGGATCGAGCGTCTCCGCCCGCGACGTGAAGCCGACCAGGTCGGCGAACAGCACGGTGACGACCTTGCGTTCCTTGCGGGTCTCCGTGCTCATCGGACCCGTTCGGCCGTATAGCCGCGCTCGCGGAGCACCTCGAGCAGCTCGCTGCAGTGGTCCTGGTCTCGCATCGTCAGCGTCAGCTCGACCTCGCTCTCCGTCACCGGAACGTCCATCCCCTCACGGTGATGCTCGACGGAGACGACGTTCCCGCGCTCCTCGGCGATCAGCGACAGGAGCTTGATCAGCTCGCCAGGTCGATCGGGCAGTCGTGTGCGGATGACGAGGTACCGCCCCGACAGCGTGAGGCCGTGGCGCATGACCGAGATCAGAAGCGTGGGATCGATGTTCCCGCCCGAGAGCAGGGCGACCACCGGCCCGTTGCCTGCGACCTTGCCGCCGAGGAGAGCCGCGACCGAGGCCGCGCCCGCGCCTTCGACGACGAGCTTGGCCCGCTCGAGCAGCAGCACGATCGCCTGGCTGATCTCCTCGTCGCTGACGGTGACGACCTCGTCGAGGAGATCGCGGAGGATCGCGGAGGTCAGCTCTCCTGGGTGCTTGACCGCGATTCCCTCGGCGATCGTGAACCCGCCCACCTCCGCGCCTGCGAACGGAGCGAATGCGGCTGCCTGCACACCGACGACCCGGGTCTCCGGACGAACCGCCCTGAGGGCAAGCGCGATTCCCGCCGCGAGACCGCCCCCGCCGATCGGGATGACGACCGTCTCCAGCTCTGGGACCTGCTCCAGCAACTCGAGCCCGATCGTGCCCTGGCCGGCGATGACGTGCTCGTCCTCGAAGGCGTGGACGAAGGTGGCGCCTCGGGCCGCAGCGTGGTCGAGTGCCGCCGCGAGGGCCTCCTCGAACGTCTCGCCGGCCATCTCCACGCCGGCGCCGTAGTTCTTCGTCGCCTCGACCTTCGCCATCGGCGTGTGGTGGGGCATGAAGATCGTGGCCGCGACACCCTGCTCGCGCGCCGCCCAGGCGACCGCCTGGCCGTGATTTCCGGCGCTCGCCGTGACGACCCCCGACCGGCGTTCGGCATCGCTCAGCGTCGCGATCTTGTTGACGGCGCCGCGGATCTTGAACGCGCCCGTTCGCTGGAGGTTCTCGGCCTTCAGGTGCACCTCGCGTCCGGTACGGCGCGAGAAGGTCTCCGAGCCGTACACGGGCGTCATGCGCGCGATCCCGTCGAGGCGGCGCCGGGCCTCCTCGATGTCGCGCAGCGTGGGTACGGTCGTGGCCTTCATCGGGCGGCCTCGTCGGTCGATTCGCCTTGAGGGTTGGGAGCGGTGCCAGGCTGAAGCCTGGCACCGCGCGTCTGTTCGATGGCGAACACGCGCTCGAGAATCTCACGGACCGCGGTGAGAGGGTCCAAAGTGCGGGCCTGGACCTCGTCGAGCAGGCGCCTCAGCTCCGGATCGTCCTCGACCGCATGCTCGAGATGGGTCTTGGCTCTCCCCGACGCGACCGCGAACACCTCGGCCGCGAGGTTCTTCCGCCGCCGTTCCTCGAGCAGGCCCTCCCTGTCGAGATAGGCGCGGTGCTCCTCGATCTTCTCCCATAGCTCGGGCACATTCTCCTCGCGCACCGCCTCCGTGAGCACGATCGGCGGCCGCCAGCCCCGCGCACGGTCGAGCGAGAGGATCGATCGCACCTCGTTCAGCATCGTCTTCGCCGCCGGATGATCCATCTTGTTGATCGCGATCACGTCGGGAATCTCCATGATCCCGGCCTTGAGCGCCTGGACCGAGTCGCCGGAGCCCGGCATCAGCACGAGCACGATCGTGTCGGCGATCCCGAGCACCTCGACCTCGCTCTGCCCGGCGCCGACGGTCTCGACGAAGACGAGCTCCTTGCCCGCCGCGTCGAGCACGAGCAGCGCCTGGAGCGTCGTCTCCGCCAGTCCGCCCTGATGCCCGCGAGTTCCCATCGAGCGGATGAAGACCTCGGGATCGAGGAAGTGGTCTGAGAGGCGGATGCGGTCGCCGAGCAACGCTCCTTTCGAGAACGGGCTCGATGGATCAACGGAGATGACGCCGACCGTGCGTTCTTGCCCGCGCACGTGGCGGATCAGCGCGGCGATCAGCGTCGATTTGCCGACGCCCGGCGGCCCCGTGATCCCGATCGAATAGGCGCGGCCGGTGTCCGGATAGAGGTCGTGGACGACCTCGTAGGCGAGCGGATCCGAGTTCTCGACCAGCGTGATCGCGCGCGCCAGGGCCCGCTTGTCGCCCGATCGCACCGCTTCGACCAGCTCTTCGCGCGTCCACTCGCGCCGCCCGGCCACGAGGCTATCCGGGGGCTCGGGTGAGGACCCGGGAGAGAGCCTCGCCGAAGAACTCGTTCTCCTCGGGCGTGCCCACGGTGACGCGGATGCCGCCGGGGGCGCCGAACGGTCCTGTCGGCCGCACGATCACGCCCTCGCGCAGCAGCTGCTCGAACAGCGGCCGCGAGTCGTCGCCGACCTCGGCGAAGAGGAAGTTCGCCACCGCCGGCCCGGGGGGTTCGAGCCCGTGCTCGCGCAGGATCTCCTCCAGCCTCACCAGACCCTCTGCGTTCAGGCGCCGCCGCCGTTCCAGCTCTTCGGGAGCGTCGAGGCTCGCGAGCGCGGCGACCTGCGCCTGCGTGTTGACGTCGAAGGCTCTCCGCACCTTGCCGATCGCCGTCACGAGCGACGCGGGCCCGATCCCGTAGCCCACCCGCAGCCCCGCCAGGCCGTAGATCTTGGAGAACGTTCGCAGCACGATCACGCGCCGGCCGGCCTTGGCGTAGTCCTCGATCCCGTTTGGATATTCAGGATGGTCGATGTACTCGAAGTACGCCTGGTCGAGGACGGTGAGGACGTGCTCGGGAACTCGCTCGAAGTAGGAGTCGAGCTCGGCCCGGGTGCTCATCGTCCCCGTCGGGTTGTTCGGGTTGCAGAGGTAGACGAGCTTCGTCCTGGGACCGATCGCATCGAGGATCGCGTCGACGTCGTACCGGTGGTCGCGGAGCGGAATGCAGCGGGGGGTCGCGCCGAGCTTCAGGGGGGTGATCACGTAGCTGGCAAACGACGGCCAGCCGGAGACGATCTCGTCGCCGGGATCGAGCGTCGCCTGCGAGATGCAGTCGATCAGGCCGTCGGCGCCTGCCCCGATCGCCAGCTCCTCGAAGCGAACGCCGTACCGCTCGGCGAGCCTCGCGCGCAGCCTGTACGCCCCGCCGTCTGGGTAGCGGTTCAGCTCGGCGGCGCTGCGCTCGAGTGCCGCGAGCGCGGCGGGGAAGGGGCCGAACGGTCCCTCGTTGGAGGCCAGCTTGACGACGCGGTCGAGCCCCAGCTCCCGCTGGACCTCCTCGACCGGCTTGCCCGGCTCGTACGGCGAGACCTCGTCGAGCGCGCGGCGAACGACGCCTTCGGGGATCGCAGCAAGCTTGGTTCTCACGCTCGAACTCTAGTAAGCACCGGTACGTCCGCCTGTGCGAGCCAGACTGAAGTCTGGCGCGCGGTCGATTCAATCGCCTCGGTGACTCGGCGCGTCAGCGCCGAGCCCGCGCTCGCTAATTCTCCGACTGCTCCCCGCCCTTCCGCTTCCGCTTCAACCAAGCCGCCCCGCCCACAGCGGCGATCAGGCCCGCGAACATGGCCGGCTTCCGTTTACTCGAATGCTGCGACTTGCCGGGAAGTACGCCCTTCGCCTTCTTCCTGAACATGCCCTTCCCCACTTTCCACGCGGCCCAGCCGAGTACCGCGTTTCGCTTGTTGACGATTCCCATCGGACTCCTTTCGTCCCTCCGAGGCTATCCGATCAGGCCCTCGCCGCCGTTTTCCGTTTCGGCGGCATGTGGATCGGGCGTCCTAGCGCCACGAGACCTGCTTCCTTGACCGCCTCGGACAGCGTCGGATGCGCGGCCATCCCGTCTGCGACCGTCTCGACCGTCGCCTCAGCGTCGAGCGCGACGACCCCGGCCTCGATCAGGTCGGTCACGTGCGGACCGACCATGACCAGTCCGAGCAGCTCCCCGTAGCGGGTCTCGTGGATCGACTTCACCCAGCCGACGGTCTCGTCCTGCATCACCGCGCGGGCGTTCGCGATCCAGGGAAACATCCCCGTCGCGACGTCGTCGCCGTACTGCTCGCGCGCCTCCGCCTCGGTCAGACCGACGCCGGCGATCTCCGGATCGGTGTAGATCGGGCGCGGGACACCGCGATTGTCGACGACCGCGTCGTGCCCCATCGTCCACCTTCGTGCACTGCTTCTCGAGATGGAGCGTGATCCCGCGGCGGCCGAACTGCTTGGCGAGCTCCTTGGAGGCGTCGGCATCCTCCTGCGGGATCAGCGCCGGGAGCATCTCGATGATCGTCACCTCGGAGCCGAAGCGCTGGAGGATGGAGGCGAACTCGCAGCCGATGATCCCGCCGCCCAGGATGACGAGCCGCTTCGGCACCTCGGCCTGGGCGAGCAGGCCGGTCGAGTCGACGCACAACGCGGAGTCGAGCCCCTCGATCGGCGGACGGAGCGGGAACGAGCCGGTGGCGATCACCGCCTGCTTGAAGGTGACGTCCTCGCCGCCCTCCACCGAGATCGCGTTCGCGTCCTTGAAGCGGCCGGTTCCTTTGACCCATTCGACGCCGTTCGCCTTGAACAGGCTCGCGACGCCCTGAGTCATCTGCTTGACGACGGCGGTCTTCCACTCGTTCGCCGCCGCGAAGTCGAGGGTCGGCTCGCCGATCCGGACGCCGAGCTTCGAGAAGCTCTCCTCGGCCGCCTTCAGGAAGAACGCCGTCTGGACCCAGGCCTTGGTCGGGATGCAGCCGACGCGCAGGCAGGTGCCGCCGAGCTCCGGCTCCTTCTCGATGCAGACGGCCTTCGCCCCCAGCTGCGCAGCCCGGATCGCGGCCGTGTAGCCGCCCGGGCCACCGCCGAGGACCGCAACGTCACATTCCATCTCTCGCCCCCTCCGCTTGTTCTCGATTCGATCCTAGTTGCTCAGTCCAGGTCGACCTTCATCGTCCAGGAGCCGCCGGTCTCGCCGACCTTACGGAAGCCCAAGCGCTCGTACAGCTTCAGCGCGGGGTTGTCGGGCTCGACGCTCAGGCTCAGTGCCTTGTACCCGTCTTCCCGCGCACGCTCGATCAGCGCCTTCAACAGCTGCGATCCGTGACCGCCGCCTCGCTTGCTCGGGACAACTGCAATCGAGATCTCCGGCGTCTCCTCGTCGACGAACCCGTACCCCGGATCCTCCCGCGTGAACAGCCGGTACCACGCGGCTCCGACCGGCCAGTAGTCCTCGATCGCGATCACCGACGCATCGCCTCGCCGGCCCCAGCCGAGGACGTACCGAGAGACGGGCAGGTCCTCCATCTCCGGCGCGTTCTCCCGCCAGTAGAAGGCGTGGTGGAGCATGTCGCGCAGGAACGGGACGTCCTGAGGGCCGCCGCGCCGGATCACGCGGCCACCTCGAAGGAGGGGGTGCTCGGGGGGGAACCATGGGGTTCCCCCGCGAATGGAGGGGCCGGCCGGCTCGGCCGGACGGCCCCGGTCATCCAACCTCCTCGCCCAGCTGAAGGCGATTTCCGTCCGGGTCGAACACGTCGACGATCCGCATCTGATCGTGCAGCTCGAGGACGGTGCCGACGTCGATCCCCAGGGCCCGCAGCCGCTCCGCCTCGGCCTTGGCGTCGTTGACGTCGACCATCAGCACTGGCTGATCGGTCTCCGGCTCGCCCTCGGCGAGGCCGAGCGAGCCCTTCCCCCTCGAGAGTGTCGCCCACCGGTCCTCGGAGTTGACGTCGACCTCGGTGAAGCCGAGCCTGGCGTAGAACGCGCGCGCCGCGTCGAGATCGCGGACGCGGTACCAGATCATCTACAGGGCGAGGCCCGGCTGCTCGAGGAAGGCCTTCAGCTCGCGCAGGAACTCCGACGCCGGCGCCCCGTCGACCGCGCGGTGATCGCAGGTGAGCGTCAGCTCCATCGTCGGGCGGGCAACGAGCTCGCCGCCTTCGACCACAGGCCGGTCCTCGATCGAGCCGACGGCGAGGATCGCGGCCTGCGGCGGGTTGAGAACCGCGATGAAGCGCTCGACGCCGTACATGCCGAGGTTGGAGATCGTGAACGTCCCGCCCTCGAGATCGGACTGCTGGAGCTTTCCGCTCCGGGCCCGCCCGACGATGTCGGCACGCGCCGCCGCGATCTCCGCGATCGACTTCGTCTCGCAGGAGGGGATGACCGGGACGACGAGCCCTCGCTCGGCCGCAACTGCGAGCCCGATCGCAGCACTCGGGAAGCGCCTGATCTCGTCTCCCGTGAACTGAGCGTTGACCGCCCGGTTGCGGACGAGCGCGACCGCGCACAACTTCGTGAGCACGTCGGAGACGGTTGGACGCGGCGCTCCTTCCGGCTGCCGCGCCAGCAACTGCTCGCGCAACGCAAGCGCCTGAGTCATGTCGACGGTGATCCCGAGCTGGAAGACGGGCGCCTGCCAGGCCTCGGTCAACCGGCGGGCGATCGTGCGCCTCGTCGAGGACAGTTTCTCCACCTCGACCTCTCCGGGCGGGGCCGCCGGCGCAGCGGCGGGGGCACCGGCGCTCACCCGCTCGACGTCCTGGGCGACGACGCGTCCCTCCGGCCCCGTGCCGGTCAGGCCCGAGAGGTCGATCTCACGCTCGCGCGCGATCCGCCGGGCGAGTGGAGAGGCCTTGACACGGGTCGCAGCGTACGGCGTCGGGGCCGGCGGCTGGTCGCCGTCCGCCTTCGCTGCCTCCTCGGCGGCCTTCACGGCGATCGTCCGTCCGACCGGAACCTCGCCTTCGGGGACCGCGATCTTCAGCAGAACGCCGGAGAAGTCCGCCTCGACCTCCTGCGTGACCTTGTCGGTGTCGAGCTCGTAAAGCGGCTCGCCCTTCTCGACCTCCTCACCCTCGGACTTGAGCCATTTGACAATCGTGCCCGCCTCCATCCCCTGTCCGAGCCGGGGCAGCTTCACCTCGTTAGCCACGTCCCACCGTCCTGAGGATGGCTTCCAGGACCTCCGCCTCGTGCGGGACGACGTACTCCTCCATCACGGGCGCGAACGGAATCGGCGCGAACTTCGCACCCACGCGCTCGATCGGTGCGTCGAGGTAGTCGAAGGCCTGATGCTGGACGACCGCCGCTACCTCCGCGCCGAACCCCATCCTCGAGACGGCCTCGTGCGCGACGACGCAGCGGCTCGTCTTCTTGACCGACTCCACCAGCGTCTCCTCGTCCAGCGGCAGGAGCGTGCGCGAATCGACGACCTCGACCGAGATCCCTTCCTCCGCCGCCTCCTTGGCCGCCCCCAGCGCCTCGTGGACGAGCCGGCCCGTCGCGATCACGGTGACGTCCTCGCCCTCCCGGTGCACCCGCGCCCGGCCGAGCGGGATCGGCTCCAGCTCCTCGGGCACGTCCTCCTTGATCCCGTAGAGGGTGCGATGCTCGAAGAAGATCACGGGGTTGTCGTCGTAGATCGACGACCAGAGCAGGCCGCGGACGTCGGTCGGCGTCGATGGGAACACGACCTTGAGCCCGGGGACGTGGACGAACCACGCCTCCACCTGCTGCGCGTGCTGCGCCCCCGGCGACCAGCCCGCCCCGCCCTGCGTCCGGATGGTCAGCGGCACGGTCACCTGGCCGCCCGACATCGAGCGGTGCTTCGCCGCCTGGTTGACGATCTGCTCCATCGCGAGCGTGAGGAAGTCCTCGTACATGACCTCGACGACGGGGCGCATGCCCTGCATCGCGGCGCCGATGCTCGCCCCGACGATCGCCATCTCCGAGATCGGCGTGTTGCGGACGCGCTCGGGCCCGAACTCGTCGAGCATCCCCATCGTCACGCCCATCGACCCGCCCATCTCGGCGATGTCCTCGCCGAGGATGAAGACGTCTCCGTCGCGGCGCATCGCCTGCGAGAGCGCGTCGCGAACCCCTTCTCGATACGAGAGCTCAGGCATAGACGTTGCGCAACGCGTCTTCCGGATCGGGATCGGTGCCGTTGCGCGCGAACTCGACGGACTGCTCGACGATCTCCAGCACCTCCGCGTCCAGCTGCTCGAGCTCCTCGTCGGAGAGCCCGAGCTCGGGGCGCGTGCGATCGAGCGGGTCGTGCTTGTCACGCGCTTCCTCGATCTCCTCCTTCGAGCGATAAACCTGCGGATCGCCGATGTAGTGGCCGCGGAGCCGGTAGGTCTCGCACAGGAAGAAGATCGGCCCGTTGCCCTCGCGCACCCGCTCGACGGCACGGACGGCCTCGCGGTAGACGGCCTCGACGTCCTGTCCGTCCACTTTCACGGACTCCATTCCCACGGCGACCGCGCGCTGCGTCAGATCCTCGATCGGAAGCTGTTGGCTGGCGGGCGTCGACTCGGCCCAGTGGTTGTTCTCGCAGACGAAGAGCGCCGGGACCTTCCAGAGCTGTGCGAGGTTGAGAGCCTCGTAGAACGTGCCGATGTTCGTGGCGCCGTCGCCGAAGAACGCCACGGCGACGCGAGCCTCGCCGCGCAGCTTGAAGGCGAGCGCGGCTCCGACGATCGCCGGAATCCCTCCTCCGACGACGGCGTTCGCGCCCATGTTTCCGCGCTCGACGTCATAGAGGTGCATCGAGCCGCCGAAACCGTGGGAGCAACCCTCGACCTTCCCGAACAGCTCGGCCATCACCGCGTCCGGAGGCGTTCCCTTTGCGAGCGTGTGCCCGTGGGCGCGGTGCGTGGAGGCGATCACGTCCTCGCGTTCGAGCGCCCGGCAGACGCCGACGGCGACCGCCTCCTGCCCGATCGCGACATGGAGGAATCCGGGCAATTCACCCCCGCGAAACAGCTCTTCGACCTTCTCCTCGAAGTGCCGGATCAGGAGCATCTCGCGGTAGAACTCGCGCAGAATCTCCTTCGAAAGAGTGTCTCTCTGCTCGACTTTTGCCACGGGCCGGAGTGTACGCTCAGCATCGTGGGACTCGTCGAGCAGTGGCGGGAGATCGAGCGGTCGCTCCCGGACGGGTGGAGCGACGCGCGACTCGCGCTCACGGTCGCCGACGACGGGGACGCCGAGCGTGCCACCGCCCTGCTCGCGCCCGCCAATCCCGGCCGAAGCGGGAACGGCATCCGCTTCCACACGACGCGGCGCGGCGCCGGGATTACTCCGGACGCGCTCATGCGGCTGCTGCGGCGGATCGACCAGGAGCGGATCCGGGGCGAGCTGGAGCTCGTGTCGTCGGGAAAGCCCGAGCCGGCGCTGCCCCGGGCGAGCCGTACCACGCTGGCCGAGTCGTGGGATGCCGCGATCGCCGGGCTACCCGAGGACTGGAGCGACATCTACGCCGAGATCGAGCTCTACTCGACGGACTACCTCGACCCTGGAGCGCTGGCGCTGGCACCCCTGAACCCGGCGCGTTACGGGAGCAAGCCCGCGTTCCGCTTCCGCTGCGCGAGAGAGTTCGGCTACGGCGCCTCGCCCGGGATGGTCAGGCGCTGCCTGGAGCGCCTGGACGAGCGGGGGATCCGCGGCGAGGTCACGATCCTGCGCGTGCTCTCGGACACGAAGCCGGTCGGCACCCAGGGCCCGGTCTGGTACGTCGGCGGCCGCTCCGTTTGACCGGCGACCCTGTTTCCTGGTTCCTGATCGAGCCCGGGTGGAAGGTGCTCGCCTCAGACGGGACCGAGGTTGGGAAGGTGCACGAGGTGGTCGGCGACACGGGCAAGGACATCTTCGACGGGCTCTCGATCTCGTCCGGCGTGCTCGGACGCCCGCGCTACGTGCCGGCCGAGCGCGTCAAGTCGATCTACGACGGACTCGTGCAGCTCGACCTCGACCCCGGCCAGGCCGAGCGCCTGTCCCACTACGCCGAGCCGCCCCCGAGCGAGGAGATCCTGCCGGTTACGGCGTCCCGCTGGCAGCGCTTTCTGGGTTGGTTTCGCCGCTGAAGCGTCGCTCGAAGCTCTGCGTCGCATACCAGATCGACCACACCACGAGCGCGATCGTGATCGGGATCCCGGTCAGGAACTGGACGGCGACGAACAGGCCGATGCTGCCCGTCCACAGCACCAGCATCCGGATCGCGCTCCGGACGAGCAGGTAGAGGCCCCACACGACCGACTCGAAGCCGAACACCTTCCGATAGGCGGACGAGGCCTTGATCTCGGGCGGAAACGGGTACCACGCGTCGGCGAAGACGCCCATCAGCGGGCGGCCGATCGCGACCGAGACGTGGTTGGCGATCCCCCAGATCGCGCTCACGAGCACGGGCTGGGCGAGGTAGACGACCGCACTGTCGGCAACGAGCCCGACCAAGGCCTGAACGACCACGAAGGCCGCCGATATCAGCGCGAGCGCGCCGCGCCTGCCGTGTCTGCGCTCGTACCACTCGAGACCGAGGGCAAGGACCGTGGCGAGCACGATCCCGGTGACGAGGCTCCCGAGCTTCCAGCCGACATAGAAGGCCGCAACGGGGCCGAACAGCTCGCGCAGGAAGCGCGGCGAGCCACCGCGGAGGACCGAGCGGACGGACGGCGCGCGCTCGGGCAGCCTGCCGGCCACCGTTGTCATGCCGCTTTCTTGCCGGCCAACCGTCGCTCGTGCTTCTTGCACCACTCGATGTTCCATTCCGCGTACTCGATCCCGTACTGGAGGACGAGCCCGACGAACGGAGGATCTTCGCCGGGTCGCGCTTCGACCTCGCTCAGGAAGGCGAGAAACTGCTCGTGCCCGTAGCGCCGCATGCGCAACTGCTCGAGCGCCTGCTCGCGAGGGAGCAGGTCGGCGAAGAAGAGCTTGAGCAGGTTCTCGTCCCGCAGCTCCGGCATCCGCGGCGGCGCGGCAGCCCACTCGGCGAGGGCGCGCCGGCCCGTGGGCGCCAGCTCGTAGGCCTTCCGCTTGCGCCCGCCCGTCGGCGCCTGCTTGCCCGTCACCAGGCCCGCCTCCTCGAGCCGCCTCAGCTCAGGATAGATCTGCCCGTAGCTGGCCGCCCAGAAGAACCGCGTCGAGCGATCGACGATGCCCTTGATGTCGTACCCGGTCTTGGCGCCAAGCCCCAGCATCCCGAGGACGACGTAGGCGGTCGGGCTGAGTTCCGTCTCCATATAGCGCGAAGATACATCATGGAGATATATCTGTCAAGTACATCTAGCCGATGACCCGGCGGAGCTCTCGGGCGACGGCCCTCGCCTCTCTCGGCCCGCGCGCGACGGCC
>WNFZ01004937.1_pt1 | contig 12294 bp, 8 predicted proteins | sample 5400081 | NCBI WGS metagenome assembly WNFZ01 (sample SAMN13153365, study PRJNA577476) | soil metagenome | isolation source: 80 cm soil or saprolite under grassland replicate 1 | place: USA:California | collected 2016-06-15
GACGTCCGCCCACGCTCGGGTTCGCCGGGTACGTGTGGTTCAGCGCCGGCGCGTAGCTCGTCGTTATGGCGCGCCCCTTCGAGCCGGCGATAGGTGACAGCTTTCGATGAGCGTCGAGGAGCTTCTCGACGCCAATGCCCTCCCAGCGCAGACGACCACAGCCCTGCGCGATCGGTACCTGCCCAGCTGGATGAGAGACGGCCCCCGGTGGGGCGTTAGGTCCGGGGAGTCTCACACAACGCCGCGTCGTGCGACGTGGCGGCCTGTGGGGCGAGTTGTTGGGCAGGTCGGCGTCTTGCTCGCGCAGGGCAGTGAGGCGCGCCTCGAGGGCGGACACGCGTTTCTCGAATCGGGTCGCGTCGAGGTCGCCTGCTTCCAAGGCGGCGTAGTAGCGGTTGAGTGCGCGTTCGGCGCGACGCGCCTCGTCGGCCAGCGCGCGACGCTGTTCCAGCTGAACGACGGCCGGTTGCCAGCCAGCTGGTGGCGCTGGTGCTTGTTCGTCGGCAAGTTGGCGCCAAATCGCGGCGGTGCCGAGCCTTCCGGACGTGTAGAGCTCGAAGATGCGCTTCACCGTCGGCGCCGTGCGCTCGTCAGGGATCACTTCCTTTTGCTCGTTGCGCCGGTAGCCGAACGGCAGCCGTCCGGTCGCCCACTTGCCTTCTTCGCGCGTCGTTCGATCCCGGCCGTGACGCGGTCGACGATCGTGGCGTGCTCGAACTCGGCGAATACGCCGAGCATCTGCAGCATCATCCGGCCCGCAGCCGCGCTGGTGTCGAACGGCTCGGTTGCCGAGCAGAGCACGACGCCGAGCCGGTTGAGCTCCTCGGCCAGCTGGGCGAGCTGGCTGATTCTTTGACCCGAAGCTTCCCAAACCGCGTGCGCTGGTTCGATTCCGGCCGGGGGCACTTCGCTGGCTGAAGCGGAAAAGTTCCGCTAAGCAGCGGAATTCCGCCAATCAGCCTTCATGAGGGACCTTCGACTGCGGTCGAGCGTGTGAGTATGAACGGCGAGCCTGACGACTCCTAAACTCAGCACGATGCCGCCGTTGTACATCCGGTACGATCCCCAGCCGCCCGTGTGACAGACGAGCGCGACCTGATCAGGCTCGGAGACGTCTTCAAGACGTTCGAGACCCCGGCCGGGGACTTCACCGCGCTCAAGGGCGTCAACCTGACGGTGGGCTCCGGGGAGTTCGTCGCCGTGATCGGCAAGTCCGGCAGTGGCAAGACGACGCTCGTCAACATGCTCACCGGGATCGACCGACCGACCGCCGGTCAGATCTGGATCGCGGGCACGCCGCTGCACGAGCTGAACGAGAGCCGGACGGCGCGCTGGCGCGGCCGGAACGTCGGCGTCGTGTTCCAGTTCTTCCAGCTCCTCCCGACGCTCTCGCTGCTCGACAACCTCGTCCTGCCGATGGAGTTCTGCGGCGTGTACTCCCGCGACGAGCGGCGCGCGCGCGCCGTTCGTCTGCTCGAACGCGTCGGAATGGCGGAACAAGCTCACAAGCTCCCCGCAGCGCTCTCGGGAGGTCAGCAGCAGCGAGTCGCAATCGCCCGGGCGATGGCGACCGACCCGCCGCTGATCGTGGCGGACGAACCGACCGGCAATCTCGACTCGAAGACGGCAGAGCGTGCGTACGAGCTCTTCGACGACCTCGTGATCGAAGGGAAGACCGTTGTGATCGTCACGCACGACAACGATCTCGCCGCCCGCGCAACCCGCACCGTCGTCGTCGCGGACGGCGAGGTCGTCAATGAATACGTCCGCCAGGCACTGGCACCCCTCGACCTGGACCAGCTGACGCTGGCCTCGTCGCGGCTGCGCCGCCAGATCTACGCTCCGGGTGCGCTGATCGTGCGTCAGGGCGAGGAGCCGGAAGACTTCTACATCGTCACCGCCGGCGAAGTCGACGTCGTGCTCGAGCATCCGAGCGGACAGGAGATTCCCGTCAACCGCCTCCGCCGTGGCCAGTACTTCGGTGAGATCGCGCTCCTGCGCGGCGGCACGCGCGTCGCGACGGTGCGGGCGACGACGGAGGCCGAGGTCGAGGTGATGGCGCTCGATCGTGAGACGTTCGTGGGACTGATCGGCGAATCCGAGCTCGCTCAAGAAGAGCTCGACCGCGTGATCGCGGAGCGGCTGGCGCAGCTCGAATGAACGCGCGGATGCGCAAAGTGCTGGGCGACCTGCGCGCGAGCAAGGCGCGCACGGCGCTCGTGGGGCTCTCGATCGCTGTCGGCGTCGCAGCGGTCGGGACGGTCATGGGAGCACGAGCGATGATCCTCCAGAGCCTCCACGACAGTCGAAGCGAGGCACGGTTCGCAAGCGCGACGTTCGTCACGGACCCGCTCGACGCGCGACTGGTCGATCGTGTGCGCCGCCTGCCCGGGGTCGACATGGTCCAGGCCCGCCGCATCGTGACGGCCCGCCTCGCGGACGGCCGCGACCTGCAGCTGGTTGCCGAGGAAGATTACGAGCGCTCGCGACTTGCGCGCGTCACGCCCGACCGCGGCGCCTGGCCACCGCCGACCGGAGCGGTCCTCGTGGAACGGGCATCCCTCCACGAGCTCGGCGCAAAGATAGGCGCTCCGCTGACGGTCGAAGTCCGGGGGAACGCCGCCCGCACCGTGCGCCTGGCGGGGACCGTGCACGACCTCAACTTCCCCTCGACGAGAACGTCCGGCGTCCTCTACGGCTACGTCACGGACAAGACGCTGCGCCGGCTAGGCGATCGCGAGCGGCCGAACGGGCTCGGCATCGCCGTGTCCGGCAACCGGGACCGCGTTCTCGAAGTTGCCGCGAATGTCCGCCGAGAACTCGAGCGCAACGGGCTCGCCGTGCTGTCGGTGAGCGTGCCGAAGCCGGGGACGTTCTGGGCCACGGACGCCGTCAATTCGATGGTGCTCCTACTCACGGTGCTGGGCGTCGTATGCCTGCTGATGAGCGGCCTCCTCGTGGTGAACATCGTCTCCGCCCTCGTGACGCAGCAGACACGCCAGATCGGCGTCATGAAGGCGATCGGCGCGAGTCCGCCGACGACCGCGGCGCTCTACCTTTCGTCGGCCTTCCTTTTCGGCGTGCTCGCGCTCGTGTTTGCCGTACCGATCGCCGTCGTCGCGGCACGCGCATTGGTCGACTATTCGGCAAAGCTCATCAATCTCGACAGTCCGCGTTTCGCCGTAACGGGGAGCGTCCTTGCACTCGAGCTGGTCGCCGGCATCGCCGTTCCTCTGCTCGCCGCGGCCGCTCCAGTGCGCGCCGGCAGCCGCCTCACCGTTCGAGAAGCGATCACGACGCAGGGCCTAACGCAGACCACGGAAGGACTGGTGGAGCGCCTGGCCGCACGAGTGCCCGGCATGCCGGCCGCCGTGCGACTTGCTGCGACGAACACGTTCCGGCGAAGGCGGCGCCTTTTGCTCACCCTGGCGACAATCGTCCTCGGCGGCACGGTCTTCCTCAGCGTGCTCAGCGTCCGCGCGTCGCTGGGCGCAACGCTCGACGACGCCGCGCGCTACCGCGCCTACGACGCCGAAGTCGATTTCAATGGCGCCTATCCCGCAGCGGCGCTCGAGCGCGTGGCTGCCGAGACGGTCGGTGTCGTGCACGCCGAGGCTTGGCCCGTTGCGACCGCGGCTCGACTCGGGAGCAGTGGGAGTGCCGGCGAGACGTTCACGACCCTCGGCGTCCCGGCCAAGACGCGGCTGGTCCGTCCGGTGGTCCTCCACGGCAGGTGGCTTCGGCGAGGCGACACGAACGCTCTCGTCGTGAATACCGACGCCGTCAATCACGACCACGCGCTGTCTGTCGGCCGTGTCGTGCAGCTCGAGCTTGGCAGGCGACGGAGTACATGGCGCGTTGTCGGTGTGGTGCGCGGGATCATGCAAGGACCTGTCGCGTACGGCGTCGCCGACGGCGTCGCACGCGCGGCCGGCGAGAGCGGTCTGGCACGGCGGCTCCAGATCGTGGGGACGCACCACGACGCCACCGCAGAGCTCCAGCTTGCGTCGGCCGTCAGACGACAGCTAGAAGACGCGGGCTACAGGGTCGGCGCAACGCAGACCCGTGCGTACCGTCGCGCGATCGACGAGCGGAACTTCAGGGTCCTCGTCTCGTTCCTCCTCTCGATGGCGATCCTCGTCGCGATCGTCGGAGGCCTCGGCCTCATGGGGACGCTGAGCATCAACGTGCTCGAGCGCTCACGGGAAATCGGTGTCCTGCGCGCGATCGGCGCCACAGATGCCGCCGTGTTCCAGCTTGTCCTCGTCGAGAGCCTTCTGGTCGCCGCGATCGGGTGGCTGGTTGCCGTGCCGCTCTCAATTCCGGCCAGCGCTTTGCTGAGCAACGCCGTCGGCCGCTTCTTCATCGGGACGCCGCTGACGTTCACGTACTCCTTCTCCGGCATCTTCGTATGGCTCGGGCTCGTCCTCCTCCTGGCAGCCATCGCGGGCCTGGTGCCCGGTAGACGCGCGGCCCGTCTGACCGTCCGCGACGCGCTCGTCTACAACTGAGCGCGTGCGCTAGTTCCCCGACACGGTCCCGCGTGCGAGTATCTGCCTCTCGGTGGATGCTCACCCGTGGTACCGCGGACCGAGATTCGCGGCGCTGGCTTTAGCGCTCGCGAGCGTCGTAGTCCTGCACGCCGCCTCCGCGGCGACGCCGGCGCCCGCGGCGCAGCCGAACATCGTCGCGCAGGCACGGGCGCGGCTCGCGAAGCTCGCCGTACCGCGGGACGCCATCGGCAAGCCGAAGTCGACGCCGAAGTGGAAGCGGGGCATGAAAGTCTGGGTCATCTCCTGCGACCAGAGTTTGACCGGCTGCTGGATCCCGGCCAAGTCGTTGCAAACAGCGACGAAGCAACTCGGCTGGACGGTGACGGTCTTCGACGGTCATTCCAATCCATCCGAATGGGTCAACGGCGTCCGCCAGGCGATCGCGGCCGATGCGGACGTGATCATGCTCGATTCGGTCGACTGCAGCGCCGTCCGGGCGCCGCTCGCGCAGGCAAAAGCGGCTCATATCGTCATCTATGGTCTGAATTCGATCGACTGCAACGATCCCGGCGCCGGTGGCGGTCCGAGCCTGATCGACTACACCGGCGTGCCGAAGGGCTACAAGAGCCATCCGCAGTTCATCCGCGACTGGGGCCGCATGAAGGCCGACTACGTGATTGCGAAAACGAACGGCCGTGCGAAGGTGATCACCTTCAGCCAATCGGACGTCCTGGGGATCAAGTACGAGAGCGAGGCGATCAAGCAGGAGCTCGCCAGGTGCAAGGGCTGTCAGGTCGTCGCGAACGTCAGCTTCACGCTGCCCGACTTTGCGACCGGCGGTGTGTTCAAGAAGTTCCAGACGGCGCTGCTGCAGCATCCCGAGGCGAACGCCGTCGTCACTCTCTACGACGCGATCATCATTCTCGCCGTCGCCCCGGCGCTCCAGCAGGCAGGCCGCACCAAGATGATCGTGGCGGGCGGTGAGGGCGACCCATCCAATCTCGAGCTGATCCGGCGCAACAAACTACGGTCGTGCGCGTTCGCGGTCGCCGTCCAGGATGCCGGGTACCCGATCGCAGACAACATGATCCGCCTCCTCGCGCACAAACGACCGGTCGATCAGGCGACTGCTGTCTTGTTGATTGACAAGCAGCACAACCTCAAGAGGATCCACGGCTACTACAACGGCTTCTTCCCGTACGCCAAGTACTACAGCAAGCTGTGGCGGAACGCGAAGTAGCGCTTCGCGTCGCTCGTCTCTCGAAGGCGTTTCCGGGCGCACAGGCACTGCTGGATGTCGACCTCGACGTCCGACGCGGCGAGATCCACGCGCTCGTCGGCGGCAACGGTTCGGGGAAGTCGACGCTGGTGAAGATCCTCGCAGGCGTCCACGATCCCGATGCGGGGACGATCGAGGTTGGCTCCCGGATCTTCAGACACGGCCTCCGCCCCGGTGAGGGTCGGGCCGCCGGCCTTCACTTCGTTCATCAGGACCCCACGGTCTTCCTCGACCTGAGCATCGCCGACAATCTCGCGATCGGCCGCGGTTTCGAGACCGACGGGACCGGGCGCATCCGTTGGCGGGACGTCCGCAGCCGTACACGCGAGATCCTCGAGCGCTTCGAGATCGACGCGCAACCGCAGATGCACGTCGGGGCGCTGCGTCCCTCGGAGCGCACGATGGTCGCGATCGCCCGTGCGCTCCAGGATCAGGAAGGGCAGAAGAGCGGCGTGCTCGTGCTCGACGAGCCGACGACGTCGCTCCCTGATCCCGAAGCGGCGCTTCTCCTCGACGCACTCGGGCGCTACGCGACTGCGGGGCAATCGATGCTGTTCGTCAGTCACGACCTCGACGAGGTGATCGGATTCGCACACCGGGTCACGGTCCTGCGCGACGGTCAAAGAATCGGCACCTCCCCGACGGCCGACGTCGACCACGATCGGCTGGTCGAGCAGATCACCGGCCGTCCGCTCGAGCAGATGTTTCCGGAGACACCGAGGGGCGCCGAGGGGGAAGCCGTGCTCGAGGTTCGCGACCTCTCCGGCGCTCGCGCGCGCGGGGTCTCGTTCAGCGTCTGTGCCGGCGAGGTCGTCGGGCTGGCCGGCCTGATCGGATCGGGTGCCGACGAGATCGTCAAGTGCGTTTTCGGCGCCGTGGTTCCCGTGGGCGGCACGGTCGTGGTCGCCGGCACACCGCTCCCCCCCGGCCGGCCGGCCGCGGCGATCGCACGCGATGTCTACTACGTCCCGGGCGAGCGCAGCCGTGCGTTGTTCCCGGACATGAGCCTGCGCGAGAACCTCTCGGCCGCAGACGTGAGTCGCTACTGGCGCCACCTCTTGATGCAGAACGCTCGCGAGCGGCGTGATGCGCGTGAGACGATGAGGCGCTTCACGATCCGCGCCAAGTCCGAGGAACAGCCGATCGCGTCGCTCTCGGGCGGCAACCAGCAGAAGGCCGTGCTCGCGCGCTGGTTGCGACACCGGCCGAAAGTCCTCCTACTCGAAGAGCCGACGCAAGGCGTTGACGTAGGCGCCCGGGCCGATGTCTACATGCTGATCCGCTCGGCTGCCGACCAGGGCGCCGCGGTGTTGCTGACGACGCTGGACTTCGCGGAGATCGCCGGCCTCTGCGACCGAGCCCTCGTTGTCAACGAGGGCCGGATCGTGGCCGAGCTGCGCAGGCCCCACATCGACCACGCGCGGCTCACGGAGCTCGCGTACGGAAGGATCGAGCGCGGAGTCGTTGCTTGAGCGTGGAAACAGAGGCCGGCTCGGGCAGGGCAACGCGCGAGTCGACCGGGCGGCCCGGCACGGGAATGCTCCTGGAGATTGCCGAACGCTTCGGGCTCGTCTTTCTGCTCGTCGCCGTCGTCCTGTTCTTCTCCTTCTATGGACCGACCGGCGAGGCGTACGGCACCTGGGTGAACTTCCGCACGATCCTCGCCAACGAAGCCGCGCTGTCGGTCCTTGCGCTTGCCTCGATCCTGCCGCTGATCGGAGGGAGCTTCGACCTCTCGGTCGCGTCGATCATGCTCCTGGCCGACATCGCAACTGCCTCGGCGACGTCTCATCACGGCGCGCCGATCGGAGTCGCGGCCGCGATGGCGATCGCGTTGGGCGCGGCGATCGGGCTCGTCAACGGGCTCGTCGTCGCGAAGGCCGGCGTGAACGCGCTGATCGCCACGCTCGGCACGGCGACGGTGATCACGGGGATCGTCCAGTGGTATACAGGCGGCCTCTCGATTGTCACCGGTATCCCCGACAGCCTCATGCGGCTCGTCACGACGCAGTGGCTCGGCCTCCCGAGAATCGCGCTGTTCACCATCGGCGCTGCGGTGCTGATCTGGTACTTGCTCGCCCATACTCCGTACGGCCGATACCTGCAGGCCGTCGGATCGAACCGGGCTGCCGGACGTCTCGTGGGGATCGACGTCGACCGCGTGGTCGTGCTGAGCTTTGTTCTGTCTGGCACCTTCGCGGCTGTCGCCGGCGTCCTCCAGCTCGCGCACGATGGGAGCGCCAACCCGCAGATCGGGATGAATTTCCTGCTGCCGGCTCTCGCCGCCGCCTTCCTTGGTGCCACGACGATCCGACCCGGCCGTTTCAACGTCTTGGGGACACTCGTCGCGGTGTTCTTTATCGCAGCGGCCGTACAGGGCCTGAACTACGCGGGCGTTCAGTCGTGGGTCCAGAACGTCGTCAACGGCACCGCACTCGTCCTCGCCGTCGGACTGACAGCGGTGATCGGCAGGCGACGTGCGCACGTCAGCCGGATGTCTTAGCTCGAAACGAGGTAGACGACACGGATGCGACTCGGCTTCGCGTGCGATTCGGCCCGTGGCAGACCTCCACAGGCTTGCGGGCCGCGCGCTCGAGTACGGGCGGGTGCCTCGATCGCGGGGTGTTTGGACGGGATCACGCTTCCGACTGGGTTAGCGCAAAACGCGCGACCGGCTCTACGTCAGAGGCGTGCGCTGGTTCGATTCCGGCCGGGGGCACTGCTCTTCGATTGAGCGAAGAACGGCGCTTGCAACGCTTCTCCGATGCTGCGTCTGCGGGGAGTTCCGCCCGGAATAGTGCGTTACCCCAAAGTCCCGGAGCAATGACACGGGCGGTCCCGCTAGCCCCACCATAGGTCAGAGTCTGGGTCAGAACGCGGCGCCCAAGCGTGACCGGCGAGGTCGAACGTGCCTGGCCTGATCCACAGGAAGGATGCGCCTGTGAGGCCCTCAGACCCTTCTCGACCAGACGTCGCGAGCACCTTACAAGCAGGAGGTCGGCGGTTCGATCCCGTCACCGCCCATGATGTTCTGCCCAGTGCCGGGCATCGAGTTCCAGGTACGGGACGGTCCGCGTCTAGACGTCAGCTAGGGCTGGCACCACTTCAGCTGCGAACAGCGCAAGTTGATCCAGTCGCCCATCGAGGAGACGTAGAAGGCAGCGGCGACGCGAGCGGCCTCCTTCGCCGCGGCCGCGTCGGTCGAGATTGCGCCGAGCACCGACGCGCAGAAGTCGAAGCTGCTGTCGAGTCGCCGCTCGACCCGCCCCGCTCCCTCGCGAACCTTCTCCGCCGCGTATGCGAGCGCCTCGGGTGAGTGAGCGCCGGCGACATGGACGCCATCTGCGATCTCGCCGGCGAGCCGGAACGAGCCGGGCCCTTTCATCGCGCCGATCTTGAGCGGCAGCGGTTGCTGTACCGGCCTCGCAGCTGTGAAGAGCCACGAGTACCGGTAGAACTCCCCGTGGAAGTCGATGCGCCCGTCGGCCAGGAACCGGCGCATGACCTCGTGAGCCTCGCGGAGACGGTTAAGCGGTCGGGTGCCCGACCAGTCGATGCCGTACTGATCGAGCATCGCGACGTTGCCGATCGAGAAGACGATCTCGGCGCGACCGCCCGTAAGCTCATCGAGGGTCGCGGCTTGCTGTGCGATCAGTGTCGGGTCTCGGAGGATGACGTGCGTCACCTCGGGGCCGAAGCGGAGGCGGCGTGTCTTGGGTGCGGCGGCCGCGAAGAGGATCCACATGTCCTTGTGGTAGATCTCGTCAGCGCTGTAGCAGGCGCGAAAACCGAGCTCATCCGCGACGCGGATGATGTCAATGAGCTCGGCGAGCGGCTGTTCGGGTAGGAGTTGCAGGCTGAAGTCCATGCGCTCTCCTCTTGAATGCGATGCTACTGCGCATTCCATCCGGCGCTCGGGCGAGTCGGCGATCCGCAGGGAGATCACGAAATCCCTCTCGCCAGGGAGTTGCAGCCTTAGGGGAGACCGAGTGGCTGCGCACGAACGATGACCTGGTTTGCGCACTGACAAGCTCCGCCCACTGAACTTGGTAGTTCGCGGCGCCGGCGGCTCGCTGATGATTACCTCCAGGTTGGGGCTTACCACGATTCTTCGAGCAGTGGCGCGCGCCTTTCCGGAAAGGTTCGGCCGCTATTGGCTCGAGGGCCGACGATCGACGCGCTCGTCGTCGACTCCGTCACCTCGAGATTCCCGCCGCACGAGAGATGGTCGACGGCTACGGCGGCCTCACCCGCGCGTGAGCGGCGGCCGAGCGCGGCCACCGCGGCGTAGGAGGTCCGTCGGTTGACGCCGCTCTGGCGGAACCGAGACTTCATGCTGCTGCTCGGCGGGCAGGTCGTGTCGACGGTCGGGACACGCGTCAGCGCGATCGCCTTCCCGCTGCTCGTCCTCGCACAGACGCGCTCACCGGCGAAGGCTGGGGTTGTCGGCTTCGCGCAGACGCTGCCGTACCTGCTCTTTTTCCTGCCCGCTGGGGCACTGGTTGATCGCTGGGACCGAAAGCGCGTGATGCTCGTCGCCGACGCAGGGCGGGCTCTTGCGTTCGCGTCGCTGCCGGTTGCACTCGCGCTCGATCGCTTGACGTTCGCTCAGATCGTCGCCGTCGCCTTCCTCGAGGGAAGCCTGTTCGTCTTCTTCATGCTTTCGGAGTCAGCGGCGTTGCCGCAGGTTGTCCCTGCGGAGCAGATCCCGGCGGCGATCGCGTCGAACCAGGCGCGCGTCCAAGGAGCCGACCTCGCCGGTCAGCCGCTCGGCGGCTTCCTCTTCGGAGTCAGCCGGATGCTGCCGTTCGTCGCCGATGCCGTCTCCTACGCGCTCTCATTCGTGAGCCTGCTCTTCGTCCGGACTGCGTTCCAGGAAGAGCGGCCGCGATCGCAGACGCGGCTCGCGCACGAAGTCTCGGAAGGGCTCGTCTGGCTGTGGCGACAACCGTTCCTGCGGGCGGCCGTCCTGCTTGTCGCCGCTTCGAATTTCGCCTTCAGCGGGCTTGTGCTCGCACTGATCGTGCGCGCCAAGAACCTCGGCGCATCACCGTCGCTGATTGGTGCGATGTTCGCGTTCCTGGGTGGCGGGGCGCTGGTCGGCTCGGCGATCGCGCCCTGGGTGCAGCGGCGCATTCCCGCCCGGATCGTCGTCCTCGGCGCGCTGTGGCTGTGGGCGGCGACGACGGCGAGCCTCGTGCTCATGCCGAACGCAATCGCTCTCGGCGCCGTCTCGGGTGTTGCCGCCGTGCTGGGACCAGTCTTCAACGTCGTCCTTGCGAGTTACCGCTACGCGCTCGTCCCGGATCGTCTCCTGGCGCGCGTGCAGAGCGCCGCTCTCGTCGTCGCCTGGGGCATGACCCCATTGGGATCGCTTGCAGCAGGCTTCCTCCTGCAAGCCGTCGGCGCCTTCGACTCCCTGCTCGTCTTCGCCGGCATCAACATCGCGATTGCAGCGTGCGCGACTGCCGTGCGAGCCGTTCGCGCCGCACCCCAGATCGATGAGCTGCTCGCAGAGCGCGCGGCGGCCTAGTGGTCGCCGCGCAGGAGCGCGCCGGCATTGCGCAGGCTCGTCATGCGCGCCAATCGAGTCCGACGAGCGTGTGCGATCACGCGTCAGCCGGAGAGTTCCCGCGGCGCCGACGATATTCAGTGTCCCGGCGGCCAGTAGCGTCCGAACGAGGCTGAGCGCTACAGTCGAAAGTCAGCGATCCGTCGTTGCTGCGCGACCGCGAGCCGGTCGGGTAGCGCCTTCATGACGGCATCGCGCGCTCGCGCAGCAAGCGGAGAGCGAACCTCAGCGATACGACCGGCCCGGCGCGACGCGCGCACGATTGCGTTCGCCCGCGGCACGCGGCGGTGCTCATACGTGCGAAGGGCTGCCTCGGGATCGCCGCTCACCGCGACGCACGAGGCGAGCACGACGGCGTCTTCGAGTGCTTGTGCTGCGCCCTGGCCGATATTCGGCTTCATCGGGTGCGCGGCGTCGCCGAGAAGCGTCACGCGGCCTCGACCCCAGGTGTGACGCGGACGCCGGTCGTATGTGAGGGTCGGCTCGATCGCGGCGGGCTCCGTCGATTCGATTAGCGCTGGAACGGGGTCGAACCAGTCGCCGTAGCGGCGGAGGAACTCCTCTCGTGGTCGTTCGGGCGCGGGTGCGCCTTCTGGAACCGCCTCGAAGCAGTACCAGTACACGTCAGCCGGCCCCGCAGGGCCGAAACCGAAGCCGCCGCCGACGCCCCACACTTCGACGAAGCGGTCACGCAGAGACTCCCCAGCGAAACGGGTCCCTGCCCGCCAGGCGCGATGGCCGCCGTAGCGCAAGCGCTCCTCGCCGAAGAGCGACCTCCGCACCGCCGAATGGATGCCGTCCGCGCCGACGACAATGTCGGCGGTGAGCGTGTTGGCACCCTCGAGCAGCGCGCGGCCGTCCTCGGTCGCGCCGATGCAGGTCGACCCCAGGCGCAGGCGCTCGACCGGCACCGCCTCGATCATCGCCTGCTGCAGCTCCGTGCGCAGGAT